>Ga0335075_10002039_pt1 | contig 32850 bp, 28 predicted proteins | sample Lox_Sample_24_FD_206723 | JGI IMG/M metagenome (GOLD analysis project Ga0335075, IMG submission 206723) | Soil microbial communities from Loxahatchee National Wildlife Refuge, Florida, United States - Lox_Sample_2.4 | ecosystem: Environmental > Terrestrial > Soil > Wetlands | place: USA...
TGGACGGCAAGACAGGCGCGTTGCTCTCGGTGCATGTCAAGGTAGTTGTCGCCCGTCTCATGCGGCCGACCGGGCTTTATGAAGGCCGTCGGTTGCCGCGTTGATGACCGCGTCGCGCTCCGGGTTGAGAGTGACCACGGTGATTGGCTCCCAGTTTCGCGTGTGGCGTGCCCATCGCCGAGGATGACGCGCCCTGGCGTGCAGGTAGAGCGCGTGACGGGCCTGCAGGACGGCACGATCCTCGCCCGCATGCCGCTGCGCTGGGCTGACGTAACGGATTCCACTGTGGCGGTGATCGTGGTTGTACCAACGCACGAACGAGCTCGCCCAAGCACGCGCCTGCTCGATGTCCGAGAAGCCCTTGACGGGGAACTGTGGACGGTACTTCGCGGTGCGGAACAGCGCCTCGACGAAGGAGTTGTCGTCGCTTACGCGCGGACGGGAGTACGAGGCCTTCAGCCCAAGCCAATTCATCATCGCCAGGACCGTAGTGGCTTTGAGCGTCGAGCCGTTATCCCCGTGCAGAACGGGCTTGTGATCCAGCGTGTGCAGGCCCTCGGCAAGGGCCGTGCGCCGCAACAGATCGACGGCATAATCGGAGCTGTCGCTCTCGTGGACCTCGAAGCCGACGATCTTGCGGCTGAACAGATCCAGAATCAGGTACAGATGGAACCAGCGTCCGATCAAGGTGGCCGGAAGGTACGTCATGTCCCAGCACCACACTTGCCGCGGAGCCGTGGCGATGTGCGTGCTCGGCGGGCGGACACGGTGAGGCGCCTTGGCACGGCCTCGATGCTGGGTCTGTCCGTGAGCCCGCAGTACACGGCTGAAGCTCGATTCGCTGGCGATGTAGACGCCTTCGTCCGCGAGCATCGGCACTATGCGCGCCGGTGGCAGTTCTGCGAAGCGCGGTTCGTTCGCGATCTGCAGGATCCGCTCGCGTTCCTCCTCGTTCAGCGCATGCTCCGGCACTGGACGGACCGCTGCCGGCCGTCGATCCCCGCGCTCGAGGCCCTCGCAGCGCTTCCAGCGCTGCAGGGTCCGCAGATTGATCCCGGCCTCTGCGCATGCGCGCCTCAGCCGAGCGCCGTCGCGGTGAGCCTCTTGCACCGCGCGAGCAATCCGTTGGCGATCTCCCAGGGAAATCATTCGTCCCCGCCCGGTGGGAAGATCGCCTCGAGTTTTTTTGATAGCACAAGGAGCGCTGTGGTCTCCGCCAGCGCCTTCTCCTTGCGCCTGAGATCCTTCTCCAACTCCTTGATCCGCCGCCTGTCCTCGCGCGTCTCCTGCGGCGTCGCGCGAGCTTCATCCGGGCGCGTCAGCGCAGCCATCGCGCTTTCGCGCCACTGCTCTAGATCCGACGGGAAAATCCCCTTCTCGCGGCACCAGGCGTTGCGCTGCGCCTCATCCATCGCCGCCGTCGCGATCACCGCCTGTAATCGCGCCGCCGCTGTCCAGGCCCGCTCCGCAGCGGGCCTGGACAGCGCTTCCGCCCGCCATCGCTCAAGCGTCGCCACGGACACTCCCAGTTCCTGGGAAAGCGCAGAGATCTCCGCGCTCTCAGGTGGCAGCAAGCGAGCCACTGCTCGTTCTTTGTATTCGTTGCTGTATCGAGCCACTGTCGTTCCTCAATGCCCCCAAGGTTACCGAGGTATTGAGGCGACAACTACTGTGACACGGGGGGCAACTGAGAAGGCCGCGAGCCCGCGAACGGAATCCAACCGCTTGTACTTGTGATCGGTTGCCACCACCCCCCCTCCGAGCGTGACTCGCTCGACGCTTTTTACATATCCATCCTGCGGCGGCCGCCGCTCATCTGCAAAATAGACCGCCCCGTCTTTGACGTCAAATCACGGAATGGAAAGCCAGAACCGACGCAGGCATTCGCGACGTCTACGGCACGAAGTGAAGGCGCCCATACCCAGAACACCGAACCCAAAAAGTGCGATTGATGACGGCTCGGGGATTTGGATGCCGGTTACGTAGCTCGGCACGTCATCGGAAGTCAGAAGTACAAAGCCGATCGGAGTAGTCGAGGTGAATCTGCTGTCGTACCGACTGCCATAGCAATAGCCAGGAGGCATCACGGACGGTACGCACGAACCACTAAGTGTGTCGCCCTCTCCGAGGAGATTTCCGCTCGCGCTATAGGCAAATATAAAGTCCTGGATCCCATCGTACTCGTCGCTGTAGCTATCCATGGTGACGGAATAAACGGGGACCGAAAAGATGGCCTCGACTGCATCCCACTCGGCATTTGTCGCAAAAAGATCAGTTCCGGTGTGGTCGCCGTCGGTGTATGAGCCGAGAGAGGGAATTAAAAGCGGTGGCCCTCCGAAAGTCGCCGTGTCGGTGCCGACCAGAAGAGGTGAGGTATTGAACTCACCGGTTTGCCCCAAAACGTGTGAGGCGTAATAAAGCGCAACGCCCGGAAAGGCGCTCGTGAGGTCGGTTCCGACTGAGTAATTGCTCGCCTGAATGCTCAGGGTGAGTGCGAAAGCTGGCGAGGCGACGACGACTGTGCAGACTGCCAAAAGCAGGCCGAGGCAATGCTTTCCCACCATGGCACCCCTTCCCCTCGTTATCGTGCTGAAACCAATCCTACGCCGGGCAATGACCCTCGGCAATGGCGAGCGACGCAGAGAAGCTCATCGAACCAGGGATTCAGCACCCTTGCAGTACCGCAGGAATGCAGTTCTGCTCGCTTGATCCAGACAAGTTATCTTGTGCGCCCCCAGGCTCCTATACAGGAATTCATACTGCGTAGAGAACTTCGCACAGTCCGCATCCCGCCCCACTCTGCCCCCCATCAAATCGATGTGAAATGCGAAATACCCGTCTTCGCCACCGGTCCAACTCTGCGGCGGAAAGCGAACCAGACACTCATACGACTTCTTCCAATCCCGCAAGCTGAAGCCACCGTTCCCGCCGTCAATCAGCAGTCCCACGGGACGTTCCCGAGGCCACTTGGAACCCACGTAGTCGAATGAGAGGAAGTCCCGCAATCTATATTCTGACTCCTCGCACGCGAGCGCATCCGTCTGAAACACCAAAATCTTGTTTCGCGACCCGAGAAGATTCCAGAACTCCTTCGTCAGCAGCAGGGCATTGTACTGCTTCGCATCGACCCTATCGCACGCTAACTGAACGAGATCAACCTTGCCCTCGTGTATGAGACCGGAGACCGCGCTGGACGTAATGAACTCGAGATTATCGTTGCCGTGGAATATCTGAATCGGTATTTCCAGAGTTCTACTGACGTTCAGCACCACGAACTCCAGCAATGGATGTCGCCTCGTCTCCACTATGACGCCGACTACGGGTCGATCCAGATCAATTCCAGTTCGTTGCTGGCTCGGCAGCAGTGCCGCTGTGGAAGCGAAGTCCGGTGCACTCACTACGGTCTTCAGTTGTCGATAGACATGTTGCAGATGTTCACCCCTGATCTGCTCCCGTCCAATCCCCCTGCGCCGCAACTCATCCGCGACACTTTGGGGGGAAATCATCTCCCTGGAGAAAACTCTCCTAAGCAACCTTTTCACGAAGCGTCCCACTTCCGGTCATCGATTTCCCGAAGGAGCGGCGCGCTGTATTCGCCCCAATTTATCGAGCGGTGAAGGCAGGCTCTCCAACAGAGAGACATCCGCCGACCCGATCGCCCGGAGTGCTACAACAGCAATGAGCGCAGTCGCGATCAGCACCACGATCGCCCTTAGTAACAGATCGACGCCCAAATTGGGAATCTGAGCTGCCAGGCTGGCAATGGCATATCCACTGAGGCCGATCAGCGAGAAAAGGCCTATGGGCATTAGCTTGATTTCTGGATCATAATAACGTCGCGACAAGGAGTGCACGTAAAGGAACGTGCTCGTGAACGTCACACACTGCGCTACCGCCGCCCCCATCAATCCAAATCGCGGAATGAGCGCAGCGTATGCAATCGTGATGAGCACTGCCTGACCATACTGATACGCACCGCGCATTTTCGTGCGGTCAGTGATCATGAAGCTGAAATCGAAGAAAGTCCTCAGCCTATCCAGAACAACGGCAAAGGTCAGTATGGGTACGACGCTTGCCGCTGCATAGAATGACTTGGCGGCCATCACCTTGATGACGGGCTCGGCGAAGATAGTGATGCCCAATCCTCCTATGAACATCAGCGCGGAAATCGCGATGAACGCGACCTGAAACTTCCGCTTACCGTCCGCCTCCTTGTAATAGCGAAAGCTCATCGGCTCCCAATGCTGCAAGAACGGCACCCATAGAAGCATGCCTACGGTGGTTGCAAATTTCAGCGCCAACTGCAGACGCCCCACGTCACTCAATGTGTCGAACGCCCTTAGAAATAGGGCGCCGGACGCGCCGATATAGATCCCGGCGATGGCGGACAGCCAGAGAGGCCAGCAAAACTGCATCATCCGGCGCGTCACTTGCCAGTCAAACGCTGGCGCCTCATGGGCTGCCACGTAGACGGTGCTCGCTATGCCAAGCAGAGCGGACGAAACTACCGCGCTCAGTACGACGCCAATGACTCCACCCCTCCACCACACGACCAATAGGAGATTCAGCACAAGCTGCAAGAGCAATTTGCCGACGCTGAATCCCAGGAACAATCCCGAGCGCTCCCGCAAGCGCAGATACGTCATCCCGGTCTGCTCGATCGGCTGGCTGAAAAGACTTATGGCGAACAACCCCAGTGCAAGCGCGTACTTTCGGTTCCCGAATAGGACGTCTGCAGCGAAGTTGCGGAACAATACAAGGACGAGTACGGATACGGCGCTAGCCGCCCCGGTGAGAATGATTGCTCCCCAGATTACCGCCCGCCTGCCACGGCGATCGGAAGCATCGAAGTAGAACTTGGGAACCGCCCACCCTAGTCTGGCACCAAGAAGAGGCTCCATCAGGGCGAGTGCAAAAGTAAGTAGGCCAATAACGCCGTAATCTGCCGGGGTCAAGAACCTCGTGTAGATCGGCAGCATCACGAAGCCGACGAACCTGCGCGCGATGTTTCCAATCGCGTACATGGCCGCGTGACTCGCGAAGCTGCGCGAGCCGCGATCAGATCCCGTCGAGCGCGCAACCTCCGTCATCAGTCCACCCTTTTGCCCCGCGTGGCTCCGTTACTCCTCTCGGCCAGCATCTCTTCATAGAGCGCACGGACCCTTTCGGCATTTCGTTGCGCTGAAAATCGAATAACCGTTTCGGTACCGCGTCTAGCGGCAATGGTACGACCATCCGCTTGAAGAGCGCGCAGAATCCCGTCCTTGTAGCCGCGAGCGTCGTGCCGGGAGACTAGGAACTCCTCCGGCACGACCTCGACCAGTCCACCGACCGCATGTGCGACCGTTGGCACCGCTAGCGAGGCCGCCTCGAGCGAGACCATCGGCATACCCTCATGATCGGAGCAAATGACCAGCGCGTCCAGCCCGCCGACACAGGTAACGATATCCTGGCGATGTCCGTGAAACACCACTTTGTCATCCAGCTGTAAACGCTTCGATAATCCCTCGAGACGCTGCCGTTCCGGCCCATCGCCGAAGATGTGAAATCGCCAGTCGCGATCTACACTCTCCCGCAGAACAAGCGCCGCCGTCTCAATAAAGAGATCCACTCGCTTCACTTCGACCAAGCGACCCGCGATCCCGATGTGCGTGGCACCCGGCTCCCTCGCCCGATATTCTGCAACGCTCTTCTCGCTTCTCACCCTCTCAAAGTCCACACCGTTCTCGATCACGGCCACCTTTTCATCCGTGAACTCCTCCTTCATCTGAGCGCCCAACGCCTCCGTAACCGCGATGAGCCTTTGCTGCAGGGCTCGCCCGCACGATTGGTCGAGACCTGTCAATATCCGGCGGCGAACCGCCCTCATTCCCGTCTCCCTTGAAAGTTCATTGGCTCCATGCACAGTTCGCACCGAGGGGACGTTCCTGCACGAACGGTTCGCAAGCGAACCGAGAATGTTCTCTTTATGTCGATGTGTATGGACGACATCGGGGTCAACATTTCGCAGCAGTCTGCGCAGCCTGATAAATATTCCGAATGAATTGGTTGTCCGCTCGTCCAGAACGTACGTCGGGATCCCAACCGATCGAAGCTTCCAGGCGAGCGTGCCATCATTCATGAGGACTGCCGCAATTTCAGTCTCCGGCAGGCTAGCCAGGTTAGACATTAAGGTGAACGCCTGCACTTCGGCTCCCGCCCACAGATCACCTGATGCGATATGCAGTACGCGGAGTGCCCGGATCATGGACTATTCTGGCGCGCCAGCAATTCACGGCCGCGAGGAGATGCTGTCGCCTCTATCAGTCTCCCATGCGACGACACCTGGCGCCCGCGGTCTAGTTTGGCTTCAGCGCGACGCTCTGCCGTTTGGCGAACGATATTTGCCAGGGAGACGGTCAGCGCCAGGTTAATCCACAGGAACGGATAGTAGGCCACCGTATTGAATTGTCCGGCGACGACGAAACCCCAGGTCGTGAGCACCAATCCCTTGGCAATGGCGGTGGCAAATGCAGGTGCGTCAGAGTTGTCCTTGCACGCGCGCCGGATGACGTTCGTGAGTTTCAGGTTCCGATAGATCAAAATCAGAAAGACGCCAAGCCCGATCAGGCCGGCATCCGTGCCCACCTGGAAGAAAATGTTGTGCGGCAGCTGCGCCACACCATGCCACAACTTGTTCGAGGCGTGCGAAGCATAAACCGGCGCAAAGTTGAAGTAGCCCACCCCGAGAAAGGGATGATTCTCGATCATCTTTATGGCCGCTCTCCAGTAATCCAAACGCTGCACCGAGGTACTGTCCGTCCCGGCAGCCGTGAACCGCGCTTTCTCCGCCGCGGGGAGAAGCGCGTAGCCAACGCCGGCCAGCGCCGCAACACCAATGAGCACCGACAACTTGAGCTTACGCTGAATCGCCATCCAAGCCCCCTGGAAGGCCAATGCGACTTGAGACCCTCGGCTGCTCGCGCCCAACACCGACATTGCGCCCGTGACGGCTCCAAGCATCAAAAACCAATAGGTTATGCGTTTAACGCGCGGCTTCACAAATAGGGCAAGCTCAAATGCTATGGGCGCGAACATGAGCATTTCGGAGGAGAAGTCCGAGGAATTCTGGAAGAAGCCCGGAGGTCCTACGATGCCCCAGCCACTAAAACCAAAGCCCCGTCCTGCCCAGGTACGAGCGCCAAAAAATGACATTTTGAAGTTCGCCACCAGAAAGATGACCACAAATATGAAGTATCGCTCTGGAGTCGTGACGATGTTGATGATCAGAAAGTAAATCACGTACCAACCGACAAAGTCGAACCAGTGGCTCCAGGATATGGAGGGATAGGTTGCCAGCGCAGAGGCGAGAAGGATTACGAAGAGAAACAGGGTCATCCATATGTTGGTCGCGTCTCGAACCCAGCGCCTCTGGGGATCCATTGGCCAGGCAAGCACGGCCAAAGCTATGGTTATCTTGTCTAATGGAAGAACGTCGAGAGCGCTGTAGATGCGCAGAGGATCGAAATACTGCAATAACAAGTAAAGGCATATCATCCAGAATGCGAAGTGCTCCTTCTTCATTTGCGCCCAGAGCGCCAGCGGATTCAATGTGTAGAGTCTTTCCATCAGCCGAGTGTCCCCTCGCACGATTGCCGGTTCATTGCAGGCTCGGTTCCACGGACTGGCCCATTATTTATTGCCGGGGCACCACTTCTAGCCATGCACTCGATGAGCCGCGCGATACTGGCATCGATGACGGAGAAGCATTGCTGAAAGTACCTGTCGCTCATTCCATACGGATCGTGAATATAAGGGCGAATGGGCCGCGACCAGATACCCAGCAGCTCAGCTGACGTACCAGCACCAATTCGCCGCCGAACCTCGACAATCTGCCGAGGCTCGAATGCGATGAGCAAATCGCCTTCCGCCAAGCGGTCCGACTGCACTCTTGAGGAACGATGTTCGGACAAATCTATGCCCCGTAGCAGCGCGTTTTCCGCTGCGGCCGGAGCAGCGGGCGCCCCATCAGCGGCATCGATGCCGAAAGAAACTGCTTGCACGCCCATTGACCGCGCTTTCGCGCAAGCATAGGGACTTCGGCAAATATTGCCCTTGCACACGAACGCGAGCCTCCTCACGGTGGCCCATTCGACGTCGCGCGCGCTTCGGTAAGCACCCAGCGCGTAGAGAGCTCTAGCGCGAATGTGCGCCAGAAATGCGTTCCTTCCTCCGTACAGCTCTACATCTACCATAGTTTGCGAGCCTAATTCTGCACATAAGTCATCAGCTTACAGGCTATTCGCCGGCCCTTGGGCTCTGGTAAGCTGATCGCACTCGAATGCTCATCGGTCAACCCAGCGAGCGGCATGGATAAGATCCTGGTGCTCGATGCCAATCAGCGAAGCGCGCTGGCCATCATTCGAAGCCTGGGTCGCCGGGGAGTGAAGGTCATCGCCGCTGACCATAGGCCTCACCCGATTGGCGCGGCTTCGAGATATGTAGCCAGCTCGATCCGCTACTCGGACCCTGGAACCTCGCCAGGCGCATTCGTCCAGGACGTCGTGACCGCAGCCGACCGTCTCGATATCGATATCGTCATACCGGCGACGGATTTGACGACCATGCTGCTTGCCAGTCAACCGGATTTGTGCAATTCCGTGCGCCTGGCCGCTCCAAAGGCCGGCAGCTATGAGACTTTGACGGATAAGGCCCACCTTTTCCAGCTGGCCGCCGGATTGGGCATCCCAGCCCCCGTGACGCGCGTCGCAAGTACCCTGGCCGAGGCTTTGGATGCAGCGCATGACGTTGGCTTCCCGGCTGTCCTCAAGCCCGCGCGATCCAAATACGTCAAGGGAAACCAAGTCCTCTCTACGAGCGTAGAGATAGTCCGCGATCCCTATGCCCTATCGGCCTCATTTCACAACCAGAATTGGCTGGGCGACATCCCCTGCTTGGTTCAGAAGTTTGTGCCGGGACACGGCGCGGGCATATTCGCACTCTATGGTCCGTCAGGACCGGTCGCGTGGTTTGCACATAAGCGCATTCGGGAAAAACCGCCAACCGGCGGCGTCAGCGTTCTCAGCGAGAGCGTGCCTCTCGACCCTATGATGCAATCCATTGCGTCGAGGCTCCTGGCTGCTGCAGATTGGACCGGTGTGGCAATGGTCGAATTCCGCATCGCCTCGGATGGCACGCCGTATTTGATCGAAGTAAACGGCCGCTTCTGGGGTTCCTTGCAGCTCGCAATTGATTGCGGCGTCGACTTTCCCTGGTTGCTGTATCAGCTGATTCAAGGCATGCCCATGCCCAAACCCCAATCCTACGAGGTCGGAAGACGTCTGCGTTGGCTCCTCGGGGACTTCGACAGCCTGATCGCTCAACTGAAAACAACACCGTCTGACTTCAAGCACCGGGCAGGTGCGATCGCCGCATTCGCAAGAACATTTGCGGATACAGGGTGCCGGCAGGAAATCATGCGACTAAATGATCCACGGCCTGCAATTTCCGAAGTCCGCCAGTGGGCGCAGGGGCTGTTCAAATAAAGGTGGGCCGACGGCTTGGACACCACATCCCATACCTATTATCATCTCGGGCTCCAAAAAGCCCTTTGAGTCAGCCAAATCTGTGTACGCCTGTCCCAAGTGCAAAGGCTCCCTCGACAATTTCCTTTGCCCGCAATGCTCGGTAGCCTATCCCGTGTATGACGGTATCCCTTGCTTCATTCCAACCTCCTCTGTGCCTGACAAACCCGATGTGCGTCAGGTCTACGACAAAATTTATAGCGACCATCACGACGTCTGGGTCGATCAAGGTCGCTCCGAAAATTTCGTCTCCTATTTCCGCGAGCTAGCCAGATCCCACACGCAAAATCGCGTTCTGGAAATAGGCTGTGGCGAAGGCGCGTTGCTTGCGGCCATCAGCGCAGCAAAAAAGTCGGGCATCGATCCCTCAATCAATGCCCTCCGCACGGCAAGAAGCCGATCAGCGGCTCAATGCGCAGTCGCCCGATGCGAAGAACTCCCTTATGCGTCTTCTTCATTCGATCTGATAGTAACCGTCGGCGTGATGGAGCACTTCGAAGATCCCGATGCTGCAGCACGCGAGATTTGCCGAGTGCTCGCGGAATCCGGCCATTACATCGCCCTCTTCCAAACCGATCTGAGTACCCCGCAGCGTATCCTCCTCAAATTTCGTCAATATGTCTTTCCTACGCTCCGGCCAATTGCGTTCGCGCGATGGATTCGGAAGAAACTTCACAATCCCATCGTTCAGCCATTCCGCAAGTCGTACACAATCGAGAGCGCCCGCGAATGCATAGAACGCAGCGGGTTGAGAATCACCGAAGTGATTACCCGGTCAACCCATCCTTCCGCGCCGCTCGCCGGGCCTCATGTCGTCATCTTTGTAGCCCACAAATTGCCGAGAGGTCCTGGACAGCAGTATTGGGAGCGATAGAAAAGGCGCTCGATATGCTCATTAAGCACTCCTTAATTGCCTTGCGCCGCCCATAGTGCTCTCCTTTCTTGTCAACTGGCGGGCCTCCCTTTGGATTATCTCTGATCGGCTCCGATCAGGCTCCGCTGCTCTGGCGCCGTTCTTCCTCGCTCCGGCACGACGGGTTTTATTCATCGCGGGCGCCAGCACAACCGCGCTCAATCTGACCATGCTGGAGCATCGTCTGACATCAAAAGAGTCTCTCACCACGGAGATCCGTACGCGCCTACCCGAAATATTGAAGCGCCCAGAGGCGCTCATGCCTCCTCATGCCGGCGACCATAACGTCCCCAAGCGCCGCGCCATTATCCTGCAACCGCCCGAGTTTGATTCGGGCGTGATCAAGAAGGGCGTGCTTCTCATTACATTCACCGAGACATTTCACTTTTTTCACCGCCATATAGACATCGCAAGATTACAGCGGTACTTCCGCATCGTGCTTGAACCAAGTTGGAGCGGCTACTGTCTGCCCGAGATCCTCCTTTGGGCGAAGCAGACCCAACCGATTGTGGTAGAAGCAAGCGAAGTCCGGGACCGGGTCTTCCTCAAGGCACTCGACACGTGCCTGGTTCCGATATCTGTCGGCGCGAGCGATTGGGTTGACCATCGTATCTTTCGCCCGCTGAACGTCCCAAAGGATTACGATGTCATTTATATCGCCAATCTCTCTCCAATTAAAAGAGTCCACGTATATCTGAGGACATTGAAGACTATGTTGTCGAGAGGAAAGCCAGCCCGCGCGGCGCTGGTTCTTTCCAGTTGGGGGGGTACCGATAGAACGCTCGAACAGCTTCTGGATTTTTATGGCCTGCGGGGCCGGATCGACGTTTTCATGAATCTCAAGCAGCCAAAGCTCAATGAGATCCTGAACCGCTCCAAGGTATCTATCCTGCTCTCCAAGAAGGAAGGCAGCAATAGAACTCTATTCGAGTCCATGTTTGCCGACGTTCCGGTTCTCCTATTGAGAAACAATGTGGGCGTCAATAAGGACTACATCAATCAGCATACTGGGGCATTGGTGTCCGAAAAGGACCTGCCGGACGCCATTGAACGCGTTGGCAACATGACGCCATCGCTGTCTCCCCGCTCCTGGGCCATCGATAACATCGCGCCTGAGATCACTACACAGAAGCTCCGGACTCTGCTTGAGGCGCAATATTCAGCGGCTGAAGCGTCTTCGGCGCCACTTTGGGCCAAAGTTAACTCGCCGGAAGCTACTTACATGGACCCGACAGTATCGAGCCGCGTCCCCGATATCACACAACTGCTGGATTGTTTCGCGGCAAGCGTCCCGTGTGAATCCCTCATGGCCCTAGATGCGCGAGTGCGCGACTTGTTCTATCCCTGAAATGCGATGCCACTGCCGGAGCTCTCGGACCAAGGAGCGGCCTTTCGCCGCTGCCGAGCTATTGAACCCCAACGTCTGCCGGCGGATCCGGCAAACCTTGTGACATGAATCCTCCGGTGGAAATCCGGACATCGTCATACCAGACCTGAAATGGCGACGGGTTGTTTTGCGCCCAGCCGAACAGCTCAACGTAGTCTATAGGCCCATTGGCGGGATTACGATTATAGAGGCGGGTCGCGTCCACATATACCTTGCCGTCAATCTCAAGATAGAACTCTCCATCGGGCACCTGGTTCTGTGCCGTAGTGCCGCTATTGAACTTGACGTGAACGCGAAAGTGATGCCATCCAGTTCCCCAGTCGGCAGGCGAGAAGCCACTCATCTGAGGGGTTTTGACGACCGCAGTTCCATACGATCGGCCTATATAACTGGGATTTGACCCATCTAACTTTATGACGTTCTGGCCATCGTTGATCTGAGTGGTGCCGTCGCCAAAAGTGACCTGCAACAGCGCGCCGGGGTCGATCCCGGTGTAATCGGTGCCGAACGTCGCGGCCGCGAACTGCCCGGTGGCAGAGCGTTGTCCGAAGATCTTTAGAAATTTGCAGCCTCCCTTCGCGACGGGCATCTTTGCCCAGAATTCGATGTAGATGTCCTCTGTCTGCAAGCTATTGACGCTGTAATCAGCCCACATGGACTGACCCGCGTTACCGGCAAGATACAGACCTTCCAGCGCGTCCACGGGAGATCCGGCGGGCCCGGTCGTAGCCTGCGCGCCTACAGAACCACCGTTCTGCGCACCGATGATCCAATTCGGAGCGCCGACGCTCGCCGATGGTAAGCGAGTGGCTGCCATCTTCGCGACCGTGGCAAGCATCGGCGCGGACGCATTGAATTGGAGTTCCGTCAATAGCTCAGGCGGACCGTCCGCATTGCCGGCCGAGACCGTAGCGGCCAGCGATTCAGGCACCGGCATCACAAATGATGCAAGACACAACCCTGCTATCAGCCCGCCCCGTAATCCATTCATGATCAATCTCTCCAGGTACGAAGGTGGTGCGACATAATCAGTATCGCAAACCCGGCGCTGCGACGGTGCACCTTAGCCTCCACCGCAGCTCGCGCGCAACTTAGCCCCATTGTGTCTCTCGTTCTACAGTCCGCTCACGCCACTGTGACGGACTGCGCACCGCGCACGCCGGGCCCTTCTCGACAACACCGCAAGCCGTCTCTCATCAGCGACGCCACTGAGCCGCGGTTTGGCGGGACTGACTAGTTTACGTCCACATCTGTGGGTGCATTCGGAAGGACCTGCGGCATGAATCCGCCCGTCGAAATGCGGACATCGTCATACCAGACTTGGAATGGTTGCGGATTGTTTTGTGCCCAGCCGAGCAGCTCGATGCGATCTATGGGTCCATCGGCGGGATTGCGATTGTAAAGGCCCGTCGCGTCTGCATAGACCTTGCCATCGATCTCGAGAAAAAACTCTCCATTCGGCGTCTCATTTCCCGCAGTAGTACCGCTGTTGAACTTGGCGTGAACGAGGAAGTGGTGCCAGCCGGTTCCCCAGTCGGTGGACGAAAAACCGCTCATTTGGGGAGTTTGGATTACGGCAGTACCATACGAGCGCCCTATCATGTTAGGAGACGATCCATCCAGTTTTATGACGTTTTGGGTATCGTTAATGACCGTAGTTCCATCGCCAAAGGATATTTGCAGGAGCGCACCGGCCTGGATGCCCGTGTAGTCGGTGCCAAACGTGGCATTTGCGTAATGGCCATTGGAGCTCTGCCCAAAGAATTTCAGGAACTTGCAGCCTCCCTTGCCCGCGGGCATCTTGGCCCAAAATTCGATGTAGATATCCTCCGTCTGCAGGTTTGCGACGCTGTAGTCAGCCCAGGTGGCTTGACCGGCGTCGCCGGCAGGGTACGAACCATCCAGTGCGTCCGCCGTAATTCCGGTAGGCCCCGGAGTAGCCTCCACGCCCACGGAGCCGTCATTCTGCGCGCCTATGGCCCATCCTGGAACACCGATCTCGGCTGTCGATAGAGAGGCCTGCATCGCAGCCGTCGTGGAATTGAACTGGAGCTCCGTGAGTAGATGCGGTGTACCGTCTGCATCGCCCGCTGAGACTGTGGCACCCAGCGCATTGGGCATGAGCATCAGAAGCCAAACTAGAGACGACCCTGCTATCAGTCCGCTCCGTAATTGCAATCGATTCATCAGCAATGTCTCCGAACAGATACAAACGATCTGCGACATCATCCGCGTCGCAGGCGTGGCGCTGACTCAAATATCACCACTGCCGCGCGGATTCTATAGTTTGCGTTACTCGCCTGCGACTTAATCACCGTCTCTCATAGGAGACGTTTGCTGATAACATGCACTTGCTCACAGAGGTGATTGAGGAATGATCCGCGTTCTGCATGTGATCGACACCGGCGGCCCCGGAGGTGCCGAAACGGTATTTCTTCAGACGGCTACGCGTCTCGATCCCGCGCGATTTCAGTCCACTGCGATTGTGGGTGGGGTGGGATGGCTCGCAAAGCAATTCCGGGGCCGCACCGAATCGCCTCACGTTGTGCCGGCAAGGGGCTCCTTCAACGTCCAATACCTTGTGGCCCTCGCGCGACTCGCGCGACGGCACAGGAGTGATGTGATCGCCGCACATCTGTACGGCTCCTCCGTTTACGCCAGCCTGGTGGGTACGCTCCTATCGATTCCCGTCGTCTCCGTGCTGCATGGTCAATCCGATGTGCCTGAGGCGGAGCGATTCGCCGCTGCCAAAGCGGCCATCGTCCGGCGGGGATCCTCCAAAGTCATATTCGTTTCCGAGCGCCTGCAGGATCATCTGCAGCCGCGGTTACGGCTGCGGGCCGCGCAATGCATCGTCATCCCAAACGGCGTCGATACCGAAGTCTTCAGGCCGGAACGGGATCGGTCACTTCGGACCGAGCTCGGCCTCTCCGATGAGATAGCCCTCATTGGCGCGATCGGCAATGTACGGAAGCCCAAGGCCTATGACGTGCTTCTTCGTGCCGCTCGCACATTGGTCGACCGCTCGCAACGGTTTCACCTGGTCATTGCCGGCGATTGCGCCAACGCCCTCGGGAGACAACTCCAGCAACTCGGCACGGAGCTCGGCGTGGAGCGGCATGTGACCTTCCTCGGACTCAGGCCGGATGTGTCACGGATTCTCAACAATCTGGACGCGTTTGTGCTCAGCTCTCACACTGAAGGATTCTCCATCGCGTGCATCGAAGCGATGGCCTGTGGCGTTCCGGTGGTGGCCACCCGCAGCGGGGGTCCGGAGCAGATCCTCGACGGCGAGGCGGGACTCCTGGTGCCAACAGGTGACCCGGGATCCCTGGCCCTGGCAGTCGAGCGGATCATCTCGTCAAAGGAGTTGGCGGCAGCGCTGACCGACAGGGGCATGATGCGCGTTCATGAGCAGTACTCGTTGAGCACGATGCTTTCCCGGTACGAGGAACTCCTCGAGCGCGTCACAGCCAGCCGCTGAGGCGCTCCAGAAAGGGATCTCGCGCATTGCTGACATCATCGTGCACTCCGATGCGGCTTATCAAATAATGATCGCCGCTCGTGTTGTGCCATCCTCTGCGGGTGGTGACCGCCCCGAGGTAGTGCCTGCGAACCAGATCGATCGCCCCCGCCGAGCTCTCACCGTTCGGGTAGCAGAAAAGCTCGATGGCCTGGCCCGACAGCTCCTGAAGGGACTTGCGGGAACCGACGATTTCCCGCTCGAGGTCCGGGGCGGATATCCGACCACCCAGGCGAAAATGCGTCGCAGTATGTGAGCCGAATCGGATCAATCCGGTCGCGCTCATTTTGGTGATCTGGTCGCCGTTCAGAATCTCTTGCGACTGCGAGCTGTCGCCGCAAGTCCTTTCGGCCGTCTCCACCAGACCGCGGATCTCGTCCTCATTCAAGCCCTTCGCGGCATGCACCACGGCGTCGGCATCGTCCATACCGAACTCGCCACGAGCCGCGGCCCGTGCCAGCACGGGCTCCACGATGTGACTCAGAGGCTCGGGAAAGGTCACCGAGCCGGGCTGGGCGAACGACTTTTGCAGCAGAGTCATCAGCCGGTTCGGCCAGAACTGGTAGGTCGTACCGACATAGCCCGAGACGAGAAAGATGGTGGCTGGCGCGCCGTGCTTCATCAGGGCCGGCAGTGCGAAATCATAGTTATCGCGCCAGCCGTCATCAAACGTGATGGCGCAGGCGAGCTTCGGCAGCGTCGAGCCTTGCTTGGCTCGCCGCAACCAGTCGTCCAGATGCATCAGGTCGAAATACTGCTTCAACTCCCGCAGATGCAGATCGAAGGATTCCGGCGACACATACATCCCCGGCTGCTCGGTTCTGCGCGCCGGCGAATCCTTGGGCAGGACACGGTGATACATGAGAACGACGAGGGAGCCTCGCCTGCGCCAGCGCCAGGTGAACGGCGCGGCCCTGGCCACCGTGCTGACCACGGCTCGCTTTGCGATTGTCCTGAGCGCGCTCACCAGGGCAATGACCCGCTGATGAGCGGACCGAGCCTGTTGGCAATCGGCAGCGGCAGCCGTTGCCAGATCGCGGTCGCCAGCTGCATCGCTTTCCCGTGCCCCTCGCCGGCTGACATCTCCGCTCCGCCCGCGTGCCGCTCCCAGCGGTGCCAATGGAGCGGCATGGGCTCCGCGCCCCATTGCCGCTTGAACCGATCGGTACCGCTGTCGACCGTGGAGCGGCCGAAATCAAACACCGTACAGCCGCGGCTGATGGCGCGGGAGAGCAGCTCCCAATAGAGCTTCATGTTGGCGCCGAGCGGCTTCGCCTTGGCCCGGCACGACGCCCAGGGAACCTCTGCAACACCGCGCCAGAACACGAGGAAAGCCCCCGCCCACGGCTCGCCCCGGGATTCGATGACGACCAACTGGGAGTATTGCCCGAATCGCTCGAGGATCGCCCGGAAGAAGCGCTTGGGATAGACGGGGGTGCCTAGATCGCGCATGTTCTCGGCGAACACGGCGTAGAAGGGATCGAGTAGCTCTGTCGTGCCGGTCCGGCACTCGACTGCTTCGCGCTCCGCCCGCTTCACCTGCGAGCGCAGCTTCGACCCGAGGCGTTTCGACAACGCCTCCACCGTATCCGGAAGATTCAGCCGCAGGGTTACTTTGTCGGTACGTCGGACCCACGGGCCCGGTTGCGGCTGAGCGTCTCGAAACTCGAGATAGCGGCAGCCGAGTGCTTCGGCCGACTCCGCCGCTCGAGTCATCATCTGCTCGGCGACGAGTGGATCCGCCGTGAGCGCTCCCCCGTAGTTGAAGAATGCCAGTGAGGTGGCGAAATTGCCGAGCAGCCGGCTTTTCTGCCGGATCACCGGCAATACGCCCGTGAGGGACCCGGATGGATCGCGGGATTCGACGAAAAGCACGCGGTGGCCGAAGACCTGGCGCGCGATCTCTGTCCAGCCGCTCAAGTGATAGACGCTGGCCTCCGGAAAGGCCGTCACGAACGGGTCCCAGTCGGGCCCGGGAGTGTCCAGTACGTTCACTGCCATAGGGATTGGGCGGGACCAGCCTGAAACGCGATATAGGGCCTTCTGGGGCGATTGGAGGGCGCGACTAGGCCCATAGCTCATTCCCGCCGAGGTACAGGTAGAAGGCATCGCTATCGATCATCTGGACCCTCATTATGTCGTGCGGAAACGCCCTATTCGGCGCGGCGCACAGGGAAAGCGGCAAGCTGAGGCGCTCATGGAATCCGCACCCCGCGAGCGCTTGCGACAGGCTCGGGTCGCTGGACCAGACGACGAGCTCCGCGAGGCCTCCTTTGCTCGCTGCTTGCTTCACGGCCGCATGAATGAGCGCGCGCCAATCGGCAGGATCCTGCGAGGCGATCCACATATCGGCGATGCGAGCCTGCCCTGGCGCGTAGCTCAGGAGAAAGTAACCACCGATCTGCCCAACCTTCTCGAGACCGTAGAGCTCGATCGGCACAATCGGGCAGGCGAGCACATCCCGAAGGCGCGCGGGACTGCGCTCGAATACAGCCTGCCCCGGCATCTCAGTCGGCAAGGGCGGACACATCCGCTCGATGTCATCCGCCTGGATGCGGCGCGTCTGCCAGCCCACAGTGTCGGGCCGCGGCGCCGACAGCGACCAGAGCAGGCTCCGGGCAAGACGTGGAATCAGCCTCCTGCGCGACGGGATTGGCCTGCGCAGGATTTCGAGCGGCGCAAGCGTCCGAACGTATCCCGATATCCTGCCGCATTCGACGTAGCCGATCAGCGGCAGGATCTTGACCGTATGGCGACTACCTCCGGTGGCGAAGACGAAGTCGCTCATTCGAGCCACGTGCTTCGCCAATCTGACGCCCGCGCCCGCGGCATCGCGGCGCGCAGCCCAGTCGATCATGTGCATCACGCTCGCGCGGGTCCCCTCATATCGAATGGCTCCGGGCACGACCGCCACATGCGCCAGCAAGTCCCGGCCGTCCGTCAGCACGAACGATCGCGCCCCGGACCAGTCAGATCTCTCTTGCCAATACTTCCAGTATAGATGCCCGGGATCGCTATGAGGCTCGAGGCCGGCCGATCTCATCAATGCCACGATGGCGGGGCCGTCTTCGGGCCTCGAGGGCCTTACCTCGTCTACGTGCGACAACTTTACAGATTCCCGGCGGGCTGGTCCCCGAGCGACTCTATGGTACAAAATGGCCCCACCTAGTGTTCATTCATCACGGCTACCGCCCCTGACCGACCTCACCACCCCAGAGACTTGCGATACCGGCGCAGTACGGACTTTAGGGCCCTTGGCTCTCGTTCTCTGCTTCTGGGCGGCGGTGGCCCTGCTCTATTGGCCGAGCACCCTTGAGCTCCATAAGCTGTGGACGGACTGGCCGGGCGAGACTTACACGCACGGCTATCTGGTATTTCTGCTGTCGCTTTGGCTCGTCGTACGCGACCGCGAGCGCCTCGCCGCAACGCCGGTTCGCCCCGAGCCCCTGGCGTTGATTCCGCTCGCACTGATGAGCCTGGCGTGGGTCTGGTTCTGGCGGGCTGCGATCCAGGAGCTGCAGCTCCTGCTGCTGCCGCTCGTCCTCTATACGGCGCTCTTCTCCGCTTTCGGACGGCGCATGGCACGTGCAGCAGCGTTCCCGATCGCAGTGCTGTACTTCGCGATGCCGCTCTGGGGCGACATCAATGGCTACGTTCAGGCACTGAGCGCCAAAGTCACGGGCGTCCTGATCTGGACGACGGGGATTCCCGCCTACATGGAAGGCGACTTCATTCGCCTTCCGGGCGGGTCGATCGAGATCGCGCGAAGCTGCAGCGGCCTCCATGAGCTGATCGTCGGGCTCGCGCTGGCTGCGATTTACGGCAAGTTGTCGGGCGAGTCCTGGCGGCGAAGGCTACAGTGGCTCGGGCTCATGGGCGCGCTGTCGCTCGCGGTCAACTGGGTGCGCATCTTCACGGTCGTAATCGCGGCCTACGAGACCAATATGGCGAGCTCGCTCGTCAAGCATCACTACTGGCTAGGATGGTGGCTGTTCGCCCTCGTGTTCGCCAGCTTTCTGTGGTGGACCGGGCGGGTCGCACCGACACAGGGTGCGTCCTCGTCCGATGACACGGCACGATCCGGCCCCGCGATCGGCGGCGCACAGGTTGCGCTGACTCTGGCAGTCCTTGCCGCAATGCCTCTACTGGCCTACGGAATGGACCTGGCGAATTCGCATGCCGCCGACACCGCGGTGACGATCCGGTGGCCCGCACCGCCAACTGGTTGGGCTGAGCCCGCCAGCGGGGAAATCAGCGATTGGCATCCCCGGTTCGTCGAACCGAGTGGCCAGTCGCTCACCCGCTATACCGATTCCGCGGCGGCGCCGGTGGAAGCCTTTGCCGTCGCTTACCGCGTGCAGACACAAAGCGCCAAGCTCCTCGGCTATTCGAACGATATGTTGGGCCGCGGCCCACGGCGTATGCGGCAACAATTATCGCGCGTGGTGGACTCTCCCACCGGCCCCTGGCAGGAAATCGTTGCCCTAGGTCCGGACGGCTCGCGCTCACTCGTGTGGACGAGGTATCGCATCGGCAATCGGATCTTCGCCAAGCCGCGCGTCTCGCAGCTCTGGTATGGACTCGAGGCGATTGTGAAACCGCCGGTATCTTCCCTGACGGCGCTGCGCGCCCTGTGTCAGCCCGATTGCAGCGCAGCCCGTACGCGGTTATCCGCGGCCTCAGCGTGGCTGCAGCCGTCGTTGCGATAGCACCTGGGACGGGACGGATTACTGGCCGCTGGGGGCGTCCATGGGCGCGACGCCCCCGCCCTTACTCTCGTAGCCGTAGTAATAGTAGGGCGCTGCGCTCGACTGCGTGCTCTGATTCAGCACCAGCGACACCGACGCTCCCCCATGTCCCTGCAGAGTATTGAGCGCATCGAGCAGCACCGGCTGCGGGGTGGTCTCGGCCCGGACGACCACGACGATCTGTCCGGCGATTCGGGCCAGCGCAGGCGATTCGGTCGTCTGCAGCAGCGGCGGTGAGTCAAACACCACGATGCGCCGGCTGTCGCGTTGGCCGAGCAGCGCCGCGATGCGCTCCATGCGGGAGCTGGCCAGCAGCTCGGTGGCATCATCCGCGCCAACGCCCACCGGCATGAACGACAGGGACGGAACGTTGGTCGCGTGGATGACCGAGTCCACGTCGACGTGCGGGTCCCTCAGGACGTCGAGGAGTCCCGGCGCGTTGGCGAGCCCCATGACCCGGCTCAAGTGCGGCTTTGGGGCATCTGCGTCCACCAGCAGCACATCGACCTCTTTCTCCAACGAGAGGCTTAGCGCCAGATTCATGGCGGTGAAGCTCTTTCCTTCACCGGACATGGCGCTCGCGATCATGATGAGGTAGCCCTTGGGCTCGCGCTGCACGCCTCGACCCATTGCCCGGGCGACCAGCGGGTGCTTGATCTTGCGGTATTGCCGCGTGATCAGATCGATCTCCTCATCCGGCGGCAACAATCCCGCCGACCGCAGACTCGTCCGATCCAGAATGACCACCGGCGGAGCGACTGCAGGCGCGGCTGCGACATGCTGCTGAGCCGGCGCGCTCGGTTCGGCCGCTCCCGATACGGGACTCTTATGAGTACCTGACTCGTCCGGGGATTGCTCCCGCTGCTTCTGGAGCTTGCGGATCGCCTTTTCCACCACGCTCATGTTCATAGGCTCCCGAACGAGATCGGAAAGAGAGTCAGAGTAAATATGATCGCCCCGGCCGCCAGGAGCCCCGTCGAGAGGAATGCGTAACGGACCGTGCTCTGATGCCGCTCAACGCGGTGCTTCTCCGCCCACGCCATGCTCACCGCGCCGAGGACCGGAAGGCCCGTCGCGGAGGTGAGCTGCCGCGTGCTCACGAACACAGGCCGCAACAGGTGCAGTAGATACGCGGCCGCAATTCCGGCGCCCAATGCCAGGAAGAATATGCCGGCGATAAGCAGCGGCCGCTTGGGCGATACGGGTGTGAAGCTCGCCGACGGCGGATCGATCACCTGAAACTTCACGAGCCCCGTGGAGGCGGCCTGCGCACCCAGGCGGGCGCTGTCCAGGCGTGCGAGAAGCTCATCGTAATTCTTCTTCGTCACGTCGTAGTTGCGCGTCAGCTGCGCGTATTCTGCCTGCACCTGCGGCGCCGAGCCCATCTGCGACTTCAGAACCGCGATGCGCTTCTGCCGGTCGGCGATCTGCTGCTGCAGCGATGCGATCTCCACCAGCTCCGAGTTGTATTCCTCCTGCAGCTTCATATAGACGGGGCTGGTGGATAGCCCAAGCGAGGACGCCGCGCCAACATCACCATGGCTTGCGGCCGCCTTTTCCAGCTTCTCGCGTGCCTTGAGCTCCTTGATGTTCTCGCGCAGCGAGATCACATCCGGGTACTTGTCCGTGTATTTCAGCAGCATCGCATCGAGACGCTGCTGATCCTGGTCGATCTGCTGCTCGGTATCGAGCGGCGTCGAGGCGCCGGCGCCCGCAGCATCCGAGCCCGTGGCAGCGAACTCCTGCCCCGATTTCAGCTCCGCCGCGAGCGCACTGCGCTTGCGGTTAGCAACATACAGGGCCTCCTGCAGCGCGGTGAGCGCATGCTCTTCCTGCTGCAGACCGGCGAAGAAATCCCCCGATTCACCCGGCACCATCCCGCTGTTGCTCCTCTTGAAGTCCGCAAGCTGCTGCTCGGTGACCGACAGGCGGCGCCCATAGTCCGCGATCTGCTGGGTCAGGAATTGCTCCGCCTCCTGCGAGCCCTGGCTCTTGTCATTCAAGGAGTCCTCGACGAACTCGTTGAGCAGCCGATCCACGACCTGGATGGCGCGCAAGCGGTTGCCGTCATCGTAGGTGATGGTGAACTGATTCGGCGTATGCGAAGTAGGGTTGCTCGGGTCCAGGTCGGCAATGATGTTGATCCGTTGCCGCAGGTCGTCGATCACCGCCTGCTGCTCTTTCGGAGTGACCGCGCCGGCGAGAAGACTGGTGTCGCTCGCGACTTTACGCAGCTGGGGCGTGCCGAGCAGTGCGGCGCTGACCCGCTCGATCTGCTCAGCGACGTTATCTTCCAGACTGATGCCCTTGGTCGCCTGGCTGAGGGTGGTGCCGGTATCGACGAAAATCTTGGCGGTGCCTTCGTAGGTGCTCGGGATGATGAACACCACCGCCCAAAGGACCAGCGCGACGGCCCAGGCGACGACGATCCCGACGCGCCTGAACCGCCACATGCCCCGGACCTGGTCCTGGAAGGCCGCCACATCGGAGAATATCGAGGATGTTGCCATCGTGCGTCTTGATCCGTGAAACGTTATCTCAACAACTGCTGCGCCTCTGACCGACTGTCGAACGGCTGCCCGCTCGAAAGGAGCTTGGTCAGGATCTGACGCGCCTCTGCCTGGTGTCCCGCCTTGGTCAGCGCGTAGGCGAGGTGATACTGGATATCCGGGTCGCCGGGATCGAGCTTTACGGCCTGCTGCAGATAATCGACGGCCTTCTCCGCGTGGCCGTTGTGCGTCAGTACCCAGCCGAGCGTGTCGTCGACGTTCGATGCATTCGGCGCCAATTGATAGGCGCGCTGTGCGACCGCGACGGCCCCGGAATCGCCGACCTGGTTCAGGGCCCAGGCCAGATTGTTCAGCGCCGCGACATCGTTCGGGTGTTGAGCGACGACCGCCTTGAACTCCTGCGCCGCACGCCGCGGCGACTTGCCCGGGCCGAGATAATACTCGCCGAGGAGATCCCGGACTGGCCAATTCTGCGGCTCGTGCGCCAGGAACTGCTCCAGCGGCTGCTGCGGATCCGATGCGTGGGCCATGACCCTGACCTGGTACAGGTTGGCGGCCAGCCGGGCGCTCGGGCGCAACTGCTGCGCTTTGGTATAAGCCGCCTCAGCCGCGCCGGGCTGCTTCAGGTAGGAATCCACATCGCCCTCGAGCTGCAACACTTGAGGGTCGTCCGGCCGCTGGGCGAGCAGCGCCTGGATCCGCCCGAGCGCCGCCTGCCCATTGCCCTGGCGCAGGTCGAGGTATGCGAGCGAGCCGACCACCGGCAACGATTGTGGCTGCAACTGATCGGCCCGGTTGAGCGATGCGCGTGCCGCATCAGGGTGATTCGCCGCCAGTTGCGCACGCGCGGTATTGAGCCAGTACCCGGCATCCGTCGGTGCAAGCTGATTCGCCTGCGTGAAGCGCGTGATTGCGGCGTCATACTGATGACCATTCATCAGCAGCAGCCCCGCGTCCTCGACCAGCTGGGGCTGCCCGGCTTGCGCAGCAAGCGCCTGATCGATTGCCGCATTGGCGCCTTTCAGATCGCCACTGGCCAGCGCAACCTCCGCCAATGCGAACTTCACCTGTGGGCCGGAGCTCGGCCCGGCCGCCTGAAGGACGGTGCGCGCATTGTCGTAAGCCTTCATTCGCACCAGCACATCGGCCAGCGCGAGCCGGATGGGAAGGGCTTCAGGATGCGCCTTCAGCGCCTCCTGCAGCCGGCTCTGGGCGGCGCTTGCATCACCTGCGGCCTCATCCAGCCGCGCGAGATCGATCTGTGAGCCGGCGTCATCCGGATCGATCGCAACCGACTCGCGCAAGGTCGTTCTGGCATCGTCGGTACGGCCCTGCGTGACGTAGTAGGAGGCCGCGAGGTCGAGCACGCCTGGATCGTGCGGGTGTGCCGCAAGCAGCCGCGTGACTTCGGCTCCGGCCGCTTGGGGTCCTCGAGCGCTCAGCAGCGCGGCGACCAGAATCCGGTCGCGCCGCGGATCGCCGTTGTCGGCCGTCTTCTGTACCGCCGCAAGCGCCTGCGGCGCCTGCCCTGCGGCAAGATAAGCCGCCGCCAGGTTCAGCAGCACCGTCTGATCGCCCGGATGCTGCTGCTGGCTGCGCTGCAGCGCCTCGATCAGTGCCTGCTTGTCGCCCGTCCCGTTGCCGGCCGCGCCAAAGAGCAAGACGAGCTGCGGATCCAGGTTGGAGGTGGCGAGCGCCGGGCTTAGAACGTTGAGCGCCGCGTCCGGCTGGCCCAGCTTCAGCTGGACTTCTGCGAGCAGCTTGCGCGCCGCGAGGTTCTCGGGCTCATTGTCGACTAGTTGCTGCAGCTGCTGTTGCGCCTGCTGCAAATCTCCCCGCTGCGCCAGCGTCGCGCCGAGGAGCATTCGCGCCTCGTCGTAGCTCGGCACCGCGGTCACGACATTCTCCAGCTCCGCGACGCCAGCCTGGAGGTTCTTGTGGGCAATCTTCAGGCGGGCATCCAATAGGGCCGTCGCAGGTGATTGCGGCTCGAGCTTCGCCACCAGCGCTTCACTCTCGCCGGCAGCCTTGAGATCACCGACCGCCAGGCGTAGCTGGGTGAGCGCTATCAGCGCCTTCAGCCTATGAAACATCGGCTCCGCCGGCGGCATGCGCTTCAGTGCGAGCTGAAGCGCGTCTTCCGCGGAGGCGTACTGCCCCTCTTGCTGCAGGATGAGTCCCTCGAGCAGGGGGGGCTCGGCGGATTTCGTATCCCGCCGCATGGTCGCATCGAGCTGTTGCAGTGCAGGCCCGAATTTGCCCTGGCTTGCCAGCGCTTGGGCCACGAGGTCCTGCGCCTCGGTCAGATCGGGCTGAGCCGCGATGAGCGGCTGCAGCTTCACGATTGCCGCATCGGGCTGCCGCAAGGCAAGCAGTGCGCGAGCGATTGCGAGCGTCCGATTGGGCTCCGGCAGATCGATGCTGTGCTGGGCGATCGCATCCAGGAGCCGTTGCGGCTCTCCGCCCTCCACCCAAATGCGCGCGCGCAGTTCATCGACGTCCGCGCCCTTCGCGCCTGCCGCCATGGCATGCGTCACCCCGGAGTTCGCACCGGTGAAATCGCCGGCATCGAGGGAGATGCGCGCGAGAAGGAGCCACGCCTCCGCATTGTTGGGCTGCTTCTGCACGACGATCTTCAGATCGACCGCCGCATCCTGCCACTCGCCGGCCTTGATCTCCCGCTGGGCACGCTCGAGCCGATAGTGGGGCGTGAGCAGGACTCCGCATCCCGCTATCAGCAGCGGGACGAATGCCGCGCAGATGGACCCCACTCGCGTCAATGCCATGATTTCCCCAGCGACTCGGCGACCGAATTCTTGTCGGTAATATTACCAGCCCATGGCCGAGAGCGCCGCGATTAGACGGCTAAAAGCCCCTTTTAGGGCCGGAACTGCGTCGCAAGTTCGAGACGCCGCGAAGTGAATTTTTTGGCCCCAAAAAAGACAGTGCCGGAGCCGCTCGCGCGGCCCCGGCACTCTCGTTGGGTCGCAGACTTCAGATCGACTGAGACTGGCGGCGGCGGCGCGCCATGAAGCCCAGTCCGGCGAGACCCACAGCCATGAGCGCCAGAGTACCGGGCTCCGGCACGCCGACCGTGAAGTACTCCTGGCTGCTGGCGCAACCCGGCTTGTCGTCGAGTGGGGTGTAGATGTTCACGTTGGCGAAGTCGCTCGGCGTGTCGTTTTTTACGGCGTCGAAAGCGTCCCAATAGTCATCCCACACCAGTCCGCGATCCGTGCTCGAGAGCCCGGACAGCGCACTGGGATCGAAGATGCGCCAGATCGCATAGCTGTCGAGCTCCGTCTGCAGCGTGGTGAGCTTGCCGCCGGCAATCTGCTCCGCGAGCCACGCCGCCGCCATGTAGTCGGCCGCCTGCTTGCCGGCGCTCAAGCCGTGGAACATCAGGCCGGTATCGAGCGTGGTCGTCGACAGCTGGCTCATGTTGGTGACGGTCGCCTGCCAGACCTGTCCCGTGGAGACGTCGTCGTAGAAATCGTCGCAGTAGATCGCTACTGATTCGGAGTTCGAGGAATTGAACTGTGAGGCGCTGGTGAGGCCGGCGGGCCCGATCTGCGCTGTGTACGGCGCGGTATAGATCCCGTCCAGCGAGTTGCCATTGACCGCGGTCAGCTCCATGGAGACGACGGGATTCGCCTGCGCAGCCAGCGGCGCGAGCCACGCACCGGCCAGCAGACATCCCAGCAGCATCAGATTTCTGTTCTTGTGCATCTCTCTACCCTGCGACGCGGTCGCTTTTGTTCCAACTGAACCCGCTAATGCAAGCCGCGTGCACACCGCCGATTATCGGTTCACAATCAAATAGTTAGAGATTTTCGGCGGCCGAATTACGTCAAAGATGCGCTGACCGTTGTAAGACATTTCGACGAGAAGTGCGTCACAACTCCGCGACCCACGTGCTTTATGTTGTATGTGTTATGTCACGATCTCGTACGCGGCATCCCTGACCGCCGCGAAATTGACGCGCCTGCGCACATCCTGACGCCGAATGACAACACGCCGGCATCGCGTAAAAAATGCCGGAAAAAATAGTGAATTCACGCCATGCGCGGCGCGCGGCGCGTACCAAGCGTCTCCGCTAACAGACAACTCGAGCCCCTACGGCAGCAAAATATGTTGCGCCCGTGGATCTAAGTATCTGACGAAACAGGAAATCCGAATTTCGGCATAGCCGTTGCTCTGGCTACGGAGCGCCCCGGCCGGTTCAGTCGCTTGCCCGGCCGCGGCGCAAGGAAAACCGGAGGGTCATGTGGGAAAGTCTCGAGCTCAGCTCGCTCGTTTGATTTGTACCAAGGGATCGTGGGTCGTTTGCTCGATGCTGCTGGCGTCGACCCTGCTTGCTGGATGCAATGACAGCACCGCGACCAGCCCTGCGGACGCCGCGGCGAATGGCCCAGCGGCACAATCGCTATCCGGGAATATCGCGCCGGACCGGACGTTGAGTCCCACTTCGACAGCATCCTCTACGGACACCTCGACACCTGCTTCGACCCCCAAGTCGACCCCCGCGACGACCAATAAGAGCGTCGATGTGACGTGGTCGGCACCCACCGCGAATACGAACGGATCGGCGCTCACCAATCTCGCTGGCTACACCATCTACTATGGGACCAACCCTAGCTCGCTGAGCAAGTCGGTGAAGGTCGCGAATGCCGGCGCCACCGACTACGTAGTCCAGGGCCTGAGCGACGGAACGTGGTACTTCGCTGTAACGGCCTATACCAATACAGGGCTGCAGAGCAGCTACTCTACGATCGTCAGCAAGACGATCACCTGACCCCAAAAACGACGATGCCGGGGCGCTTGCGCAGCCCCGGCATCGCAGTTTTCTTCGACTTCAGATCAGCTTCAGACCGACGACTTCGCCGAGCGGCGACGCCGAACCATGAAGCCCAGGCCGGCAAGGCCCATCGCCATCAGGGCCAGCGAGCCCGGCTCCGGCACCGTGCTGCCGATGTCGAACTCGAAGGACGAGGCGGAGGTCGAGTCGCTGAACGTCAGGGACGTGAAAGGATTCAGGCCCGTGATGTCAACGGCAAAGTTCATCTTGCCGCTATCCGAGCTGGGCAATCCCGCAGCCGCGAGGATCATCGCCCCGTCGATCGTGTTTCCGCCGCCGGTGATGACGTTATAGCCCGCCGCAACGTCAGCCGTGCCCCACTCCAGCGCCAACGAGGTCTGCGGAGTACTGAAGTCGATCGTGACCGTGCCGCCATGCGCCTGTGCTACCAGATAATTCTGCATGGAGTCGCCTGGCGTTCCGGCCGGAAACGGAGTGGTCGCGACCTTATAGACGGTGCCCGAATAGACGCCCGAGCCGTCAGCGGGGTTGCCGGAAGCAGCACCGCCACTGAAGGTGATCGACGTAATGTCGTCGAACCCGGGATTGGTGATCGTGGCGCTGCTCTGCCATCCGGCAGTCGTGCCGGTGCCGAGATTCAGGACCGCGAAGCTCGGTCCGGTCGTGGAAGCGGAGATGACCGGGCTCGCCAGCGCAGTGCCGGCCAGCACCGACCCGGCCGCAAGCGCAACTGCCAGCGTTCCTGTCTTGAATGCGTTCATTTTACTGTGGCTCCAGGTTAGTGGTGTCCGGCCAAATTTCCGGCCGCGCTGAGGATAAAGCAAAATGCGGGCCACTCGATTTTAATTCTTCTACATCAATTACTTACGGCATTTCTCCAAAGGGCGACATGAGCGTATGTAAAACCCTTCGACACATCATTTCGGGACAGAAGCGGAAGCTCGACCCTTACGGGATTGGCGTGCGCCTACGAGGGAACCCAAGCCCGGACCAAGAAGAGCGAGCGTCGACGGCTCGGGTACGGCCGCCGTCGCTTCGGTCCACCCGGACGCCAGGTCGGACTGGAATTGACCTTGAGCGTTGAACGTTCCCTGGAATCCGGAGGAACCGAAGAGGAAGTCGGTGGCCGCGGTGCTCGAGCATCCCCCAGTGAAGGTCATCGTCCCCCACTGAATCGTTCCCGATGAGTTCGCCCCGCTGCAGAGCGCAGGCACCGCTCCAATGTCGTCCAGCTCGATCTCCCTATCCCCATTGGCGAGGTTAAAGACGTAAACCCCCGCGTCTATCGGGGGACCATTCCCCGGATTGTGGTAGTAGCAGCCCGGCCCTCCGCCCCACTTATAGAACACCGCGCTGGTCGCCAGAAAGCCGGCCCCCATTGCCGCTGCGTCGTTGCCGGGCGAGGGAAATGACGCTGGGGAGCTGCAGATGGAGGGCGCGCCATCGCTGCTGCCCAGCCCCGGCACAACGAAGTCCGCCGCCACCGACCGCTTTGCAAGTTTTGCGCCAGGCGCACTCGCTCCGTATGACCTTCGTACAACCTCCGTATGACCTCGAGCTTTATCTGGCAACCTGCGGACACGCGTCCAACGGCTCACTGCCAACGCCCGTCGATCGTTGACAGCATCGGAACCGGCGAGTAGGGTTGGTTGAAAACAACTATGGGATCCGCCAATCCGGCGTTCCCGAGCCGCCAGCTCACGGGGAAAAACCATGAAACGAATTCCCACCGGCATCGCGATACTCTGCGGAACTCTGAGCCTGACGTGGGCGCTCGATGCGAGCGCCGCTCGCAGCATTCGGACCGAACAGGGCGGCGGCAACGGCTGGGTTGCCTGCGGCGCGGCTTCGACCACCTCAACGGCCTGCAGCGTCCTGCTGCCACCCGGCTTGGAGCTCAATCCGGACGGCACGACACCCGAGCCAGAGTCGTTCTTCACGAACAACTGGACGACCTATGATGGAGGCGCCGCGCCTGTGACCGAGGGAGCAGATGAGGATCTGCAACCGTGGGTGCCCAATGCGGACGGCGTAGAGCCCGCGACGCAGGGCCTGACCATCGACAACAACACCATCCCCGTCGACTACCAGGCGATGTACTTCAACCTCAGCGGCGGCGATGCGGCCGGCCTCTTCGGCGGCGATGGAGGCAACACCGAAGGCCTCAAGCTCTATTGTGCTTCCGATATGGTCATCAGTGGGACTAGCACCGCGTGCCCGTCGAACCAGATCATCACCAACTCGATCGGTGACGACACGGTGGCCTGGGAAGTCGAGTTCAACTACAACACGATACCGTCGGGTGGAGCCTCGTTCGAGTTCGACGGCATTACCTATACTGCCAGTCAGTCCGTGCTGGCAGACTCCTCGGATTCCAACGCCTTCGTCTTCTACAACAGCGAGCTCTACTGTCCGGCCGAGTGGACTTCATGCAGCGCTTCGACCTCCGGGTCGGCTCCCGAGCCTGGAGCCGCCGGAGCGCTGAGCGCCGGCGCGGTGGCATGGCTCGCGTGGTTCGGAGGAAGGAAGATGTCGCGCAGGCGGCGCCCGCGGACCTCGATCTCCTAGCCTGCCACGAGGTTTGTCATGCGCCGGATCAGGGTCGCCGTGGCGGCCTGTATTGCCGCAATCGTCCTCATCGGGTGCAGCGTTCCGGGCACCGTGATCCGCGATCAAAGCATCTCTTATGACGATGCGATCGAGGATACGACCAATCAGCTGCTGCTTCTGAACATCCTGCGGGCGAAGGACAAGGCGCCGCTGCATTTCGACACCATACCCTCCATCCATGAGTCGCTTCAGGCCAGCGCGCAACTGCAGACGACGATTCCGTATGGTCCGTTGCGCAATTCCACCAAGTCTGCCGCTACCGCAATGGGCATGATCGGGGTGCAGGTCGCGCCCTCCTTCGAGATCGATCACCTCGTCACCAAGGACTTCGCGACCGGCATCGCATCGCCAATCGATCCCAAGTTCGTCAAGTACTGGCTCGATCGCGGACTCGATCGGCGGATCATCCTGTTGCTCTTCTTCTCCCAGGCGGAGATCACCGGGCCGGATGACGGCGGGAATCCGCACACGATCACCATCAGGAACTCCCCTGCCGATGCGCTGGACGCTCTCGATGAGCAGCGGGTATCCGGCGGGGTATCGGGACCGCTGCGCTGCGATACCCAATCAGGGTTTCAGCGCTACCTGAAGCTCATCAACTCACTGACGACGTTCACGGCCCGCTATGTGACGGAGCGCCGGTTGCTCGCGAAAGGGCTGACACTCGACGCCAAGCAGCCGTTCAAGGATCTCCAGACGCTCGCGAACCTCGATCCCAGCAAGTACCAATGGGTGCGAACCGACGACAATCATTACTCGATCTTCGCGCTCTCCGCGGCACCGAAGACGGTCCTCTGCTTTGCGAACGAGCCCGTGACCACAGGTTCCCAAACTCCGAGCGACCGCAGTGCCTGCCTGCAATCGGTAGTCGAGACCTCGGACAGCGGAACGACGCAGAGCGCCACGCCTGCTCAAGCACCACCGCCTTCTCCCTCGGCTTCCACGCCTGCCTCGCCAAGCACCTACTGCCAGGTATTCAACGGATTCATCAGGGCCGCGGACGTTACCTCACAGACGCCCGCGGCCTCGAAGAGCGCCAGCTCGATCCGCCTCGAGAGCCGCTCCGTCGGCGAGATGATCCAGTTCCTGGGCGACCTCGTGGCCTACCAGGAGGCGCTCACCCAACGGACGCACACCCCGCAGAGTCAGTTCCACCTCAACAATCCCGTCACCCTGGGATACTGCCCCGATGAGCCCGACGAAGACCGCAAGGCCGGCTGCGCCGATGTATTCTTCAACCTCCGGCACGACACGTGTGACACCAGATTCGGCGTCGAGTATCGCGGAGGCCTTTGGGCGGTACCCAACTACACGCGTCACGCAGGCTCCGACTGCCCGGGCACGGAAGCGGAGGCGGCGGCGGACAGCCCCGGGCCGGTGGAGGACCATACATTGCAGGTGTTTGCGGTCGTGCAGCAGCTCGTCGACCTGCAGCAGTCCGCAACCGATATCCTGCAGACTCCTTATGTGCAGGTGCTCCCGTAGTGGGATCCGCCCGGGGCTCCTCCACGGTCTTTTTCACCGGCCACATGGTCGATCGTCCGGGGCGCGTTCCGCCGCGCTTTCCCGCGGCGCGTGCGGCGGAAATCGGCCGCCGGATTGCTCACGAGCTCGAGACCCTTCAGGCGACGGACGGCTATGCCGCGGCGGCTTGCGGCGGCGACATTCTGTTTTTCGAGGCCATGCTCGCGCGGGGTGGCCGGGTGCACATCACCCTGCCGTGCGCGCTGGAAGACTTCCGCCGAGACTGTGTGGACCTCATTCCTGGCGCTGACTGGGCCGCCCGCTTCGAGCGGATCCTGCAACAGGCGAGTTCGCTGGAGGTCCTGAGTCAACAGTACGCGTCGGACAACGCGATGGCTAGCGAGTGCTGCAGCCGCGTCATGCTCGGGCTCACCGCCCGGCAGGCGGCGATGAAGGCCGAAGAGCCAGTCGTACTCGCGCTATGGGACGGCCGGCCGGGCGATGCATTCGGGGGAACGCAATCGATCATTCAGTTCTGCATGCAGAACGGATTCAGAGTGCGCTGGATGACCGATCTGGCCCCAGGGGGCACTGGGGAAACGCGCGATCTGGCGCCTGCCGCCAATACTTCCGCGGTTCGCCACGAAACGTTCGCGGCCGAAGCGCCGCAGCAGATATGCGCCGCGGTGTTCGCGGATGCCGTCGGCTTCAGCAAGCTGCGGGAGCGCGAGGTTCCGCTGTTCAGCCGCCTTTACCTCACCGCAGCGATGAGCGCGCTGCAGGCACATTCCCTGGTGCCGCTGGTGAAGAACACCTGGGGAGATGGCCTTTATCTGGTTTTCGAATCGGTCCGCGACGCGGGATTGTTCGCGCTCGACTTCCGTGACCGCATCGTGGCGACGCACTGGCAGGAGCTGGGGCTGTCCGCGGCGATGAGTCTCCGGGTCGGTATCCACGCAGGTCCGCTCTACAGGATTTACGATCCGGTCATCGGCCAGTGGAGCTACACAGGCGCTCACGTTACGCGCGCCGCGAGACTGGAGCCGAGCACCGACCCAGGAAAGGTGTTCGCAACGCTGGCCTTCGCTGCGCTTGCGGCCGCCGAGCGAGTCGCCGAATTCCACTGCCGGGCCGTCGGCCATCGCGAGCTGGTCAAGGGCGCGGGCGAATTCGAGTTGTTCGAGCTGGTGCGAAACGGCTGACTTTTTAGGTGCGCGCGTCCGCCGGCAGCCTGATGCAGGCCACGAGAGCGGCACCACACGCGCAAACAAGGATAATGGCGGCCATAGGCCGCATGGTTCCGTCGGCAAAGG
>Ga0335075_10002040_pt1 | contig 32840 bp, 27 predicted proteins | sample Lox_Sample_24_FD_206723 | JGI IMG/M metagenome (GOLD analysis project Ga0335075, IMG submission 206723) | Soil microbial communities from Loxahatchee National Wildlife Refuge, Florida, United States - Lox_Sample_2.4 | ecosystem: Environmental > Terrestrial > Soil > Wetlands | place: USA...
CATGCATCAGATGCGTCTTGCCGAGGCCGACCCCGCCATAAAGAAACAGCGGGTTGAACGGCACCGTGCGGACCGGGCCGGCGCAGGCTTCGGCGACCCGCCGGGCCGCGGCATGCGCCAGTTCGTTAGGTTTGCCGACGATAAAATTCTCGAAGGTGAAGCGCGGATCGAGCCCCGGCGATTGCGACCGTTCGTCATCGAGCATGGCGGCCGGCTCCTCGGGGTTCGGCGGCGGATGATCTGCGGCGGCAGCTTCGGCAATCGTCATCTCTGCGGGTGCCGATAGGGGTGGCACCACGACCACCGACACGCGCTTGACCTGCCGATTCTCCGCCCGCCACAGCGCCAGGATGCGATCCGCGTAATGCGAGGCGACCCAGTCGCGAAAGAACCGTGCCGGGGCAGCGATCACCGCCTCGCCGCCATCGACCCGCTGCACACTGATCGGCATGAGCCAGCTGCGATAGGCAGTTTCTCCGACCTCCTGTTTGAGTTGGCCAAGAACCCGGTTCCATTGCGCCTGCGACGTGGGTGTCGCGCTGTCGGCGCTGTCAATTTCCGCCACCACCACATCCCCCCGATCAAAGGACGGCAGCACCGCCCGGTTCAAACGCCGGCAATATTACGAGCTCGCTACGTAAATATACGGCAGCCCGTTTGCTGTAATGTGCAGATTACGTGTCTCCCCGGAAGCGATTTTATTAACCATCGTTGGCCATGCGCGGCCACGATTGCTTTGCCCTAAGCGGGATTTACAGAGCACCAACGTGGTGTTGCTGCTGCATTTGGAAGATGCTAACTGATGCGTCGAAACGAAGGCAAGCGACTGAAAGGGGAACGTCACAACATTTTTTCGCCGTGCCCGCGGGCCGCGCAGCAACCGCCGGCACCCCCGGCCGGATCGGTCGGGAGCTCAACCGGTTGTCGGCCCGGTCGAGCACCGAACGAATTCGGCGCGCACCGATCAACTTTTCGTGAAGATGCAATGCGGCTCGTGAAGATGCAATGCGCCGCCTGGGGGCGGCGCGGGCCTCGCGGTGCGGCGGCGGGCGCGAAGGGCAGGCCCAGGCGCGAAGGACAGGTTCAGAGGGCGTTGATTCGGGCGGCGAGGCGGGACAATTTGCGCGCGACCGTGTTCTTGTGCATGACACCTTTGGTCGTCGCCCGATGCAGCTCGGGCTGGGCCAGCTGCAACGCCGACTGCGCTGCCGCCCTGTCGCCGGTGGCGATCGCCGTCTCGACTTTCTTGACAAAGGTGCGCACCCGGCTGATCCGGGAGCGGTTGATCGCGGTGCGCTTTGCCGTCTGGCGGATGCGCTTTTCCGCCGATTTGTGGGTGGCCATCGGGGCTCGCCAAGTGATCCGAGGCGGCTCTTCTATAAGGACCGTGCGACCGGGTCAACCATCGCGGAGTGCCGGGGCATCCCGCCACCTTCGCGCGGCCCGGGTGAACCCACCGTGGCGCAGTCCGGGTTAACTGCGGCCCGGGTCAACAAAGGCTCGCCGTCCCCCAGTGATCACGATATCGTCGAATGCCGCGCCGGCGGGCCCGGGCACGAGACCGCGGGAATGCGACAACCGTCAAGGAGAACAATCATGGCCTATGGCATCCAGCACGTCCATCTGAAGACCCGCGATCCCAAGGCAACCATGCAGTTCTATATCGACAATTTCGGCGCGACATTGAAGGCGGAGATCCCGGGCCGCGGCTTCCGTCTCGACCTGCACGGGCTGCAGCTCAACATCACGACGCTGATCGCCAGCCAGAACCACGAGCAGCGTTACGGCATCGAGCATATCGCGGTCGACACCGATGACTATGCCGGCACGATCGCGCGGATGCGCAACAACGGCGTCAAGATCCTCGAAGAGATGGCGCCCAACAACGGCCGTCGCGTGTGCTTTGTCGAGGCTCCCGACGGAGCCCAGATGGAATTGATCGAAAAGGTCTGAGCCGATCCGCCGCCGCGGGCGTGCGACCGCAAAGAGGGGCCGAGCATGGCGCTCAAGGACAACATCGCGCTTGGCATGGCGCTGCCGCATCGCTCGCCGGAGCCGATCGACCCGGCCGTGGTGCGGCATGTCGCGCAGCGCGCCGAGGCTCTCGGCTTCCGCGATCTATGGGTGACTGAGAACACGCTCGATCACGTGTTCTGCTTCGATCCGGTGGTGGTGCTGACCTGGGCTGCGGCGGTCACCACCACGATCCGCCTCGGTGCTTCGGTCGTGGTCTTGCCGATCCATCATCCGGCGATGGTCGCCCATCAATGGGCGAGCCTCGACCATCTGAGCGGCGGCCGCGCGATCCTCGGTGTCGGGCTCGGCCGCGACCACCATTACGCCCAGTTCGAGGTGCCGCGCCAACACCGGGTGCGGCGCTTCCGCGAGGAGGTGGCGCTGATCCGTGCGCTGTGGAGCGAGCCGCGGGTCGATTACCACGGCGCGCTCTATCGCCTCGAAGACGCCACGATGCGGCCGAAACCGGTGCAGCAGCCGCATCTGCCGATCTGGATGGGGGTCGGCCATCCCGATGCGATCCGTCGCGCCGCAGCCCTCGCCGATGGCTGGATGGGTTCCGGCGGGTCGAGCATCGCCCAGTTCTCGCAATCGGTGCCGATCCTGCGCGCGGCGCTGGAGCGGGCCGGGCGCGACCCGGCAACATTCCCGATCTCGAAACGGCTGTTCATGGCGGTCGATGACAACGCCGCGACGGCGCGGGCGGAGCTTACGCGCTGGTTCACCGAGGTCTACCGCAACCCCGAGGGCGCCGACGCCTCGGGCATCCACGGCACTCCCGAGGAGGTGCGCGAACGGCTCGAGGAGTTGGTGGCGATGGGGGCGAACCATCTGCTGCTAAACCCGGTGTCGCGCCATGCCGAGCAGGTCGAGGCGCTGGCTGCGGTCGCCGGGCTGCGCTGAGGCCGCAATAACGCGCAAACAACAAGGATATCTGCGATGTCGTCACTGCATGCCGATCCGGTCAAACAGCAGGTGGCCGCCCATTGGGACCGGCGGGCGGCGCATTTCGACGAGGATTTTGGCCACAGCATCCGCACCGCGGCCGAACGCGCCGCCTGGGACCGGATTTTCGGCCGGGTGCTGCCGAGCCGACCGGGCGGAGGCGGGCTCGACGCGCTCGATCTCGGCTGCGGCACCGGTTTTCTGAGCCTCGAACTGGCGTCGCGCGGGCACCACGTGACCGGTGTCGATTTTGCCCCGTCGATGATCGCGCTGGCCGAAAAGAAGGCGGCGGAGCGCGGTCTCAGGGTCGGTTTCGAGCAGGCCGATGCCGAGCGATTGCCGTTCGCCGCGGCGAGCTTTGACCTGGCGATCAGCCGCCACGTCTTGTGGACCCTGCCGCATCCGGAGGCGGCGATCGACGAATGGCGGCGCGTGCTGCGTCCGGGCGGCCGGCTCGTCATCATCGACGGTGCCGTGCTTGACGGCAGCGACCGTGTGGCCGGGGCGCAGCCGGGCTGTCAGGAGAACGCCCGCACCAGCCCCGAATATGCCGCGGTCGGCGACCGGCTGCCGTTTCTGGGCGGCCGCCCACGCGAGGAGATCGAGGCGCTGCTGCGCGCCCATGGGCTCGCCGCTGTCAACAGCGATATGCTCGCTGATCTGGTCGAAGCCCAGCTGCAGCGCATGATTGAAGAGGGGCTGGAGCCGCGGCGGCGCAACCGCTACGTCGTCTGGGGCGACGTGCCGCGCTGAGGATCACGCGATGCAGCAGGGCCGCGGCGGCATGGGCAGCCACAAGCACGGCATCAGCGGCCATGCCACGCGGAGCCCGCGCTTTCGGCTCGCCCAAAGGCTCGCCGCCGAGCGCGGCGAATTCGACACGGGGCCGCGTCGCCGGATGTTGCGGCCGGTTTTCGACACGGTGCGCGCTGCCTTCGATGGCGAGCGCAAGCCGAGGCAGCCGTGAATTCAGCCCGCGGATAAAAGCCGGTTGTTCCGAGGCGGCAGCAGCGGAGGCAACTGCCGGCTTCGTTACCATCGGCCACAATCCTCGGGGTCGGCGACGTTAGTATCGCCGCCGGCTGTTAAGGTCAGTCCGGTCAGCGGTGGCGGAATTGGGGTTTGCGCTTGTCGATAAAGGCTTCCATGCCCTCCTTGCGATCTTCAGTGGCGAAGGTCGCGTGGAACAGCCGCCGCTCGAAACGCACCCCCTCGGCGAGGCTCGTCTCATAGGCGCGGTTGACCGATTCCTTAACCATCATCGCGATCGGCCGCGACATCTCGCAGATCCGCTGCGCCACCTTGACCGCCTCCGCCAAGAGGTCGGCGGCCGGCACGATGCGGCTGACGAGCCCGGCGCGCTCGGCCTCGGCGGCGTCCATCATCCGCCCGGTCAGGCACAGATCCATCGCCTTCGCCTTGCCGACAAAGCGGGCGAGGCGCTGGGTCCCGCCGGCGCCCGGCATCGTGCCGAGCTGGATTTCCGGCTGGCCGAAACGCGCAGTATCGGCGGCAACAACGATGTCGCACATCATCGCGATCTCGCAGCCACCGCCGAGAGCGAAGCCCGCGACCGCAGCGACGACCGGTTTGCGGCATTGCCCGACCCGCTCCCAACCCTTGGTGATGAAGTCCTCGAGATAGATTTCGGGATAGCTCTTGGCGGCCATTTCCTTGACATCGGCGCCGGCGGCAAACGCCCGCTCATTGCCGGTCAGGACGATGGCACCGATACCCTCGTCATGTTCGAATTCGTCAAAGACCGCGCCGAGTTCGCCGATCAGCGTTGCGTTCAGTGCGTTCAGCGCCTGCGGCCGGTTCATCGTGACGATGCCGACCGGGCCGCGCCGCTCGACGAGGATGTCCTGATAGCTGCGTTCTCCACTCATCAATGCCTCTCTTACCGTTGGCGCTTGGCGCAATAGAAGGTCGAGCGGCCGCCCTGGGTGATGCGGCGCACGCCTTCGGCGCAGTTGCAGCCGGGGCAGGGCTCGCCCTCGCGGCCATAGACCGCCCAGCGATGCTGGAAATAGCCAAGCTCGCCATCGGCCTGGACATAGTCGCGCAGCGAGGAGCCACCAGCCTCGATCGCTTCCCCGAGCACGGTGCGAACCGCCGCGGCGAGGCGGGCGAGCCGGATGCGGCCGATCGAGCCGGCAAGCCGGCGCGGCGACAGCCCGGCGCGGTAGAGCGCCTCGCAGACATAGATGTTGCCGAGCCCGGCGACGATGCGCTGGTCGAGGAGGGCCGCCTTGACCGAGGTCAGTTTGCCGGCGAATTTCCCGGCAAGATAGGCGCCGTCGAACCCGGCTTCGAGTGGTTCCGGTCCGAGCCCGGCCAAGAGCGGATGCCGGTCGGCCTCGCCGCGCCGCAGATAGTCGAGCGTGCCAAAGCGGCGCGCGTCGTTGAAACGGACGACGGTGCCGTCGTCGAGGGTCAGCACGACATGGTCGTGCCGCGCTTCGGGCTGTGACGCGTCGCCGGCGGTGATCCTCCCCGACATGCCGAGATGCAGCAGCAGCAGCCCGTCGGCGTCGAGCTCGATCAGGATGTATTTGCCGCGGCGGGTGAGGGCGCCGATGCTGGCGCCGGCGAGCCGTTCGGCCAGAGCCGGCGGAAACGGGCGGCGCAGATCGGCCCGGCGCAATTCGGCGCGGACGATCCGCCGGCCGCTCATTTTCAGCGACAAGCCGCGGCGCACGGTCTCGACTTCGGGCAGTTCCGGCATTCGACCGATGCTCTTTGGCCGCCGGCGGGCGGGCGTGGCGCATGCCGGCCGATGGCGCTATCTTCCTGCCCGATGAGCGAGCGAGAGACAAGTGCCACGGCGGCGCCCGACGCACGCCCCGACTATCGCGATGTGCCGCCCGCGGAGAAGCCGCTGCTGGTGCGCGGCGTGTTCGACAGCGTCGCACCCCGCTATGATCTGATGAACGATCTGATGAGCGGCGGCATCCACCGGCTGTGGAAGGCGGCGATGGTGGCGTGGCTCAGGCCGCACCCGGGCCAGCGCCTGGTCGATGTGGCCGGCGGCACCGGCGACATTGCATTGCGGGCCTGGCCATGGCTGGCTCCGCACGGCGCGCCGGAAGTGATCGGCAGCGGCGATCACAAGAGTGGACCGGTCGTCGTCTGCGACCCCAATCTGCGCATGATCGAGATCGGCCGTGCCCGTGCATTCGATCGCGGCATTCTCGACGGCATCGAATGGCTCGGCGCCGCGGCCGAGCAGCTGCCGCTCGCCGAGCGCAGCTTCGATCTCTACACGGTGGCGTTCGGCCTGCGCAACGTGACCGACCGCGCCGCGGCACTGGCCGAGGCGAGGCGGGTGCTGCGGCCGGGCGGCCGGTTCATGTGCCTCGAATTCACCCCCGAGGTGGCGCCGCTGCTGCAGCCGGTCTACGATCTCTACAGCTTCCAGGTGGTGCCGCTGCTCGGCCAGCTGGTCGCCGGCGATCGCGACGCCTACACCTATCTGGTGCAGAGCATCCGCGGCTTCCCGCGCCAGAGCGAGCTCGCTGCGGCGATCGCTGCGGCCGGGTTCGACCAGGTCAAATTTCGCAACCTCACCGGGGGCATCGCTGCGCTTCACTCGGCCTGGCGCCTCTGAGGCTTTGCCGTTCCGGTTCGGGCTGCTGCGCAGCCTGCGCAATCTTGTCCGCTTGGCCGCGATCGGGCTGATCCTGGCGCGGCACGACGCGCTGTTCGCGTTTGCCGGCGTGCCGATCGTCGGTCTCTATTTGCGGATTGTACGCCTGTTCCGCTGGCGGCGGCTGTCGGCGGCGCGCCCGGGCCAGCGGCTTGCCGCCGCGCTCGACGCGATGGGACCGAGCTTTGTCAAGCTCGGCCAGCTGCTGGCGACCCGCGCCGACCTGCTCGGCGAGGAGCTTTGCGCCGATCTGGCAAGCCTGCAGGATCGCCTGCCGCCCTTTCCGGGGGAACAGGCGCGGGCCGCGATCGAGACCGAGTTCCGCGCGCCGCTCGAGACCCTGTTCCTGTCATTCGACCCCGTCGCGGTCGCGGCCGCGTCGATCGCGCAGGTCCATTTTGCCTGCACCGCCGACGGCCTCGAAGTCGCGGTCAAGGTGTTGCGGCCGGGGGTGGCGCGCGCCTTTGCCCGCGATCTCGACCTGTTCCTGTGGCTCGCCCATTGGATCGAGCGCCTCTATGCGCCGGCGCGCCGGCTGAAGCCGGTCGAAATCGTCGAGACGCTGGCCGAAGTGGTCCGCTTCGAGATGGATCTGCGCTTCGAAGCGGCAGCCGCCTCGGAGCTTGCCGAGAACTTCGCCGGCGATCCGGGGTTTCGCGTGCCGCGGATCGATTGGCGGCGCACCGGGCATAACGTGTTGACCCTCGAGCGGATCACCGGCATTCGCTTTGACGACCGCGCGGCCTTGGTCGCCGCCGGCCATCGCATCGACGAGCTGTTGGCGAAGGCGGCGATCGCGTTCTTCCACCAGGTCTTCCGCGACGGCTTCTTCCACGCCGATCTGCATCCGGGGAACATGTTCGTCGATGCCTCGGGGGCGATTGTCGTTGTCGATTTCGGCATCATGGGGCGGCTCGACCGAACTACCCGATATTACCTCGCCGACATGCTGATCGGCTTTTTGTCGGGCGATTACCGGCGGGTCGCCGAGATCCATTTTGCGGCTGGCTATGTGCCGCCCGACCGCTCGGTCGATGCCTTCACCCAAGCCTGCCGGGCGATCGGTGAACCGATCCTCGGGCGGCCGCTGCAGGACATCTCGGTTGCCCGGCTGCTGGCCCAGCTGTTCCAGGTGACCGAGCAGTTCGGCATGGAGACACAGCCGCAGCTGCTGTTGCTGCAAAAAACCATGGTGCTGATCGAAGGGATCGGCCGCCGCCTCGATCCGGAAATCAATGTCTGGGCGTTGGCGCGGCCGCCGATCGAAGCCTGGATGCGCGACCATCGCGGTCCCGAGGCGCAGTTGCGGCAGCGGATCGAATCTCTCGTCGATGTCGCCGAGCGGCTGCCGCGGCTGATCCGCAGCCTCGAAACTCTGGTCGGCGACATGTCGCGCGACGGCGTCGTGCTGCACGCCGAATCGATCGCCGCGCATGCCGCCGAGCAGGCCAGGCGCGCCTGGCTGGTGGTGTTGCCGCTCTATCTCGCCGCGGCGGCGTTGATCGTAATCGCCATCGTCCTCGTCTTTGCGCGCTGAAGCCCCACCGACCGCAATGCGCCGGTCGGCGTCTTGACCGACCGCAATGCGCCTGTCGGCGTCTTGACGGCATGCTATTGTCACCCCGACAACATCGGCAAAAAGGGTGCGGCACCATGAAGATATCGAGCATCCGGTCACAGATTCTGCTGATGCCCGAAGCCGATCCATTAGCCAACACGCCGGAGAACCCGAATGCGGCGCGGCCGATCGTGATCGTGCGGCTCGGCACCGATGACGGGATCGAGGGCATCGCGGTCAGCTTTTACGGCGGCGCGATCACCGCTTCGCTAAAACGCGCAATCGACGATCTCGGGGCGTTGACGATCGGTGAGGACCCGCATCGGGTCGAGCGGATCGTCACGAAATTGCGCGAAGCGGCCGGCGGGTCGGGGCCGGGCGGCATGTTCACGTTGGCCCTGTCGGCGATCGACATCGCACTCTGGGACATTCGCGGCAAAGCGCTCGGCCTGCCGTTGTGGAAATTGCTCGGCGGTGCGCGCCAGCGCATCGCGACCTATGCGAGCGGTGCACTCAGGCGCAATTTGACCCTCGACCAGGTCGTCACCGCCGCCGGCAAGCTCAAGGAGAAGGGCTTCCGCGAGGCCAAGATGCAATTGGCCCTGCCGGGCGACACATCACCGGCGAAAGAGGTCGAGCGTGCGGTCAAAATCCGCGAGGTGCTGGGGCCGGACATCAAGCTGATGTGCGACATCAACCAGCGCTGGCGTCCGGAGCAGGCGATCGACATCGGCCGCCGCGTCGAGGATGCCGGGGTCGGGCTCTTTTGGCTCGAAGATGTGACAATGCACGACGATTACGCCGGGATCGCCCGCGTCAATGCAGCGTTGGCGACACCGATCTGCGGCGGCGAACTGGTCTACGGCCTCGTCCCGTTCCGACACATGATCGAGGCGCGCTCGGTCGATTACGTGATGATCGACCTGATCCGCGCCGGCGGTGTCACCCAATGGTTGAAGATCGCCGGCATGGCCGAGGCGTTCAACCTGCCGGTCGTCAGCCATGTGATCCCGGAAATCCATGCTCATCTCGTCGCCGCGGTGCCGAGCGGGCTGACCGTCGAATATATGGGCTGGATGCTGGCACTGTTTGACGGCGTCGCCGAGTTCGACGCCAAGACCGGCGAGATCGTCCTGTCCGACCGCCCCGGCCTCGGCCTCGCATTCAACCAGGCGACAATCGACCGCTACGCAGCTTGAGGGGGTCGGAGATGAAAATAACCCGGGTCGAGACTGGCATTGTCGCGCTGCCGAATGACGAGCCGCTCGCCGGCTTTTCGGAAAACCCGAACGCGGTGAACCCGATCGTCTGGCTGCGGCTCGGCACCGATGACGGTGTCGAGGGGCTCGGCGTCACCTATTTCGGCGGCGCCCTGACCCGCACCTTGCGCCATGCGGTCGACGAACTGGGCGCGCTGGCGGTCGGCGAGGACCCGCTGCGGGTCGAAGCGGTCGCGGCCAAATTGCGCGCCGCCGCCGTCAGCGCCGGGCCGGCCGGGATCTTCATGATGGCATTGTCGGCGATCGACGTCGCGCTGTGGGACATCAAGGGCAAAGCGTTGGGCTTGCCGTTGTGGAAACTGCTCGGCGGCGGGCGCGACCAGATCGCGACCTATGCGAGCGGGGCGCTGCGCCGCGGCCTGAAGCTCGACGAGGCGCTGACTGCCGCCCAGCGGCTGCGCGAGAAGGGCCATCGCCAGGCCAAGATGCAGCTCGGCCTCCCCGGCGTCACTTCGCCGGTGCGCGAGGTCGAGCAGGCGCGGCTGATCAGAGAGGCGGTCGGCCCCGACATGGATCTGATGTGCGACATCAACCAGCGCTGGCGCCCGGAACAGGCGATCGACATCGGCAAGCGCGTCGAGGAGGCCGGGGTCGGCCTCTTTTGGCTCGAAGACGTCACCGCGCATGACGACTACCCCGGCTTGGCGCGGGTCGCCGCGGCGCTCGCGACCCCGGTCTGCGGCGGCGAATACCTCTATGGCATCACCCCGTTCCGCCACATGGTCGAAGCCCGCTCGGTCGATATCGTGATGATCGATCAGGTGCGCTCGGGCGGCATCACGCCATGGCTCAAGATCGCCGGCATGGCCGCGGCGTTCAACCTGCCGGTGGTCAGCCACGGCGTGCCCGAGATCCATGTGCATCTGGTCGGCGCCATGCCGAACGGGCTGACTGTCGAATACATGCCGCGCCTGTTTCATCTGTGGCGGGAGGTCCCGGTGCCGCATGACGGTCTATTGGCGATGCCGACCGCGCCCGGTCTCGGCCTCGAATTCGACCCGGCGGCGATCTCGCGATACCGGGCCGGATAACGGGCGCTGCGGCAAACCGCGCCGGCCGCTCGTCAGCGCGATCGGCTCAGTTGCACTGACCGATGATCTGGTGCACTGGCCGATGATCTGGTGCACTGGCCGATGATCTGGTGCACTGACCGATGATCTGGCGGGCGGTGTTCACGCCGCCCATCGCAACAGGTCGCGAATTTGCCGCCATTGGCATCGCGGCGGCCGAGGCGGGGTTTCGATCACCGCGACAACGGGCGGATGGGTTTCGATACCTGCTGGTTCCTCGGGAACATGGCCGGCGAGGCGGGGTTTGCCGGTGAGTGCGCGTGATGCGCCATACATCCGAAAGGAGGTACGGATGAGAACGCTGATCCTTGCGACCGCCTCTGCCGTTGCCCTCGGCTTTGCCGGTGCCGCTCCGGGCTTTGCCGCCGAAAACACCGCCACCACTCCGGGCGCGACGATCACCCAGCCGGCGACCCCGTCGGGTGCCAAGACAATAACGCCCGATACCGGGACCACGAACTCGTCGATGCCGCAGACCGGCGCCACGACGCCGCAACCGGCGATTTCGACGCCCGGCAGCAATGCCGAGAACAGCAGTCCTGGCATGCGGCAGGACAACGCCGGCATGACGAACCCCTCGTCCGCGGCGGCGGCGACCATGCCGGCGACACCCAGCGAGGTTCGCGAGGCGCAGCAGAAGCTGCATCGCGAGGGTCTCTATCGGGGCCGGATCGACGGCCGGATGGGACCGGAGACGCAGCAGGCGCTGCGCCACTACCAGCAGCAGAACGGGCTCGAAGTGACCGCGCGGCTCGATCACCAGACGATGAACAGCCTGCTCGGCAGCGGCGCCGGCCAGGGTTCGAGCATGCCGAATTCGCCGATGCCGTCGAGCGGGGCCGGGACTTCCGGCAGTAGCCCCGGCGGGCCGGGCGGCATGAACCCGGCGAACAGCACCAAATAGGACGGCAGCCCGATCGTTGCAGCGCGTCCCCGCCGCCCGGCGAGGGCGCGCCCTCGCCGCAGCCGGCCAAGATCGCCGACAGCGAAGACCGCAACCGGCCAAGGGTGCGATGCCCGCGGCAGCATCGCGCCGGCGGCTGGCGGTCGCGTTCGCCGAAGCGCTATGTTCCGTCTGCGCAAGCCCGCGCGCGGGAGAACCATATGGCCGCCGAAACCAGCGCCGAGACCCTGGTCCGAGCCGAGACCCTGGTCCGATATGAATGCCGCGACCAGATCGCGACGCTGACCCTCGATCGTCCGGCGAGGCTCAACGCCTTCAGCGACGAACTGGTGCGTCATCTGGCCGATGCGCTGCGCCGCTTCGACCTCGATCCCGAGGCGCAGGTCGCGATCCTGTGCGGCGCCGGCCGCGCGTTTTCGAGCGGGGCTGACGTGCATCAGCGCCAGCTGCGGCGGCGCGAGGAGTTCCTGCAGCACGGCGGACCGCAGGGCTGGGGCGCCAATGCCGCCGATCTCTTGACCCGCTCGGTCAATTGGAAACCGGTGATCGCCGCCGCGCACGGCTATGCGATGGGACTGGCGCTCGGCATCGTGCTCGAATGCGACCTGATCGTCGCTGCTGCCGGGACCCGGTTCCAGGTGACCGAAACCTCGCGCGGGCTCGGCGGGTCGAAATACTGGGCCTTGTTGAATTTTCGCGGCGCTGCCGCACTCGCGACCGAGGTTGCGCTGACCGGCCGGTTCTTTACCGCCGAGGAGGCGTTGGCTGCCGGGATCGTCAGCCGCGTCGCGCCGGTGGGGCAGCATCTCGAAGCGGCGCGCGAGCTTGCCGGCGAAATCGCGAGGAACCCGCCCTTGTCGGTGCGCGCGACGGTGCGCACCCGGCGCTGGTATCTCGAACAGATCGAGCGCGAGGTAGCGATGCAGACGGCACCCTTGAAACTCTACCTGACCGAGGATTTTCACGAAGCCGCACTGGCGTTTGCCGAAAAGCGCCGGCCGGGCCCGTTCAAAGGCCGCTGACCGAAGCCAAATTTGCTCCTCGGATGGCGTCGGCAAACAGTTGCTTGATTCTTGAATCAAGATTGACGCGACCGATCCGGTGCAGCGAAAACACCGCACGCCATCATTCCGGGGATAACGAATGATCACGCCCGCTTACGTCTGCACCATGGCCGCGTACAATGCCGAGATGAACCGGCGCCTGTTCGCTGCCGCCTCACGCCTGCCGGATGCTGAGCGACGGGTGCCGCGCGGTGCCTTCTGGGGCTCGATCCACGGGACCTTGACCCACATCCTGTGGGGCGACCGGCAATGGATGTCGCGCTTCGACAATTGGCCGAAGCCGGCGACCCCGCTCAAAGAGAGCGCTGCGATGATCGAGGATTTCGCCGAGCTTGCCGCCGCCCGGCACGAGGCGGATCAGCGGATCACCCGCTGGGCGGCGCGGCTCGACGAGCCGTGGCTTGACCAGGATCTGGTCTGGTTCAGCGGTGCCGCCAACCGCGAGGTCCGCGCGCCGAAGCGGATTCTCGTCACCCATTTCTTCAACCACCAGACGCATCACCGCGGCCAGGCGCACGCAATGCTGACCGCGGCCGGCGAAGACACCGGCGACACCGACCTGTTTCTGCTGATCCCGCAAATCATCGATTAGCCATCGCCGGAAACGACGATCGCCCGCTTACCGCCACGATCGGCGATACGGCGCGGTGACCGGCAGACGGGGATATAATTGCTTGCGGCGTCGCAAGATGATACCGACAGTCAGAGCTGCTGAGACCAATGTCGAGCCGATCTGCCGGGTTGCTGGGAGCGGTGTGCCTGCTGCTGTTGCTGTTGGCGGTGCGCGCGAATGCCGCCGATTCGGATCGACAAGTGATCCATGTGCTGAACCGGCTGGCGTTCGGCCCGACCCTCGACGATTTCAATTATGTGAAGGCGATCGGCATCGAGCGCTATATTGCCGAGCAGCTCGACCCCGCAGCGATCGACGAACCGATCGAGCTGCGCTTTCGTCTCGCGCAGTTGCCCACCCGCGGTCTCGACGCGAGCGAGCTGCGCCAGCTCTACGGTCCGCTGCGCCCGGTGCTCGGGGTCAAGCCGAGCCTCGATGAGATCCGCGCGCAGGAAATCCGCGCGCGCCGCATCGAGCGCGATGCCGCGGCGGCGCGTATCTGGAAGGCGGTGCTGAGCCGACGCCAGCTGCAGCAGGTCATGGTCAATTTCTGGTTCAATCACTTCAACATCTTTTCGGGTAAGGGGCTCGACCGCATCTGGATCGGCAATTACGAGGACCGGGCGATCCGCCCCTACGCGCTCGGCCGGTTCCGCGACCTGCTGTTCGCGGTGGCCGAGCATCCGGCGATGCTGGTCTATCTCGACAACACCGAAAACGCGGCGCCGGGCAGCCGCGGCGCCCATGGTGCGGCCAGCGGGATCAACGAGAATTTCGCGCGCGAGGTCATGGAGCTGCACACGCTCGGCGTCAATGGCGGCTACACCCAGGCCGATGTCACGACGCTGGCGCGGATCTTCACCGGCTGGCGGGTCAATCCGCCGGATTCGACGCAGTTCCCGGATGTGGCGGCGATCTTCGACGGCCTGCGTCACGATTACACACCAAAGGTGTTTCTCGGGCGGACATTGCCGGCGGGCGGTCGCGAGCAGGGACTGGAAGCGCTCGACATGCTCGCCGACGCACCGGCCACCGCACATCATATCGCCTTTGAGCTCGCCCAGTATTTTGTCGAGGATGCGCCGCCGCCGGCGCTGGTCGACCGCCTCGCCGCGCGTTTTCTCGCCACCGGCGGCGATATCCGCCAGGTCCTGGCGACACTGTTCGCCAGCCCCGAATTCCTCGGCAGCGCCGGGCAGAAATACAAGACGCCCTATGAATATGTGATCTCGGCGGTGCGCGCGGCCGGCGTGCCGGTCAACAATGTGCGCCCGCTGCTTGCCTGGATGAGCCGGTTAGGCATGCCGCTTTACGGCTGCCAGACCCCGGACGGCTATCAGGACACCGAAGCCGCATGGCTGAGCCCGCAGGCGATGATCGAGCGCATCGGCTTTGCCGTGGACTTTGCCCGCGGCTTTGTTCCGGTCAGCGCCGAGCCGGCCGATTTCGAAGCGGGCATGCCGCGGCAGGCGCACCGGCCGGATCCGGTCGATCCCGCTCGCCTCAAGGCGATTTTCGGCTCGACCCTGTCGCCGGCGACGCGGGCCGTGGTGGCGAGCGCGCCCGCGCGGATGCGGGCTGTGCTGATCCTCGGCAGCCCCGATTTCATGCGCAGATAGGGGAGGGGTGGATGAGCAAGGGACCGAGCCTGCCGCGGCGCGCGGTGCTACGGGCGTCGGCCGGGATGGCGCTGCTGCCGCTCGGCCGCGCGGCGTGGGCAGCGACCGCCGCCGGTGGCCCGCAGCGGCTGATCGTGGTGCTGCTGCGCGGTGCCGTCGATGGGCTCAACGTCGTCGTGCCCTATGCCGAGGAGGCCTATTATGCGGCGCGCCCGACCATCGCCATCGCGCGGCCCGGCACGCCCGGCGGCGTGCTGGCGCTCGATGCCCGTTTCGGGCTTCACCCGGCGCTCTCGAGCCTGCTGCCGTTGTGGCGGGAGGGAACGCTGGGCTTTATCCACGCCGCCGGCTCGCCCGATCCGAACCGGTCGCATTTCGAGGCGCAGCGCTATATCGAGAACGGCACCCCCGGCGACAGCACGACGCCGGACGGGTGGATGAACCGGCTGCTGCAGACGCTGCCCGGCCCGCATGATCCAGCCGAGGCGATCAGCCTCGGTCCGACCCTGCCGCGCATTCTCAGCGGGAGCGCACCGGCAACCAACCTCGAACTCGGGCCCGAAGCGGCACGGCCGTTGCCGATCGACCAGCCGCGGCTCGCGGCGGCGTTCGACCGGCTCTATGCCGGCGACGACGCGCTCGCCCGCGCCTATCGCGAAGGGCGCCAGGCACGCTCCGAGGTGCTCGCCGATCTCGCGCGCGAAGCGGCTGTGGCCGATGCCGGCGCGCCGCCGCCACGGAGCTTTGCCGCGCGTGCCGCTCGGCTCGGCCGGCTGATCGGCGGCGACCCGCGGATCCGGCTCGCCTTTATCGCGCTCGGCGGCTGGGACACCCATGTCGCCGAGGGCGGCCATCAGGGGCAGCTGGCGAACCGGTTGCGCCCGCTCGGCGATGGGCTCGCCGCGTTGGCGGGGGGGCTCGGCACCAGCTGGCGTGATACCGTGATTGTCGTGCTGTCGGAATTCGGCCGTACCGTGCACGAGAACGGCGATCGCGGCACCGATCACGGCCACGGCAATGTCATCTGGGTCGCCGGCGGTGCGATCAACGGTGGAAGGGTCTATGGCGAGTGGCCCGGATTGGCGCCGGACCAGCTCTACCAACATCGCGATCTGGCGATCACGACCGATTTTCGCGCGGCCTTGGCGGCGATCCTCAGCGCGCATCTGCATCTCCGCGACGATCAGCTCGACCGGGTCTTTCCGGATGCACCGCCAGTCGCCGCCGGGCTGACGCGGTTGCTGTCGGCTTGAGCGCCGCGGCGCGTCCGATCGGTTCGATGCTTCATCATTTGTTCACGCAAGCGGCCGACGATGCCGGGGGTCGGGTGCCGGACGCGCTCCGCACCCCCGGATCACCCGTCAACGGATGGACGCCAGCGAACCGACATGGCACAGGCAGTGCGATCGATCAGCGATGGGCCGCAGCGGCAATGCCGATGTCGGGCGGCGTCGCATCCGATGGTTCGATCTTGCCGGACCACAACAGTTGCGGCCTCGGTACCTCGCCTTTGCTGTCGCTGTTGTCAGCTGGCAAGGCGAAGCGCCCACGACAACTTTATTGCGTGTGGGCCGGCTTGGTGCTATAGCCGGGCCGCAGGTGGAAGTACCTTGTGCAGACGCGCGGGCAGCCGCGCGCGCGGCGTTGGGCGGCGCACGGGCGCCTGGTGTCCATACCTCTCCCGGATCGGGAACGGTACAGAGGAGCGCAGGGGTGCATCGCACGTTGCTTCGCGCGGCAGGAACGCTTGTCGTCTTGGTCATTGCCGGATGTCACAGCGCGCCGCCGTTGCCCCCGGCGCCACCGGCCTCGTCACTGCCGTCGAGCGAGTACATCATCGGCCCCGGCGACAAGCTGGACATCTTCGTGTGGCGCAACCCGGAGCTGTCGGTCAATGTCGAGGTGCGGCCGGACGGGCGCGTGTCGATCCCGCTGGTCAACGACGTGGTGGCGATCGGCAAGACCCCGACCCAGCTCGGCGACGAACTCGAACAGCAGCTGGCGAAATACATCAAGGAGCCGGTGGTCACGGTCATCGCCGAAGGGTTTGTCGGTCCGTTCAGCGAGCAGGTGCGGGTCATCGGCGAGGCGGCCCAGCCACGCGCATTGCCTTATCGGACCGACATGACCGTGCTCGACGCGATGATCGAGGTCGGTGGCCTGACCCGCTATGCGGCCGGGAACGATGCGGTGATCGTGCGCACCCACGACGGCCGACAGACGACGTATTCGGTGCATCTCGACGATCTGATCAATGATGGCGACGTGTCGGCGAACGTCGCGCTGCAGCCTGGTGACATCCTGATCATTCCGCAACGCCTGTTCTGAGGATGCCGGTGCACCGCGGCCGGCGCGGAGTTCGGGAATTGGTGCGGTCGGATCGGGCTGTCGCGCCGGCAGCCGCGGCGCCTGACCGCTATGAGTGGAGCCGTCGATGAACTCGCTTTGGACGCAGGCCCTGCCGATCCTGCAAGCGATGTGGCGACAGCGCTGGCTGGGGGTCGGTATCGCGTGGCTGGTGTGCACGGTTGGCTGGATCGCGATCGCGTTCATTCCGACCGAATACGAATCCTCGGCCCGCGTCTACCTGAACGCCGATCCGGTACTGACCCCGCTGCTGCAAGGGCTGGCCGCGAACACCGATCCGGCGCGTCATCTCGATTTCATGGAGCGCACGCTGCTCAGCCGGCCCAATCTCGAACAGCTGGTGCGGCTGACCAACCTCGACGCCGGGGTCACCACACCGGCGCAGAAGGAGGCGCTGTTCGCGCAACTGGCCGGCAACATCGAGATCCGGCCGATCACCGAAAATCTGATGACGATTTCCTACCGCAGCCGCGATCCGCAGATCGCCAGGAATGTCGTCCAGTCGCTGCTGACGATTTTCGCCGACAAGACCTCGGGCAGCAGCCGCAGCGAGATGGACAGCGCCCAGCGCTTTCTCGACGAGGAGATCGCCTCCTATCGCGATCAGCTGCGCGCGGCGGAGCGGCGGCGGGGCAATCTGGCCCGACAATACCCGGACATCGTCTCGGACAGCCTGCCGGGCTCCGGCTCGGCCTCGGTCGGTCAGAGCAACGGGCTCGATCAGGCTCGCGCCGCGGTGGCCCAGGCCAGAGATGCACTTGCCGATGCGGTGACCAGGCGCGACTCGCTGAAAGCGGCGCTCGCCTCGGTGCCACCGATTCTCGATGTCGATCGCCCGCCGCAGGTCGTGATCGCCGGTGCTGCGGTGAACTCCGACCAGGCGCGCCTCGAAGAACTACGCCGCAATCTCGACACGCTTCGGCTCAAATATACCGATCAGTATCCCGATGTGATCGCGACAAGGCAGGAGATCGCCCAGCTGGAAAGCGAAATGAAACGGACCGGGCCAAGCGGGGCCGTCAGCGACAAGACCCAGATCCCCAACACCGTCTATGACCGGCTCAAGGTCGAGCTGGTCGATGCGGACGGTACGGTTGCTACGGCGCGGCGGCATCTGCGCGAGGCCGAGGCCTATCAGGCGCAGATCGAGAAGATCGTGCAATCCGCTCCCGGCATCCTCGAACGGGTGCGGGACATGGATCGCGATTACGATGTGCTGAAGAACAACTACCAGCAGCTCGTGGCGCGGCGCGAGGCGGCGAGTATCGCTGACGCCGCCGACACCAAGACCGAAAAGATCCAGTTCCGCATCGTCGACCCGCCGCGCGTGCCGCTGGTTCCGGTGGCGCCGCACCGGCCGTTCCTGGTGTCGGTGGTGCTGCTGCTCGGGGTCGGCGCCGGCTTTGCCGCACCGTTGGCGATGACCCAGCTCGACCGCTCGTTCGCGACGGTGGGCCAGTTGCGCAATCTCGGCATTCCCATTCTCGGCAGCGTCAGCCGGTTGACGCTCGGCGCCGCGCGACGACAAGCGGCGATGCAGCTGGCCGGGGTCTGCGCCAGCGCCGCGGTGCTGATCGCGGTTTACGGAACCTTGCTGGCGCTCAGTTACGGCCTCCACTCGGTGAGCGTTTCCTGACATGAGCGTTTCCTGACATGAGCGTTTCCTGACATGAGCGCTTCCTGACATGGCTGAATCGATTGGGCTGATCGAACGGGCGGCGGCGCTGCTGCGGCAGCGCGATGCGGTTGCCCCAAGCCCGGTGCCGACCGATCCGCCGGCGGCGGAGACGGCCGCAGCCCCGGCGGCCGAGCGAAGAGCGGCGATGCCATCGGCCGATCGGCCGGCGCCCGCGGTGGGCGGGGTGTCGACGACCCGCCCGGAGCTGATCCTCGATCGCGGCCGGCTGGCCGGCTACGGGGTCGCCGTTCCATCGTCGGAGCGGTCGCGAACCGTCGAGGAATTCCGGCTGGTCAAGCGCAATCTGATGGCCGAATGGGCCACGGGCAAGGACGGCGAGGACCGCCGTGAAAGCCGGCTGATCATGGTGACGAGCGCCCGCCCGGGCGAGGGCAAGACCTTTGTCTCGCTCAATCTCGCGCTGGCGTTCGCCTCGGAACGGGATGTCAAGGCCCTGCTGGTCGATGTCGATACCCACCACTCGACACTATGCTCGATCCTCGGGATCCCGGGCGAGGCGGGGATCGTCGATCTGGTCGCCGGTGATCTCGACCTGTCCGACGTCCTGGTGCGCACGGACAACCCGAACCTGCTGCTGCTGCCGTCCGGACGCGGTGGGCCGCATGTGCCGGAGCTGCTTTCGAGCAACCGGATGAGCGCGCTGATGACCGAGCTGACCCGGCGCTTTCCGGATCGTTTCATCATTCTCGACACCCCGCCCTGCATGGCGAGCAGCGATGCGGCGACGCTGGCTCCGCTGGTCGGCCAGATCGTGTTTGTTGTCGAAGCGTATCGGACCCAGCAGGACGAGATCGAAGCCGGTCTCGGCATGCTCAGCGCGTGCCCGCGCATCAGCCTGCTGCTGAACAAGGGCGAGCTGTCGAGCACCTATTTCGGCTCCTACGGCTACGGCTATCACTACCCCGGTGGCGAGGGCGATGAGCTGCGCTCGGATGCACCGGCGCGGACCTGAACGGCCGGCAAGCGGCCTGTCTCGCCCCCGGCGCGATGGCCTGTCTCGCCCCCGGCGCGATGGCCTGTCCCGCCCCCGGCGCGATGGCCTGTCCTGGCCCCGGCGCGATGGCCTGACCCTGCTGCTCGTCGTCGCCGCAGGCCTGACCCGCGCGGCCCCGGCGATCGCCCAGCCCACCAATGCCGGCGGCACCCTGGGACTGGCGCCGAACGTGAACGCGCCGAGCGGTCTGGAGCAGCCGGTTACGCCCGCGAGCGGCACCCCGCCCGAGATCCTGCCGCCGACACCGACCGGCCCGTTCGGCCTGCCCAACCCGCTGACGCCACCCAACGCCCTGCCCAGCGGCATCACGGCGGCGCCGCCCGCGCAGGCTCCGTATTCGCTGACGCTGCCGTCGCCCGGTGCGGGTATCACGACGCTGCAGCAATACAACCCCAACGCGCCGGCGATTTTGATCCAACCGACCGCGACGGTCGGCGAAATCCTGACCGACAACGTCTTTTATACGCACTCCGATCGCACCGCGGCAGCCGAGACGACGCTGACCCCGGGTGTCTCGATTTCCGCCGATACGCCGCGGCTGCAGGGCGTGGCGACCGCGCAGGTCCAGGGCAGCCTGTACACGCCGACCAGCAGCCTCGACCAGATCTTCGCCGATGTCTATGCGAACGGCACCCTGACCGTGGTGCCCGATCATTTTTTTGTCGATGCCGCGAGCAGTATCTCGCAAGCCTCGAACCTGCCCGGGCTCGGCTTTGTCAATGCGAGCCAGCTGCCGCGTACCCAGCAGACCCAGGTATACACCAACACGATCTCGCCCTATCTGCGCGAATCCTACGATGGCGAGGTCGATACCGAATTACGCTACCGCTTCGGCGCGACCAATTTCGGCGGCAATACCGCGACGACAGCGTCGATCCTGCCGACCGAGAACAACAATCTGGCCAGCGGGATCCTGAACGAGGGCACACTGACCGTCGCCACCGGCCGCAATTTCCAGCGGGCCATGTCGCGGCTGACCGTCGATGTCTCCGGCTTCAACTCAAATTCGACCAGCCAAAATTCACAATTCAGTTCGTATGACGATCTGCAATACCAGATCACCCCCGACATCGCCGCGCTGGGCCGGATCGGCTATCAGAACATCCGCTATCCGTTCGCTCCGGCTGCGACCTTCGCCGGTCCGACCTGGCTGGTCGGCGGGCGTCTCGGGCTCGGCGGCAATTACGGCTATGTTAGCCTGGAATACGGTGTGCAGCAAGGTGTGTACGGCTTTACCGGCTCCGCATTGTACCAGGTGACGCCGACGATCACGGTGCAGGCGAGCTTGGTGCAGGGCATCAATTCGCCGGCCGAATTCCTGCAAACCTCGCTGGCGAACTCGACTTTGAGCCCGAATGGCGCGATCGTCGACCAGTCGTTGGGCCTGCCGACGAATTTCTATCTGCCGGGTTCGGGATTGACCAACACCGTCTATCGCGAGCACCTGTTCAATGCGCAAATCACCGATTCGATCGGCCCGAACAGCTATGGGATCTATGGCTATTACACCAATCAGACTCCACTGACGCCGCCGGTCACTGCCCCGACCAAGAGTGCCGGCGCCAATCTGTCGTGGACGCGGGATATCCGGCCGAACCTCAACGGTACTGCGTCGGTCGGCTACGCCAACACGTCGAATGCGGTGAGCCCGGTTACGCTGACCGCGGTCAGCAGCATCAACACGCTATCTGCCAGTCTCGGCGTCAACTACCTGTTCGCCCGGGCCTTGACCGGTTCGCTACTCTATAGCTTCACCTATGAACCCAATGGCGCCACCGTCCTGTCCGGGCGCAATGGCGATGTAGTGGTGAACTCGCTGCAGCTGCAGCTGACCAAGGCGTTCTGAGCCGATGTACGCCGAATTCTACGGGCTCGCCACCCGTCCGTTTCAGCTGACGCCCGACGCCCGTTTCTTTTTCGAGAGCACGGTGCACCGGCAGGCGATGGCCTATCTGGTCTATGGGCTGCATCACGCCGAAGGCTTCATCATCGTCACCGGCGAGGTCGGCGCGGGCAAGACAATCCTCGTCGACAATCTGTTGTCGACGATCAATCAAGACGGCTTTGTCACCGCCAAGATCGTGACCAGCCAACTCGGCGGCGACGACCTGTTGCATCTGGTCGCCGCCGGCTTCGGCGTCGCCAGGGAAGGGTTGGCCAAGGGTCCGCTGCTGCAGCGCATCAGCGAGTTTGTGTTGGCCCAGCACCGCAGCGGCAAGCGGGTGCTGCTGATCGTCGACGAGGCGCAGAACCTGTCCTTCGAAGCGCTCGAAGAGCTGCGCATGCTGTCCAACATCGTTGTCGACAAGACGATGGCGTTGCAGAGCTTTCTGCTCGGCCAGCCGCAGTTCCGCGCGATCCTGGGCAGCCCCGGGCTCGAGCAATTGCGCCAACGCGTGACGGCGGCCTACCATCTCGGACCGCTCAGTGAAGCCGAGACCCGCTCCTATATCGAGCACCGCCTGCGCCGCGCCGAGTGGAAGGACGACCCGCATTTTACCGAATCATCGTTCCCGCTGATCTACCGCCACACCGAAGGCGTGCCGCGGCGCATCAACACCTTGTGCTCGCGCCTGCTGCTGTACGGATTTCTCGAACAGCTCCACACGCTTTCCGCCGAGGCGGTCGAGAAGGTCGCGAACGACCTGCGCGAGGAGATATCGGTGGTCACCAGCCCGGCGGCCGCCGACAACGGAAGCCGCGGGGAGGTGGGGCGCGGTGAAATCATGCACGGCTTGACCGAGCGGGTGGCACTGTTGGAAAGAAATGTCTGCAAGCACGACCGATTACTGCGGCGCGCGATCGAGATTGCCGCACAATATTTTCAGGGAGAGCGGCAGTGACCGATCCGGCTGCAGTGATGTTCGCCCCGGCACCGATGCCAGCCCCGCCACCGGGCCGCGACGGTCGAACGGTAGCGCCGATCGGTGGTGGCGCGGGTTCGCCATCGCGCGTCACCGGGGCCATGACCATCGATGTCGAAGACTATTTCCAGGTCGAGGCGTTCGCCGCGACGATCGACCGGCGCGACTGGGATCGGCTGCCGTCGCGGGTCGAGCGCAACGTCTGTCGCCTGCTGGATCTGCTCGCCGAGGCGGAGGTCGAGGCGACATTCTTCACGCTCGGCGGGATCGTCCGCCGCCACCCGCAGCTGGCGCGGCGCATCGTCGCCGGCGGCCATGAGCTGGCCAGTCACGGGACCGATCACGGCCGGGTCGACCGCCAGTCCCGCGCCGCCTTCCGCGCCGATATCCGCGACAGCAAGCACATCCTCGAAGATGCTGGCGGGGTCGCGGTGCACGGCTACCGGGCTCCGACCTTCTCGATCGGCCGCGCCACGCTGTGGGCGCATGCGATCCTGGCCGAGGAGGGCTATCGCTACAGTTCGAGCGTCTATCCGATCCGGCACGATCTTTATGGCAGCCCCGGCGCGCCACGCGCGGCGTTCGCCCCGTGTTCCGGCATCATCGAAGTCCCGCTGACCGCGGTGCCGCTCTGTGGGCTCGACGTGCCGGCCTCGGGCGGCGGCTATTTCCGCCTGTTTCCATACCCGCTGACACGATGGCTGCTGCGTCGTGCCAGCCGCATCGGCGCGCCGCCGGCGATCTTCTATCTGCATCCGTGGGAGATCGATCCCGAGCAGCCGCGCCAGCGCCAAGCGCCGTTGCGCTCGCGGTTTCGCCACTACCTCAATCTCCACCGCACGGAGCCACGCCTGCGGCGATTGCTGCGGAATTTCGCGTGGACGCGCATGGACCGGCTGTTCCTGGCCGAGGGGTCGGGCCCGTATCCGCTGATCACGGCATGGACGGATCATCGCGCGCGGCCGCGGTAAGGCCGTTCGAGAGCGGTGATGCCGGGCGCTGGGACGAGTTCATCCGCGGCTGCGCCGATGCAACCTTCTTTCATCTCTCGGCATGGCGACGGGTCATCGAGCGCGCCTTCGGCCACCGCACGCATTATCTGCTGGCCGAGCGCGGCGGGGTCGTGACCGGCGTCCTGCCATTGACGCATGTCAAATCGCCGCTGTTCGGCTCCTCGCTGATCTCGAATGCGTTCGCGGTGCATGGCGGCCCGGTCGCTGCTGACGAGGATAGCCGGCGGGCCCTGGAGCAGGCGGCGGCGCGGCTGATGGACCGGCTCGGCGTCGGCGTGCTCGAACTGCGCGGCTTCTCCCCCGGTCGTGCCGGTTGGCCCCAGAAATCAGGGCTCTACGCCAATTTTCGCAAGCCGATCGCGCCCGCCGTCGCCGCCAATCTGAAAGCGATCCCGCGCAAGCAGCGGGCGATGGTCCGCAAGGGCATCGACGGCGGATTGCGATCGGAAATCGATCATCATCCCGACCGGCTGCATCGCATTTATGCCGAAAGTGTCCGAAATCTCGGGACTCCGGTGTTTGCCAAATCGTATTTTGAGATCCTGCTGCAGGAGTTTGCCGATCGCTGCGATATCGTGACGATCACCAGCGATGGCGCGGCGGTAGCCTCGGTGCTGAACTTCTATTTCCGCGACGAGGTCTTGCCGTTCTATGGCGGCGGGACGACCGTGGCGCGCCAGTTGGCGGCGAACGACTTCCTCTATTGGGAGGTCATGCGCCGGGCGTGCGAGCGGGGCTGCCGCGTCTTCGATTTCGGTCGCAGCAAGCTCGGCACCGGGGCCTATGCGTTCAAATGCCATTGGGGTTTTGCGCCGACCCCGCTCGTCTACCAGTTCCGGCTGGGTGAGGGTCGCGACGTTCCCGATCTGAACCCGCTCAACCCGAAGCTGCGATTTTTTGTTTCCGCCTGGAAGAAGCTGCCACTGCCGCTCGCCAATCGGCTCGGCCCGTTGATCGTCAAGGGGATCGGCTGACAATGGCGCTCAACCCGGAGGCGAAATTGCCGCAGCCCCGCGCCGAGCCGCCGGCAACGCCGCTGGCGCCCACGGTCCGCCTGGCGGCGGGCTCCGCTGCGGCGGCGTCTCGGTGGTGGCTGGCGGCAGGTCTGATCGGGGCGGCCGGCCTGTTGTTCGGCGTGCTGTTCCATCACGACATGGCCGGCGCGGTCCGCGTATGGATCGAATCCACGGCCTACAATCACTGCTTCCTGATATTGCCGCTGGTCGGCTTTCTGTTGTGGGACCGGCGAACAGTCATCACCGCCAACACGCCGGCGCCAAATTTTTGGCCGCTGCTGCTGCTGCCATTGCTGTCGGCGGTGTGGCTCGTCGCCGCGGTTCTCGATATCAACGAAGGACGACAGCTGGCGGTCGTCGCCATGTTCGAGATCGTGCTACTGGTGACGCTCGGGCCGGCCCTGTTCCGCAAGCTGCTCGCCCCGTTGCTGTTCCTGTTCTTTCTGGTGCCGACCGGCGCATTCCTGGTCCCCTCGCTGCAAACGATTACCGCCAGGATTGTCGTCGCCGGGCTGCACGCGCTGCACATCCCGGTGTTTTCCGACGGCTACATGATCGAGATCCCCGAAGGGAGTTTCGAGATCGCCGAAGCCTGCGCCGGGCTGCGGTTTCTGATCGCCTCGACCGTCTTCGGCTGCTTTTTCGCGGTGGTGATGTATCGCAGCTGGCTGCGCCGCGCCCTGTTCATCATCCTGTCGCTGAGCGTGCCGATCGGGGCCAACGGCATGCGCGCTCTGGGCATCATCTATCTGGCGCATCTCGAAGGCAGCGCCACCGCGGTCGAGGCCGATCACATCATCTATGGCTGGTTGTTTTTTTCGCTGGTGATCCTGCTGCTGATCGCGATCGGCATGTCGTTTGTCGACAAGGGTGCGCAGCCGCTGCCGCCGTCGCTGCCCGATCCCGATGCGTCGTGCCCGCCGCCGCCTTGGCGATTTGTTACGGCAGCCGCGGTGGCGGTGCTGCTCGCGGCCGCCGGACCCGCCTACGCGGCGCGGCTCGACAGCTGGTTCTCGGCGGCGTCATTGCCCGCGACGGTCGGCCCGCCGGCGGTTGCCCCGGCATGGCGTGCCGTCGCCGCCGCCGGGATCGGATGGCGGCCGGTCGTGTATGGTGCCGACCGCCAATTCCAGCAGAGCTACACCACCCCGGATTCGGGTGTCGTCATCCGCTATATCGCACTTTATCGCTTGCGTGCGGTCGGCAATGCGCTGACCAACACCGATAATCGGGTCGCCGACGACCATGCCTGGCGGATCGCACTGCAGATGCCCGGCGAGGCCCGGGTGCAGGGCGCACCGGTGCCGGTGACGAGCACCCAGATTGTCAGCGGTCCGCGCCGCCGGCTGGTCTGGTCGTTCTATGTCGTCGACGGAAGGATTTCGAGCGGATTGCTGCGCACGAAATTGCTCCAGGCACGCGCGGTGCTGCTGCGCCGTTCGCCGCTGGCGGCGTTCGTCGTGATATCGGCGAGCATGGACGATCCGAGCGATCCTGCGCGGCAGCAGCTCGAGCGCTTTTTGCAGGCAAGCGAGCCCATTCCCCAATATCTCGACGAACTCGCCCACCCGGCCCGTGGTTCCGTCGGCGCAATCCGGGCTAAGCCGGCCGTGGCGGGGTGAGAAGGCGGGTGAAAAAATGGCCGCTCCTCGCCGGGTCTCCTGCACGCCGCTGGATGATGCCGAATTGCGCGGCGGCGCTCGAGCGATTGGCGAGCCGCACCGTGCCGGTCGCGCCAATCTAATGCCGGGCCGGTCCAGGCTCGGGTCCAGGCTCGCTGTGCCGTGTCGTGCCGGCCGCAGCGCCCGCACCTCGCCCGCCAGCCCCTCGCCCGTCCGCACCTCGACCGTCCGCACCTCGCCACGGCGCGCAGCGCTCGGCGAGGGCCTTGATTTCGAACGGTGTCGCCGCCTGGCCGCCGAGCTCACCGGTGAAGAAATCGAGATACTGCTCGATGCGCTGCAAAAACTCGCGCAGATCGGCCTCGCTGCGAACATAGGGAGTATTGCCGGGTGCCAGCGAAGGGCTGTGATAGGTGAGGCTGAACACCCGGTGGCCCTTGCGCAACAGCGCCAGCGTCAGGCGTCGCTGCTCGGCGAAGGAGATGCCTTCGGGCGTCAGAGCGATCCGCTCGATCAGCCCGAGATGCGCAAGAATGCCGGGCACGTGCAGCGCTTTCAGCCGCTCGTTCATGGTCAGCACGTGAGCGGTCGGCCCGATCGGTGCCAAAAGACCAGTGTAACCGATCGACAGCGGGATTTCGAGCAGCGCCGGATCGCCGCCAAACCAGTAGGGTCGTGCCTTGCAATGCGAAAAGTCGGGCCCGAACTCGCCGCGCAAATCGGTGCCGGGGACCACGCTGACATCGATCTCATAGCCGAGTTCGGCCAGGATCTGCGCGGTCGCGCGGCCGACACCGTAGCGCCCGGCTTTGTAGATGCGTGGCCGCACCCCAATATTGTCGCTGATGATCCGGGTCAGCTGGACGAGCTTCTCGCGCTCGAGCTCGAACGGCAGGTTGCCTGGATAGGAGTTTTCGTCGGTGATCTGCTCGACAAACGGGGGATTGTCCCAGGGCTGCAGGTGCGCGCCGATTTCGCAGGTGCCGGAACGGTGCAACTCACGGATGAATTCATATCCTGCGGGCGTGCTGCTGACCGGGTAATCGAGCACAAAGGTCGGTCGCACCCCGTAGCGTTCGAAGATCGGCAATGTCTGCAGCTGCCGCTTGACTGAAGTCACCCCAACGGCGCGTCGCGGTTGCTGCCGAGCCCAATTGAATTCGGCCTCGGTGTCGACGACGACGACGAGCCGGGGCGGATCGTCGGCAGGCCAGTCGATGATTTTCCAGGTGCTAGGGTCGAGCATGCCTTGGCGACCGCGGTTGCAGGCACTCGCCCCCGGTATTGGCCATCGCGGCAACTCGGCCGTGAGCGACGAGGGGCGAGCGCGAATATTCGTGGGATTGACGAAATCTGGTCCCGCTTGAGACGGACGGCATTGTAACGTAGCGTAACACAAAGAGGGCAAGGATGCGAGCGACGAGGAAGCGGTGCGCCCGGCGAGCCTCTCAGAGCATGTGCCGAAGAAGTTCAGACTCTGTAAATCGGATGAGCCCGGGGGATTGTCGGCGTCGCCGGTACGGCTGATAATGGCGCCTCGGGAGCGGGGTCCGGCGGTCCCGGTCGCGGCGCCGGCCGGAGAGGATGGCCGCGGCCGTCATCTGCTGCATGTCTTTCCGAGCTTCGGCATCGGCGGGTTGCCGTTGCGGATGGCCCGCATCTTCAACCATTTCGGCGTCAGGCTGCGTCACACGATCGTCGCCCTCGACGATGATTTCGCCGCCGCACGCAACCTCGCCGTAGAGCTCGATCTGAGGCTGCTCCGGCTGGATCGGCGGCGGCGCGGGATGACCGGTGCGGTGCTGCAAGGGATCCGGGAGTTGCGGCGGCTGCGGCCCGACCTGCTCGTCACCTACAATTGGGGGGCGATCGAATGGGCGATGGCCAACCGGCTGTTCCCGCTGGCTCGTCAGCTGCATTTCGAAGCCGGTTTCGGCAAGGAGGAGGCCGACACCCAGCTGCGCCGCCGGGTCCTGTTCCGCCGCTGGGCGCTGGCCCGCGCCGGCGTCGTCGTCGTACCGTCGCGCCGGCTCGAGACGATCGCGCGCCGGGTGTGGCGGCTGCCGGCCGGCAAGGTCGCGTTTGTCCCCAATGGCGTCGACATCGCCCGGTTTGCCGATCTGCCGCGCGATCCCGCTGCGGGCTTGACCCGGCGGCCGGGCGAGTTGGTGGTCGGCACCGTGGCGCCGCTGCGTCCGGAAAAGAATATCGGGCGGCTGCTGCGCGCCTTCGCGTTGCTCGGTGCCGGACCCGGTGCCAAGGCCTCATCGACCGGCGCGCCGGCGGTGCGTCTGGTGATTGCCGGTGACGGGGCCGAACGGCCGGCGCTCGAACGTCTCGCCGGCGAACTGGGGCTGGCCGAGCGGGTGGTCTTTGCCGGTCAGGTGAGCCCGGAAACGGTGCTCGGCACATTCGACGTCTTCGCGCTGTCGTCCGACACCGAGCAGATGCCGAATGCGTTGCTCGAGGCAATGGCCGCGGGCCGCGCCATCGCCGCCGTCGATGTCGGCGATGTCAGAGACATGGTGTGCGAGGCCAATCGCACCTTCGTCGTGGCGCGCGACGACACTCGGCTATTGGCGGACGCGATCGCCCGCCTGCTGCACGATCCGCAAAAGCGGGCGGAACTCGGACGCGACAATCGCCGCCGCGCTGCCGAAGAGTTTTCACAGCAGCAGATGTTTTCCACCTATTCGTTCATCTTCGACGTCGATCATGTCGTATGAGCATGTTCGCAGCAGCCTTGCGGAAAGCCGGGTTCGGCGTGCCGACCGGCATCGCCCGATCGCCTTGTCTCGGAGTAGGCTGGTGCGTCCGATTGATCGGCGATAGCGGTCGGGGATTGCCGCCGGCCGAGCCGATGAACGGCGCCGGCTTCACAAAATGGCCATCCGCCGCCCGGCATAATCAGGCAACCGGCGTAGCAAGAGTGAGGGGCGCGTTGTTGTTGCCGACCCAGCAATCTGAGCAACGCCATCGTGCCCGGTGGCGGACCCGGGCCGGACTGGCGACGCGAGCGGTTGCCGGGAGGGTCGCGGGGCGCGCGGGCCACGCACGAACAGCGGCGGGTGCCCGCTGATGGGCGGTTTCTTTCTCGTCTACATCGGACCCGATCAGGACCGCTCGACCGAGATCTTGAAGTTGCGCGCAGCGTTTACCGAACTCGGCTTTGCTGCTCCCGAAATCGTCGAGGGCGGCAACTACATTTTCGCTGCCTATCCGAGCGTCGAAATCCGATCGATCGTCGCCCAGCGTTATCCGAACGGCGATTTCGTCTTCGTCTGCGGGACTTGCGTGAGCGAGCGCGGGGTCGGGGCCGCCGCGGCGGCGCTGCTCTACGAGCAGGCGACGATTGCTTCGCCCACCAGCGATGCACTGATTTCGCCCGCCTGCGATGCATTGATGGGGCATTATGCGGCAATTCTCAGGACCGGCGATACGATACGGGTGACGCTCGACAGATTCGGCGGCTATCAGGTCTTCTACAATCTGGCCGCGGGGATCGTCTGCTCGTCGTTCTACGCGCTGTGCTCCGCGCTCGACCTGTTAACCCTGTCGCGCCAGAGCGCCTACGAATATGTGTTCAACGGCGTCGTGTCGGGCAACGAGACGCTGTTCGGCGAGGTGGCGATGGCCCCGATCGGGGCCACGATCTCGATCGCGGCAGGCGGGTTGAAGGTCGCCCGGCCGCGCCTGCCGGTCACCCGCGTGTTCAGCTCGCAAAGCCGCGAAGCCTCGCTCGAACAGAGCATCACCCTGCTCGACCGCTATTTCAGCGCAGTCACCAAGAGCTTTGGCGACCGGGTCCGCTGCGCCCTCTCGGGCGGCTATGATTCGCGGCTGATCCTCGCCTGCCTGCGCCGCCACGGGACGCGCCCGCGCGTTTATGTCTACGGCAGCGCCCCCGAGAAGGATGTGCGCCTGGCGGTCGAGATCGCCGCGCGCGAGGATTTTTCGCTCGATGTGATCGACAAGAGCGATCGCCCGATCATTGCGCCCTACGAATTCGCCGAGCGTGCCTATCGCAACTTTCTCGCCGCCGATGGCTATGAATATGGCGGCATCTTCCAGAATGGGGCTGAAACCGCCGAGCAGGCGCGCCGGGTCAGCGGCAATGCGATCGCGGTCAACGGCGGCGGTGGCGAGATCTTCCGCAATTTCTTCTACCTGCTCGATCGCAATTACACGATTCGTGAACTGTTGTGGAGCTTTTATAGCCAGTTCGATCCGGCCATTTGCACGGCCGCCTTTGACAGCGCAAGCTATTATGCCGGGCTCGAGAGAAAGGTGATGGACGTGCTGGGGAGCGACGAGCACACGCTGCCGAGACCGACCGTCGAGTGGCTCTATCACAGCTTTCGCTGCCGCGCCTGGGACGGCAAATCGGACAGCATTGCGGCGCGCTACGGTGCGACCGCGATGCCCTATCTCGAACGGGCGATCACCGAACATGCCAGCGCGCTGCCGCTTGCATGGAAGAACCACGGTGCCTACGAAGCCGAACTGATCCGTCGCATCGACCGCCGGCTGGCCGGCTATCGCTCGGTCTACGGTCATGATTTCGGCCGCGCGCCGCCCTTGTCGCGGCGGGTTGCCGATTACACGACCTATCTGCGCCCGCCCTGGCTGCGCCGTTACACCTATCGGCTCAAATATGTTCGGCGGCCGGGCCGCGACTGGCCGGGCTATCTGGCACGGGCCTATCGGGAGGCGGTATTGCCGGGCGGAACCACGATGCTCGACCGGCTGTTCCGGCTCGACCGGGTGGGCGATGCGGCGCAATACGCCCGCATCTTGTCACTGGAATACGCGCTGCGCCGGTTCGGCTCGCGTGTTAGAGTTGATTTCTGAACGCGGCGGCGGGAAGCGATGTGCGGAATAGCCGGCATTTTCGACTGCCGCGGACGGGGCGAGACCGACCGGCGGCTGTTGCGCCGCATGACCGATGTTCTCGGCCATCGCGGGCCGGACGGTGACGGTTTCTATTACGCTCCCGGGGTCGGGCTCGGGCACCGCCGCCTCGCCATCATCGATCTTGCCGGCGGCGACCAGCCGCTGTTCAACGAAGACCGCAGCGTCAGCGTCGTCTTCAACGGCGAAATCTACAATTTCCAGGAGCTGATGACCGAGCTCGTTGCCCTCGGCCATGTCTTCCGCACCCGCTGCGATACCGAGGTGATCGTCCACGCCTGGGAGGAATGGGGGGAGCGCTGCCTCGACCGGTTCGACGGGATGTTTGCCTTCGCACTGTGCGACGAGCGGAGCGAGACGTTGTTCCTGGCGCGCGATCGGTTTGGCGAAAAGCCGCTCTACTATTCCCTGTTGAACGATGGCCGGCTGCTGTTCGGCTCCGAGCTGAAATCGCTGCTGGCGAGCCCCGAACTCGACCGCCGCCTCGACCCGCAAGCGATCGAAGAGTTCTTCGCCTTCGGCTATATCCCTGATCCGCGCTCGATCTATCAGGGCGTGCGCAAGCTGCCACCGGCGAATTTTCTCGTTCTGCGGCGTGGCGAGGCGATCGGCGAGCCGCGCCCCTATTGGGATCTGCGGTTCATCGACGGGGTCGGCATCGGCCAGCGGGAAGCCGAGGAGGAGTTGATCGGGCGGCTGCGGGAATCGGTGCGCCTGCGCATGATCGCCGATGTGCCGCTCGGTGCCTTTCTCTCCGGCGGGGTCGATTCGAGCGCCGTCGTGGCGATGATGGCCGGGCTGCGCCGGGAGCCGGTCAGCACTTTCTCGATCGCGTTCGGGACCAGCGGTTTCGACGAATCCGCCTATGCCGCCGCGGTCGCCCGGCGCTATCGCACCGATCATCATGTCCGGCATGTCGATCCCAACGCGTTCGACCTGCTCGACCGCCTGGCGACGATCTACGACGAACCGTTTGGCGACAGCTCGGCGCTACCCACCTTGCGGGTCTGCGCGATGGCGCGCGAGAATGTGACCGTCGCGCTGTCGGGGGATGGCGGTGACGAGGTGTTTGCCGGCTATCGGCGCTATCGCTGGCATGTGAGCGAGGAGCGGGTACGCCGGGTGCTGCCGCGGGCGCTGCGCGGGCCGCTGTTCGGCCTGCTCGGCGCGATCTACCCGAAACTCGATTGGGCACCGCGCCCGTTGCGGGCCAAGGCCACCCTAATCGAGCTCGCGCGCGACCCGGCGGACGCTTATGTCGCTTCCGTCTCGGTCTGTACCGAGCCGCTGCGGCGACGGCTGTTCAGCCCGGCATTGGCGCGGGATCTCCAGGGCTACGACGCCGGGGAAGTGGTGCGCGGCCACATCGCCCGCAGCGGCAGCGAAGACCCGCTGTCGCAAGTGCAATATGCCGATTTCAAGACCTACCTGCCTGGCGACATCCTGACCAAGGTCGATCGCGCGAGCATGGCGCGCTCGCTCGAAGTGCGCGTCCCGCTGCTCTCTCATCCATTCGTCGAATGGGCGGCGAGGCTGCCGTCGCACTGCCGGCTGGTGCGCGGCGAAGGCAAGGCGATCTTCAAATCGGCGCTCGCCGCGCATCTCCCCGATGACATCCTCTACCGGCCGAAACAGG
>Ga0335075_10002041_pt1 | contig 32821 bp, 29 predicted proteins | sample Lox_Sample_24_FD_206723 | JGI IMG/M metagenome (GOLD analysis project Ga0335075, IMG submission 206723) | Soil microbial communities from Loxahatchee National Wildlife Refuge, Florida, United States - Lox_Sample_2.4 | ecosystem: Environmental > Terrestrial > Soil > Wetlands | place: USA...
GCCAGGCGTCGGCCACGATCTTGCGCGTGTCGGCGAGCAGCTGCGGGAGTACCCGGGTGCGGCCGACTACGGGCATGAAGTTGCTGTCGCCGCCCCAGCGCGGCACCACGTGCTGGTGCAGGTGGGCGGCGATGCCGGCGCCGGCCACCGTGCCGAGGTTCATCCCGACGTTGAAGCCGTGCGGTCCTGACGCCACCCGCAGGGCCGCTATCGCCCGCTTGGTGAACTCGGAGAACTCGCTGGTCTCCTCGTCGGTCAGGTCCGAGTAGTCGGCCAGGTGGCGGTAGGGCACGACCAGGAGATGGCCGCTGGTGTAGGGGTAGAGGTTCAGCACCGCGTAGACGAGCGTGCCCCTGGAGACGATCAGGCCATCCTCGTCCGACATCGTGGGCACCACGCAAAACGGGCATCCCTCGTCGGCGCCGGGGCCGGACGGCTTGCCCTCGCCCTTGATGTAGGCCATGCGATGCGGCGTCCACAGCCGTCCGATGTCATCAGGGACGCCAGCAAACGTCACGTCCCCCGCGGCATCTGGCTGGCTAGACAACGGCGCTCTCCTCGCTGGCTGTTTGGGGCCGTGCGGCGACTCTTGCCCGGAAGGTTACCGCGCGGGATTGGAGTAGACCTTCTCCGGGTGGACCAGGACAACGGTGCGCCGCTCGGCCGCCATCACCCGGTCATACTCGGCGAAGTCCTCATGGGCGCCGCCCGCCGCGGTGAAGACCTCGCGCAGGAGCAGGCGGAGCCGCTCGGCGTCGATCCCCTCACGCGGGTCATCCGGGCCGATCAGCTCGACGGGACCCTCGGCGGTGGCCCACTGCCAGCCGACCCGCACCGCCACGGTCGCGCGGGGGCGCTCGCGCAGGTGGTCAAGCTTGCGGGTGCCACCCCTGATGACCATGCCGACGACACTGCCGCCGGTCAGCGGATGGTCCAGGACGCCCGCGTTGACCACCGACGACGCGATCGTGCTGTCCTTGCGCAGGGTTGAGACCACGACGAGGCCGTGCTCTCCGCCGATCAGGCGCTGGAAGTTCGTGATGTCTGCCACGGCACCATTCAACGCCGGGCGGGCTCGTGGTCATCCCCGAGGGGGCTGGCACGGCGGGAGGGCCAGGGTTACGGTCCGGTATATGCGATTCGGGATCATTGATCACAATGACGACTCGGGGCGGCCGCACGTCCAGCAGATCGAGGAGCGACTGGCCCTCATCGAGGCCTATGACCGGCTGGGCCTGTACGCCTATCACCTGACCGAGCACCACGGGACGCCGCTGGCCATCACCGGGTCACCGCACCTGCTGCTCGCGGCGGCGGCGGGCCGGACCTCGCGGCTGCGGCTGGGGACGCTGATCACGATCTTGTCGCTGTATCACCCGATGCGGCTCATCGAGGAGGCGGTGACCCTCGACCAGCTCACCGGCGGACGGCTTGACCTGGGGGTAGGACGCGGGGTCTCGCCGGCCGAGCTGGCCTTTCACGGGGTGTCCAGCGAGGCGGAGGCGCAGGAGAGGTTCGACGAGGCGCTGGAGATCCTGCGGCAGGGCCTCACCTCGGACAGCGTCACCTTCTCAGGCAAGCACTACTCGCTGGCCGACGCGCCGGTCGTCTCGCGGCCGGTGCAGCGGCCGCACCCGCCGCTGTGGTACGGGACCCGGACGCTGTCCAAGGCGCGCTGGTGCGCGCGGCTGGGCATGCCGATGATGGCGCTGGTCCCGTCGGCGGCGGTCCGGCCGCTGACCGACGCCTACCGGGAGGAGTGGGCGGCGCTGGGCCGGCCGGCGGCCGACCTTCCCCAGCTGGGGATCTCACGGAACATGGTGCTCGCGCCGACCAGCTCGGAGGCGATGAAGATCGCCAACCGGGCGTTCGCGCGGTTCTCCCGCAGCCTGTTCTACCTGTGGGAGAAGTACGACATCACGCCGCCACCGGTCTTCCCGGCCGACACGTTCGAGGGCATCTGCGCCACCGATCACTTCTACGCCGGCGACCCGGCGGGCGCCCGGGAATGGGTCGCCCGCCATCGGGACAGCGGCGCGGTCAGCTACATGGCCCTTGAGACGTGCTTCGGCGACATGACCTTCGATGAGGCCCGGCAGACGGCCGAGCTGCTGGCGACCGAGGTCATGCCGTACTTCCCCGCGCGGTTACTTGATCAGGCCGGCCTTGCGAAGGGCGTCGGCCATCGCGCCGGTCGCGGGCGCCCCGGCGTTGCCGCCGCCGCGGCCGCCGCCCCGATTAGCACCGCCCCGGTTGTCGCCACCCCGGTTGTCGCCACCGCGGCCGCCCCGGCCGCGATTATCGCCGCCGCCGCTGCCCGCGCCGGCCCGCTGGCCACCACCTTGCCGGTCGCCCCGACCGCCCCCGCCCCGCTGGCCACCGTCGGCCTGGCGGTCGCCGCCGCGGCTGTCGGCGCGACGATCGCCGTCGCGAGCGGGGGGCGGCCCGGATGACCGGCGCCGTTCCGTTCTGGACGAGGACTGGTTTTCTGCGGGGTCCTCAAGGCGCATCGTCAGGGAGATGCGGTTGCGCGGGACGTCGACCGACAGGACCTTGACCCGGACGACGTCACCGGGCTTGGCGACATCGCGCGGGTCGGAGACGAAGCTGCTCGACATGGCGGACACGTGGACGAGGCCGTCTTGGTGCACGCCGATGTCGACGAACGCGCCGAACGCCGCCACGTTGGTGACGACGCCCTCGAGCACCATGCCCGGCTCGAGGTCCTTGACCTCGTGGATGCCATCGGCAAAGGTGGCCGTCTGGAACTCCGGCCGCGGGTCGCGGCCGGGCTTCTCCAGCTCGCGCAGGATGTCGTTCACGGTCGGCAGGCCGCTGGCGTCGTCCACGAAGTCCTGCGGCTTCAGCGACCGCAGGACCTTGGCGTTGCCGATCAGCCCGGGCACGTCCGTGCCCGCGACCGACAAGATCCGCTCCACCACCGGATAGGACTCGGGGTGCACGCTCGAGGCGTCCAGCGGGTTGTCGCCGCCGCGGATGCGCAGGAAGCCGGCGCACTGCTCGAACGCCTTGGGGCCGAGGCGCGGCACCTGGAGGAGCTGCTGGCGAGCGGTGAACGCGCCGCGCGTGTCGCGGTGCGCGACGATCGCGCCGGCCAGCGACTCGGTGATGCCTGACACGCGGGCTAGCAGCGGCTTGGACGCGGTGTTCAGATCGACGCCGACCGCGTTCACGGCGTCCTCGACGACCGCGTCGAGCGACCGCTCCAGCTTCGAGCCGCTGACGTCGTGCTGGTACTGGCCGACGCCGATCGACTTGGGGTCGATCTTGACCAGCTCGGCCAGCGGATCCTGGAGGCGGCGGGCGATCGAGACGGCGCCGCGCAGCGACACGTCCAGCTCAGGAAGCTCGGCGCTGGCGTAGGCCGAGGCGGAGTAGACCGACGCGCCGGCCTCGGAAACAACGATCTTGGTGAGGGTCAGCTCCGGGTACTTGGCGATCAGCTCGCTGGCGAGCTTGTCGGTCTCCCGCGAGGCGGTGCCGTTGCCGATGGAGATCAGCTCGACGTGGTGGCGCGCGCACAGGGCCGCGAGTACGTGCAGCGACTCGTCCCACTTGTGCTGGGGCACGTGCGGGTAGATCGTGGCGGTGTCCAGGATCTTGCCGGTGCCGTCGACGACCGCGACCTTGACGCCGGTACGGAAGCCGGGGTCCAGGCCGAGGGTTGAGCGCTGCCCGGCAGGCGCGGCGAGCAGCAGGTCACGGACGTTGCTGGCGAACACGTCGACCGCTTCGGCCTCGGCCGTCTGCCACAGCCGCATGCGCAGGTCGATGCCCAGGTGAACGAGGATGCGGGTGCGCCAGGCCCAGCGGACCGTGTCCTTGAGCCACTGGTCGGCTGGCCGGCCCAGGTCCTCGACGCCGAAGCGCTCGGCGATGGGCCGCTCGTAATCGCCGACGCCATCGACGGGCTCGTCGCTTGGGTCCAGCGTGACGTCGAGGACCTCGGCCTTCTCGGCCCGGAAGATGGCCAGGATGCGGTGGGCCTTGAGCTGGGAGAACGGCTCGGTGAAGTCGAAGTAGTCGGAGAACTTCTTGCCCTCGTCCTCCTTGCCCTCGCGGACCTTGGCGACCAGCTCGCCCCGGGACCACATGCGCTCGCGGAGCGTGCCGATGAGGTCAGCGTCCTCGGCGAAGCGCTCGACCAGGATGGCGCGGGCGCCGTCCAGGGCGGCCTGCACGTCGGCGACGTTCTCGCTCAGGTAGCCCTCCGCCGACGCCCGCGGATCGGTGGACGGGTCGGACAGCAGAAGGTCGGCCAGCGGCTCGAGGCCGTTCTCGCGGGCGATCTGGGCCTTGGTCCGCCGCTTGGGCTTGTACGGCAGGTAGAGGTCTTCCAGCCGGGCCTTGGTGTCCGCCGCCTCGATCTGGGCCTTGAGGTCATCGGTGAGCTTGCCCTGCTCCTCGACCGAGGCGAGGATCGCGGCGCGGCGCTCCTCCAGCTCGCGCAGGTACTGGAGGCGCTCCTCGAGCGTGCGCAGCTGCGCGTCGTCGAGGGTGCCGGTGACTTCCTTGCGGTACCGGGCGATGAACGGAACGGTGGCGCCCCCGTCGAGCAGCTCGACTGCGGCGGCGACCTGGCCCTCGCGGACGCCAAGCTCGGTGGCGATCCGCTGGATGACGGTCACGATCTGTTGGCCTTCCTGCCATGCGATGTTGCACGCCCAACTTACCGGGCGTCCGGGGAGCGGGTGCCCCCTTCCGGGCGGTTACCCCGCAGTCGCGCTAGTGGTCCCGTGAGCCTCGGCAGCGGTCCCGTCAGCCTCGGCAGCGGGCCGGTCGGCGGGCCGAACGACAGCTCGACTCGCTCGCTGGCCAGCTCGTAGCCCAGCGCCTGCGCCCGGCGCACCGGGCTGGTCCGGTCGCTGATCAGCAGCACCTCGCTGACTTCTGGCCGGGACAGGGCGGCCCGGCTGGCCGCGACGGTGACGGCGGCGGCGAACCCGTGGTGGCGCGACGAGTTCGGCGTGTAGGCCCAGCCGAGCCGGACGGCGTGCTCGACCGGCCGGGTGAAGGTGCCAAGCGCGACGACCTGCCCGCCCACCTCCCAGAAGATCGCGCCGTCGTACTCGAGCAGGTCGCGCGCGACATCCTCGGGCTGCCTGCTGAAGTCGCCGGCCTCGGTGCCGCACGCGCGTATCCAGTCCACGAGCAGCGGCCAGTCGGCCCGGGTCGCGGGCCGCGCGTGGCCGTGCGGGCCCTCGACGTCCGGTGCCGGCCCGGCCATCCGGTAGACCTTGACATGCCGGCGCAGCCGGGCGGCGGTCCCGGTTCGCGGCGTCCACGCCGCCGCGAACGCGTCCGCCGCCCCGGGGGTCGCGTCGACGCCGCAGACATGCCGGCGGTTGCTGTAGAGCACGGGCGCAAGCGCCGCCGCGACCTCGGGCACCCCGCCGACGATCATCAGCGGCGCGGGGGTGTCGTGCAGGAACGCGCCCCGCACCTCGGCCCCCTCGGCGGCGGCCCACCAGCCGGCCAGCGGCCGGGCATCGCGCACCGCGCGGACGGCGCTCAGCAGCAGGGTGCCCTCGGCGCCCCTGGCGTGCAGGTAGCCGGTCGCCACCTGGCGGAACTCGTCCAGGTTGGTGGTGGTAAGCCAGCCCATGCAGTCATGGTTCCCGTCGTGGGGCTTGGGGGGATCGCGGGCGACGCGTAGCAGCCGCGGCAGCTAACATAACGCATCAAGTATGGGTAGGTCCCGCGAGCAGCGCAAGGATGACAACCCGTAGTACATCACCACGCCCGGTTTGTCCAGTCCCAGGATTGTTGACAATTTGCGGGAACGGTGGCTAGCCTCCCAGACATGCCCGCCCCCGCAGACCCCCAGGATGAGGCTGCCCGCGACGCTCCGGACCAGGACGCCGAGCACGGCCCGCGGGCCGGGGCGCGGGCCAGGTCGCACGCGCACGCCGCGCTGCGGGGGGCGATCCTGGCCGGCAGCTACGCCCCGGGGCAGCGCCTGGTCGAGGAGGAACTGGCCGCGATCTTCGACGTCACCCGGGCAAGCCTGCGGGCCGCGCTGCTCGACCTGACCGCCGAGGGGCTGGTGGAGCGCATCCCCAACCGGGGTGCCCGCGTCCGGGTGGTCTCGATCGCCGAGGCGGTGGCGATCACCGAGTGCCGCATGGTCCTTGAGGCGCTGTGCGCGGTCAAGGCGGCGCTCGCGATCTCCGACGCGGAAGCGGCCGAGCTGCGCCGCCTGGGCGACATCATGACCGCGGCGGCCAGCGCCGGTGACGTCGACAAGTACTCCGAGCTGAATGACCAGATGCACCGCCGGGTCAGGGACATCTCCGGCCAGCACATCGCGGTCAGCCTGCTGGAGCGGCTGAACGCCCAGCTCGTCCGCCACCAGTACCGGATAGCGCAGCGTCCTGGCCGCCCGCGGCGCTCACTCGGCGAGCACCTCGCCATCATCGACGCCGTCGCCGGGCGCCGGCCCGCCGACGCGGAAGCGGCGACGCGCCGCCACCTGGAAGGCGTCATCGAGGCCATCGCGGCCGACGTCCCGGCCGCCGGGGACCTGGCGCACCACCGCGACGGCTAGCCGCAGTTCCACGGAAAGAGGTACGTCCATGCTCAACGTCGTCGTCACCGACCCGCCACGCGCGGACCTCGGCCAGGTCGACAGGCTCGCCGCCTACGGGGTCGCGACCGTTCACGAGGCGATCGGCCGGCGCGGCTACCTCGGCCCGGCTATCCGCCCCATCCAGCAGGGCGCCCGGGTAGCCGGGACCGCGCTGACCGTGGCCTGCTGGCCAGGCGACAACCTGATGATCCACGTGGCCGTCGAGCAGGCCAGGGCGGGCGACATCATCGTGATCACCGCGACGTCACCGTCCAGCGACGGCGCCTTCGGCGAGCTCCTGGCCACCTCGCTGGCCGCCCGCGGCGTGCGCGGCCTCGTCATGGGCGCGGGCCTGCGCGACACCCGCGAGCTGCGGGACATGGGCTTCCCCGCCTGGACCGCCCATGTCAGCGCGCAGGGCACGGTCAAGGAGACGCCGGGCGCGGTCAACGTGCCCGTGGTCCTCGGCGGGCAGGTCATCCGTCCAGGCGACGCGATCGTCGCCGACGACGACGGCGCCTGCGTGGTTCCCCGGCCGGATGTCGCCACCGCGGTCACCGCGTCGTCGGCCCGGGTCGCCAAGGAGGACGCGACGAGGAGGCGGCTGGCCGCCGGGGAGCTCGGCCTGGACATCTACGGCCTGCGGCAGAAGCTGGCCAGCGTCGAGTACATCACCGCGGAGGAATACTCCCGCCGCGCCGGTGAAGCATGAGCCCGGGCGTGCCCTGCATGCTGATGCGGGGCGGCACCTCGAAGGGGGCCTACTTCCTCGCGGGCGACCTTCCCGGCGAGCCGTCCGACCGTGACCTGTTCCTGCTCAGCGTCATGGGCTCGCCCGACCCCCGGCAGGTCGACGGCATTGGCGGCGCCCACCCGCTGACTTCCAAGGTGGCAGTCGTATCGCCGTCCGCCGTGCCTGGCGTCGACGTGGACTACCTGTTCCTCCAGGTCATGGTGGACCAGCCGATCGTGACCGGCAAGCAGAATTGCGGCAACCTGCTCGCCGGGATCGGCCCGTTCGCGGTCGAGCGCGGCCTGGTGGCGCCAGGCCACCGGGCGGCCGGCCAGCGGGGCGTGACCCGCGTCCTGCTGCGGATGGTCAACACCGGCCAGCTCGTGACGGCCACGTTCGCGACCCCGGGCGGGGTGGTTCGCTACGACGGCGGCACCGCGATCGACGGAGTGCCAGGGACGGCCTCACCCGTGGTCCTTGACTTCGAGGACGGCCCGGATGACGGCGGCGCGGTCGCGCCGGCGTTCCCGACGGGCAACGTCCGCGACGTGATCGACGGCATCCCCGTCACCTGCGTGGACAACGGCATGCCTGTGGTCGTCGTGGCCGCCTCCGACCTCGGCAAGACCGGCTATGAGCAGGTCGCGGAGCTGGAGGCCGACAGCGATCTCACGCGGCGGGTCCAGGGGCTGCGGATCGAGGCGGGCCAGGCGATGGGCCTCGGTGACGTGTCGCAGACGACCATCCCCAAGGTCTGCCTGGTCGCGCCGCCGGTCGCGGGCGGGACGATCTGCACCAGGACGTACATCCCGGTCCGGGTGCATGACTCGATCGGGGTGCTCGGCGCGGTCAGCGTCGGCACCGCGATCCTTGCCCCCGGCGCGGTCGGCCACGACCTGGCCGTCCCGGGGGCGGGATCGCGGCTGTCGATCGAGCACCCGAGCGGCGCCATCGGGGTAGAGGTCGAGGTCGACCCCTCCGTCACCCCGCCGCGCGTGCTGCGGGCGGGCGTCATCAGGACCGCGCGCAAGCTGTTCGACGGCCTGGTGTTCCCCCGCTAGCGGGCCGCCTTCGCGCGGCGACGGCGGCCCGCTATTGCGCCCCGGAGACCGAGATGACGGAGAACCGCGCCCCCTGGTCATCGGCGGCCATCGCCATCCGGCCGTAGGGGCTGTCGACCGGCTCGTGCTCGACCTTGCCTCCGGCCCGCACCGCGGCGGCGACCACGTCGTCGGTGCTCGCGGCGCCGAAGTACACCGTCCAGGATCCAGGGGTGCCCGCCGGGACGGCGGCCGGGTACGCGCCGATGCCGCCGGCCGGACGGCCATCGAGGTTGAGCGTGGCGTAGGAGAAGCCCTCGCTGCTTATGTCCTGGAACTCATAGCCGAAGACGGCGCCGTAGAACGTCTTGGCCGCCTCGAAGTCGTGGCTCATGTGCTCGTTCCACGCCTGGGTGCCCGGCTCGTTGGCGACCTGCGCTCCGGTGTGCGCGCGCGCCTGCCAGATACCGAACACGGCGCCGGTCGAATCGAGCGCCACGGCCATCCGGCCGAGGTCCATGACGTCCATGGGGCCCATGACGACCTGCCCGCCGGCCCCCTTGATCTTCCCCGCGATCTCGTCGGCGTCGTCGGCCGCGAGGTAGGACATCCACATGGTCGGCTGCTGCTCGCCGCCCATCTTCGGGCCGATCCCCGCCACGGCCCGGCCGCCAAGGCGGGCAACCGAGTAGCCGCCGACCTCGGCCCCGCCTGGCTCTATGTCCCAGCCGAAGGTGGCCGAGTAGAAGCTGATCGCCCGGTCGATGTCAGGGACCCCCAGGTCCACCCAGCATGGCGTCCCCTGCGGCCATGCGGTGTCGCGATTGACCACTGCTTCCTCCCCTAGGTCAGGCGGCGCGGACCGTCGCGACCGCTACGGTCGACGCTAACACGGGGGCTGTCCGTCAGCGCGGACGCGGCGTATAACGAAAGGTGCCTCGCCGCCTCGCCCGATGGCATGAGGCAAGGAAACATGCCGCTGCCTTCTAGAATGGCCCGATGATGACAAGCCCGCCCAGGCCGGTTTACTCCAAGTCGAATCCCGCTGGCGGCATTTCCCTGTCCCCTCGGCAAAAGCGGGCTCTGCTCATCATCGGCGTGGCGATCGTCGTCGTGGCGGCCGCCGGGATCGTGTGGGGCGCGCTGCAGTCGGATTCCTACCAGACCTCCTCCAACGGGTGCATCAGCGTGACCATCCCCGGCAGCATCGGCGGCGAGTTCGTTCACGACTGCGGCGACGCGGCGAAGGCCGTCTGCCGTGCCGCCTACGCCAGTCGCGATCCCGTGTCGCTGGCAGAAAGGCCCGCGTGCGAGCAGGCGGGCTTGACCCCGGCCAAGGTCGCCGCGGGCTGACGTCGCCGCGGCCTCATGTCTCCACGATGATCGTGACCGGGCCGTCGTTGACCAGGGCGACCTTCATGTCGGCCCCAAAGACGCCGGTCTCAGCGTGCGCGCCCAGCCGCCGCAGCTCCGCCACAACCGCATCGACCAGCGGCTCGGCGACCGCGCCAGGGGCCGCCTTCCCCCAGGCCGGCCTGCGGCCCTTGCTGGTGTCCGCGTAGAGGGTGAACTGGCTGATCACCAGCAGCGGAGCCGCGATGTCCGAGCAGGATTTCTCGCCATCAAGGATGCGCAGTCCCCATAGCTTCGCGGCCATCTTGGCCGCCCGCGCCGCGGTGTCATCGTGGGTGACGCCGATGAGGACGGCCAGTCCAGGCTGGCTGATCGCCCCGACGACCTGCCCGTCCACCGTCACGCTGGCCTGGGTTACTCGCTGCACGACTGCCCGCATAGCGGCCGAGCCTACCGGTCCACCGCCAGCGGGCGCGGTTTCGGCCGGGCACGGAGGCATCCGCTCGGGACCCAGAAGGACGATTGGCTCATATCAGTGCTATTTGGACACTGAACGGGCACCCTGGGGCGACTTCTCACGCCATAATCTTCGCGTGATGCTTGACATGTTCGACGCCAACCCGGTACTCGCCGAGGTGGTCCGGTCAGGGTTCACCGAGTCCCGGCACCGGGGCGCGCTGGCCGCCGTGGCGGCCGACGGAACGTTCGCCTTCACCGCCGGCAACGCGAACACGCCAATGTTCCCCCGCTCGGCCAGCAAGCCGCTGCAGGCCGCGGCCATGCTCAGGGCCGGGCTGCCGCTCGAGGGGGAGCTCCTGGCCCTGGCGGCGGCGAGCCACTCGGGCGAGGACTTCCACGTGTCGGGCGTCGGGGAGATCCTCGACATCGTCGGCCTCACAGAAGGCGACCTGCAGTGCCCTCCGGCGCTGCCGCTGGACCAGCCGACCGCCCACCAGCTCATCAGGGACCGCGATGCCCCGCAGGCACCAGTGCGGTGCAACTGCTCGGGCAAGCACGCGGCGATGCTCGCGACGTGCATCGTGAACGACTGGCCGACCGCGAGCTACCTGGACCCCGCGCACCCGCTGCAACTGCACATCGGCCGGACCATCGAGGAACTGGCCCTTGAGCCGATCGCCGCCATCGGGGTAGACGGCTGCGGTGCGCCCTTGTTCGCGCTCACGCTGGCGGGCCTGGCCCGGGCGTTCCGCGCACTGGTGCTCGCGCCCGAGGGCACCCCCGAGCGGAAGGTCGCCGACGCGATGCGCAAGTTCCCCGAGTGGACCAGTGGCACCACACGGGACGAGCGGCGGCTCATGGTGGCCGTCCCCGGCCTGCTCCTGAAGTCCGGTGCGGAGGGCGTGAACGCGTTCGCGCTGGCCGACGGCACCGCCGCGGCGCTCAAGATCGACGACGGGAACGCGCGGGCCTGTACTCCCGTCACGGCCGCGATCCTCGCCCGGCTCGGGGCGCAGCCGCCGGCGGACCTGGCCGTCACCCCGGTCCTCGGCGGCGGTGAGCCTGTCGGCGATATCCTCGCCGTGCCATCGTGGTAGGCGGCAGCTGCTAGCGGGCCATCGCGCGACCTTGGGGTATTGCCCCATGGGCCACTACATAACCCAACAGACCCCAAGCGGGCGATCACCGGTAAATACAATCAATGGCGTGAATGGTGACGCGCCAGCGGCCGAGATCGGCAGAACGGGTCCCGTGGAGCCTGCCCTCCGCGACCTTGACCGCCCAGTGCCTGCGGAAGCGACGCTAAGCATGGTTATCGCCCTGCGCGTCAAGGAGACGAGGCAGCGCAAGGGCCTGCCGATCCGGACGCTGGCCGATCAGACCGGCATTTCCAAGGGGATGCTGTCGAAGATCGAGAACGCGCAGGTCTCTCCGAGCCTGGCCACGCTGGCCCGGCTGGCCGAGGCGCTCGACACCCCGCTGACCGGATTCTTCCGCGGCTTTGACGAGGAGCGCGACGCGATCTTCGTCAAGGCGGGTCACGGGGCGGAGATCCGCGGCGAGGAGGTTCCGGCCGGGCATCATCGCCAGCAGCTCGGCACGATGCGCGGCCAGCACCGCCGGATGACGCCACAACTGGTGACGCTGACCGAAGCGGCGAGCGAGCTCCCGCTCTACCAGCACCCCGGCACCGAGTTCCTGTACATGCTGTCCGGCCTGATGGCCTACGGGCACGGCCGCGCGGTTTACCCGCTGGAGCCGGGCGACGCCCTTCAGTTCGACGCGCAGGCCCCGCACGGCCCGGTGGAACTGGTCAAGCTGCCGGTCAGGTTCCTGTCGGTGACGGCCGTGGGCAGCGTGCACGACCCAGCCATGTAGGCCCGGGCCGTACTCCGTTTCCATGAAGCGACGGCACTACATCAGCCGGCTAGCGACCGTACGGCTTGCCCGGCCTGTAGTCGGCGGCTCAAGTTCCCTCGTTGACCTCCTGTTCGCAAATTCCGGTATTGAGACCGAAGTCGTTGAAGATGGTTGAGGGGGCACGATGGGAGGGACCGGCAGGCGAGTAGTGGCGGCGTTCATCAACGGCGCTTGTGAATGGCTGCTTCCAGAAACGGGCGCGCGATCCGGGCGAAATCCAGCGTTTCACGCGGCCCCGCGGTTACGCTACCGGTAATACTCGCGCCAGGAGACGCTGGGAAACAACACGGAGGCCCGCGATGCCCAGGCGAAACAGCCGCGATCCAGAAAGCGACCCCGCCGCGGCCTTTGGCGATACCCTGCGGCGGCTGCGGGAAGCGGCCGACATCAGCACCCAGGGGGCGGCGGGCAAGCGCCAGAACTACAGCCACCACACGATCTCCCGCTGGGAGACCGGCGCCACCGTCCCCGACGAGAGCCAGGTCAACGGCCTCCTCGACGACTACGCGGTCACCGGCCTGCTGCGCGACATCGTGATGAACTCCTGGCGCCTGGCCCGCAAGGCCAAGGGCCCGATCAGGGAGTTCTTCGCCAAGTACTTCGCCGAGGAGCAGCAGGCGGCGTTCCTGCGCCTGTGGGGCGTGCTGCTCATCCCCGGCCCGCTCCAGACCCAGGCCTACGCCTACGCCATGTTCCGCAAGGGCGGCCTGGACGAGGAGGAGGCGGCCGAGCAGGCCGACCTGCGGATGCAGCGGCGAGCCAGGGTGACCGGCGAGAAGCCGGCCCACGTCACCGCGCTCATCTACGAGCGCGCCCTGTACTACCAGGTCGGCACGCCGGAGACGATGATCGCCCAGCTGATTGACCTGCAGGAACTGTCCCGGCGGTGCAACGTCGTCCTCCAGGTCGTCCCGGACGAGGGTTTCTTTAGCGGGGCACGAGGATCTTTCGGCATCGCGAGCGGACCAGGCATCGCCGATATTGTTGACCAGGAGACCGTGCAGGACTACGTGACCGAAGATCCGGACGTGGTCGGCACGGTCGTCGCCCATTTTGAGGTGATCCGCGGCTACGCTCGCAACGTGGCGGAGTCGCAGGCGGTCATAACGGAGGCCATCCAGTGGTGGGAAAGCCAGCAGAAGAAGTAGACCCCGGCTGGCGCAAGTCCAGCCACAGCGACAATGGCGGCGGATCCTGTGTCGAGGCCGGGAACGCGCCGGACGCCGTGCTCGTCCGGGACACGACCCAGCACGGGCGCGGGCCGGTGCTGCGGGTGTCCCGGGCCGACTGGCGGCGGTTCGCCACTGCCGTCCGGGCCGGCCGGCCAGCCAGCCAGCCCGGCCCACAGTGACATCAGCCCCGCAGGAAACGCTGAAGGATTGACGGCCCTCACCACTCCGGTCGGGCGCAGTGGCGAGGGCCGTCGCCAGCTAGGGGCTAGCTGGGGGCGTCCAGGCTCATTACCAGGCAGCTGCTGGTGGCGGTGGCGACGAGCTTGCGGTGGGAGTCGAAGACCTCGACGCTGGAGAAGGCGACGCGGCGGCCGGGCTTGGTGACGGTGCCGATCGCGCGCAGGGTGCCGCTGTCCCTGGTGACCGGACGGAGGTAGCTGACGTTCAGGTCGATCGAGGTGTAGGCGAGTCCCGCCGCCAGGGTGGTGTGCACCGCGCAGGCCGCGGCGGAGTCGGCCAGCGTGCAGACAACGCCGCCGTGCACGGTACCGATCGGGTTGTAGACGGAGGCGTCGGGGGTGCACTCGAAGACGATGCGGCCCACCTCGATCTCGACCACCCGGAAGCTGACCAGGGACGCGATCGGCGGCGGGGGCAGCTTTCCGTCCATGATGGCGGACATGAACTCATATCCGGACAGGCCCAGCGCGCCCGCCGCGGTGATCATGGGGTCGTACCACTGAACCACCTTGCTTGACGGCGCTCCCCAGCCGGGATTGCCCGCGGGCATCGCCGCTTCCTCGTCCGCCATCGATTCCTCCTTGGCCCGGCACCCTGCTCGACATGAATCCGTGCTCGACATGACGCCCTAGTGAGTTTGATTTCAGAATTTACCGGACAGGTGGCGGCGGCAGCCACCAGGGCCCCGCTTACGTGCGGCCGCTTGACTGACCGCCGCGGTCCCGCGCTCCTGGGGAAGGACGGAGGGATGGGCACGTTCGGCAAAATCGGCTACCTGAAGTGGCGCTCCAGGCCGGCCCAGACGGCGTCGTAGTCGGGCTGGCGCCAGGCGGCGTCCATGGCCTGGCGGGTGGGGACCAGGGTCCACCTGCTCTCGAACATGAACGCCAGCGTGCCGTCAAGCTTTTGCGGTGCCAGGTCGGCGGTGCTGGCGGCGGCGTAGGTGGCCGCGTCAGGGCCGTGCGAGGCGAACGTGTTGTGCAGGCTGGCGCCGCCGGGCGTGAAGCCCTCGGCCTTGGCGTCGTAGGCGCCGGTGACCAGGCCCATGTACTCGGACATGATGTTGCGGTGGTACCACGGCGGGCGGAAGGTGTCCTCGCCGACCAGCCAGCGCGGCGCGAAGATCACGAAGTCCGCGTTGGCCAGGCCCGGCGTGTCGCTCTGGCTGGTCAGCACGGTGAACAGCGACGGGTCGGGATGGTCGAAGCTGATCGTGCCGAGGACCATGAAGTTCGCCGTGTCGTACTTGTACGGCACGTAGTTGCCGTGCCAGGCCACGACGTCAAGCGGCGAGTGGTCGTAGTCGGCGGCCCACAGGTTGCCCCCGAACTTCTGGATGAGCTGCGTCGTCGTGTCCTCGCGCTCTTCGAAGGCGGCCAGCGGCGCGAGGAAGTCGCGCTCGTTGGCCAGGCCATTGGCGCCGATCGGGCCGCGCTCGGGGAGGGTGAAGCTGGCCCCGAAGTTCTCGCAGACATAGCCGCGGGCCATCCCGTCGGGAATGGTGACCCGGAACCTGATGCCGCGCGGCACGACGGCGATCTCCCCCGGGCCGGCCCGCAGCGGTCCCAGCTCGGTGTGCAGGTGGATGGGGCCAAGCTCGGGGACGATGAGCATCTCGCCATCGGCGTCGACGAAGTAGCGATCGGTCATGTCCCGGTTGGCCGCGTACAGGTGGACCGCTAGGCCGTTGCGGGTGCGCAGGTCACCGTTGCCGCACACGGTGTAAAGGCCATGGACGAAGTCGTAGCCTGTGTCCTCATCCGGCAGCGGGAGCGGGTCCCAGCGCAGCCGGTTCGGGTCCGGGTCGACCTCGTCGAAGGGAGTCCCCCGCAGGGCACCATTGCTGATCCGCCGGAAGGCCGGGTGCTTGGCTGAGGGCAGGATGCGGTAGGCCCAGGTGCGCCGGTTCACCCCGCGTGGCTGGGTGAACGCCGTGCCGCTGATCTGCTCGGCGTACAGGCCAAGGGGGGCGCGCTGCGGTGAGTTGCGCCCGGCCGGCAGCGCGCCCTGGACCGCCTCACTGCTGAACTCGTTGCCGAAGCCGCTCGCGTACCGGAAATCCTCGTCAGCCATGGTGACCTTCCTCGTCTCCTCCTCGTGGGAGCTTAGCGGGGGCCTTGCCGGGTCAGGGGCTGTCCGGCCCCTGGAAGGCGGAGGAGTCGCTGGAGCAGGCCGCCGCGCCGGTGATGCCGTTGTTGTTGTTCGCGAGCGACTGGATGCCGCTGGACGAGCTGGCGGACGGGGTCGGGCCTGGGCTGCCGGCCGGGGTCTTGGACGGGCTGGCCGAGGGGCTGGACGTCGGCTTGGGCGTGCTGCCCTGCCCGACGTGGGAATCGGCGGTGGTGCCCGCGGACGCGCTCGGGGCGGAGGCCGACGGGGTGGCGCTTGCGCCGGCCGGGATGGTCGTGTCGTGGGCGATGGCGGCGAACATCGTGTCAGCGGCCGGCTGGCTGAGCCCGACCTCAGCGGTGGGGTCGGGCGGCCATGCGATGACCGGCGCGGTGACGAACTGGACGTCGCGGGCGGACAGGCCGTGCAGGCTCTCGGCCAGCGACACCAGGTCGGAGGTGCTCATGCCGGAGTCGACCGTGAGGTTGGGCGCTATGTCGCCCGCCACTTGCAGCAGCTTGAGCGGGTTGCCCAGCGTCCCGCTGCCCAGGGTGGCCTTGACGATCTGCGCGGCCATGAACTGGTCCCGCTGGATGCGCTGAAGGTCCGAGCCTTCGCCGATGTCCTCGCGGGTACGCCAGAAGGCCAGCGCGGTGACGCCGTCGATGTGGTGCTCGCCGACCGGCAGCACGAGGCCCGAGACCGGGTCGTTCACGTCGAAGGGCGCGCAGACCGTGACTCCGCCCAGGTCGTTGACCACGTTGACGAACCCGGCCATGCCGAGCTCCATGAAGTGGTCGATGTGGATGCCGGTCTGCTGCTCAACCGTCTTCCACAGGCAGGACGGCCCGCCCTGCGCGAGGACCGCGTTGACTCGCTCGTAGGCGCTCGGGTTGGCCTGCTGCCCGGCATAGCCACCGCCAGCGTTGCACTGGTAGTAGGGCATCATCGTGTCGCGCGGGATCGACATGACCGTCAGCTCGTGACGGCCCGGCGAGATGTGCAGCACCATGATCGTGTCGGTGTTGTTGGCCTGGTCGCTGCCGGTGTGCAGGACGACCTGCTGGTGGTGGTCCAGCCCGGACCTGCTGTCATCGCCGACGAGCAGGATGTTCTCCGAGGACGTGCTGTAGACCGGGGGGCGCTTGCCCAGGTCCGTCACGGCCACGTGATGAACCTCACCCACGACCTTGCGGTACTTAACGTAGCCAACGAGGAGCGCGGCGGTGACGGAGCAGACGAGCACGACGGAGACCGAGCCGAGGATCCACCACCGCCTTCGCCGGACAAAGCGAGGGAGCGAGCTCACCCACATCGTTACGCTCCCTCGCTTGCAACCGACACTAATCCGTCGATGCGCGAGGTTACCCGCTTATCCTGGTAAGAACTTCTCAGGTTGCTGAACTCGGGAGATATTGGGCGTTACACTTTGGTCATTTGTTGCTGCTGAGAGTAACTAGACTGGTGTTAGCCCGCGTGGCTGTGCTGTCCCGAGGGCCCGGCCGTTGCCGTGGTGGCGGCGTTCGCCGGGAAGGCGGCGGCCAGCGCGTCCGCGATCAGCTCGCCGCGGGCCGCGTACCCGGCCGTGGTGTAGTGGATCTTGTCGTTGATGAACCACGGGACCTGCGCGACCGACGCCCAGTCGTACACGCGCATGTTCGGGTAGTGCGGCAGGGCGGCCTGCAGCGCCTGGTTCCACTTCTCCATGTTCTGCTCGGAGTAATCACCGGTGGACAGCAGCGACCTGACGGTAATCCACATCACCGGCTGGTTGCCGATTGTCGACATCATTCGCTTGATCCTCATCGCCACGCCCACGTTGGATCCCGCCGCGACGTCGGCTGTGTCGTTCGTGCCAAGTGCGAGCACCCAGCAGCCGTTGTAGCCGGACTTGCGGTACCGCGCGGCGACCTTCTGCGCGTTGGGCTGGTTGTCGTACTCCTCCACGATGGAGGTGCCGCCGACGACTTCCGTGTGCACGTTCTGCACGCCGATCTGCTTGTAGCGCGCGGGGATGCGATTGGCCGGGTTGGGCTGGTAGCTGGGAAGGACCAGCCCGTCCGAGGTCGAGTCGCCGATGTGCACGACGGAGGTGCACGACGTGCGCGGCTGCGACTCGGGGAGGCTGGCGGCGTAGCCGCCGCCGCGCGCGCCCGCCTCGGCATCGGCCACGTCCTGGTCCTCCGTGACCTGCGCCCCCAGCGACGTGCCGTACCACCGGACGGGAACCGCCACCGCGGCCGAGCTGCCGCCCGCGGCCGAGCGTGCGGCCGAGCCGGACGTCGCGGTCCGGTCGAGCAGGCTGCGCGACTCGTTGCCCGAGCGCAGCCCGCCAGAGACCAGGAGGCCGCCGAGGGTCATGATCGCGAGGACGCCCAGCGTGGCCCCGGTCGCCATGAACGCCTGCGGCCTGCCGCTGCGCGCCCATTCCAGGGCACCGCGAGTGGGCTCGAGAACGGGGAAGGGAAGCCTGGGCCGGCGGCCGGACCTGATCGGCTCCTCGATGAGGACCCATGAGACCGCGGCGGCGAGGACGGCGCCGACGGCGAGCAGCAGCTGCTTTGCCCCGCCGATGGGCTGGGCCTCCGGGTTGCCGCCTGGCGCCGTCAGCACGATCAGCGGATAGTGCCACAGGTAGATGCCGTAGGACCACACGCCGATCCAGCGCAGCGGCCCGATGCCGAGCACCCGCCCGAGCCGGCTGCGCGGGTGCACGACCGCCGCGATGACCATCGCGGTCGCCGCCGACAGGACCACCATGCCGCCACGGAACATGAACGCCGAGTACTCGGTCGTCCGCCAGATCATGACGCCGATCACGGCCAGGCCAAGCACGCCGGCGGCGTCCAGCATCAGCGGGCAGTTCGCCCGCCGCACCGTGCGCCGGGTTGGCCAGCCGATCGCCAGCGCCGCGCCGACCAGCAGTCCGCCGGCCCGGGTGTCGGTCCCCTCATAGGCGCGCGTCGGGTCCAGGCCGGGGTGGAAGGCCGCCTCCAGGGCCACGAAGCTCGCCACCGCGAGCAGCAGGGTCACGGAGACCCCCGCCCAGCGGGTCCTTGGGAGCTCCTGGCCGGGCGCCATCTTGGTGGCCATCGTCGTGACCACCCGGCGAGCAGCGATGCAGCCGACCAGCACCACCCACGGCCAGATGAGGTAGAACTGCTCCTCCACGGCCAGCGACCACAAGTGGGTGATCGGCGAGGGCGGCCCGAAGCGGGAGAAGTAGGAGGCGTTCTGGGCGATGAACCACCAGTTGCTGACGTACAGGGCGGCGGCTACCGTGTCGCCCCGCACCGTGGAGAGCTCGCCCGGGTACCCGACGGTGACCCAGACGGCGACGACGGCCAGCACGGTGAACAGCGCAGGAAGCAGCCGGCGTGCGCGCCTGATCCAGAACTGCTTCAGGTTGATCGCGCCGGCCGACCGCCACTGCCCGACAAGGATGTCTGTGATAAGGTAACCACTGAGAGTGAAGAACACGCCCACACCCAGGAGGCCGCCGCCGGCCCAGCCGAACCCTAGATGATAGGCGACGACTACTGCCACTGCGATAGCCCGCAGTCCATCCAATCCCGGAAGGTACCGCTGGGTCTCATCCACCGGCTTTGGCATGCTTGCTCCCCCCGATCCCGTGACGGGATGGTGCATTCTTGCCGCACTGACCTGCGGCAATGATGGTCTGCCGTCACGGCTGTTTGCATTGCGTTGCCGGAGTCAGTCCTACCCGTGCCACTCGCCCGCTAGTCACTTGTTGTGACTCCATGAATACAAAAAGTGACTGACAGCGCTATCATGTGCGGGCTTGGCGGCGTATGATGCACTGCATGACCGCTGCGGGACTGCTTACTGACGCGTTCGGACGGATCCAGGAGCTGGTGGACAGCGCCGTCGAGGGCCTGGACGCCGACCAGCTCGCCGCCCGGCTGGACCCGGCCGCCAACCCGATCAGCTGGCTGGTGTGGCACCTGTCACGGGTGCAAGATGACCACGTCGCGGCGGCCTTCGGCGCCGCTCAGGCCTGGTCGGCCAAGTCCTGGGCATCCCGGCTTGGCCTGCCCGAGCACAGCAGGGAGATCGGCTACGGGCACACTTCCGCGCAGGTCGAGGCGGTGGCGTCGGCCATCTGCGGCATGCCGTCGCCGGGCAAGCTGCTGGCCGAGTACCACGCGGCGGTGCACGAGCAGACGATCTCGCTGATTTCCGCGCTCACTGACGCCGACCTTGAGCGGGTGGTCGATGACCGGTGGACCCCGCCGGTGACCCTGGGCGTGCGGCTCGTCAGCGTCATCGGCGATGACCTGCAGCACGTCGGCCAGGCCAGCTACGTCCGCGGCATCCTGCTGCGGCGGGCCGGCTGACCGGCCCGCCAGGCCGGCTCACTGACGGGGAGCTTCAGTCACTGTCCGCCGCCAGGGCCGTGCCCAGGTCGGCGCAGATCAGGCCCCAGGGCTTGTCGTTCACCCGCGTCAGCGCGATCGTCGCCCGATGCGGGCCCGCCAGCCTCAGCCGGCGGCGGATGGCCTCGACATCACCCGCGAGCCCTCGGCGGCGCAGGTCGGCCGCGCCGACGCCGAGCTCGGAGAGCCGGGCCGCGAACCGCTTCTCGTTCCACGGCGCGGAGTCGACCACCCGCAGCGTGCGGGCGAATGGCGTGGTCACCTCGCGGCTGACGGCGATGAAGGCGATCCGCGGGTCGATCTTCCAGCCTTCCACCTTCCTGGCCAGGTCTTCCACGAGGCCAGCGCGGGTGACCGCCGGGCTTGGATCCAGCAGGTACTCCCCCGGCTCCCGGACAGGGACAGGCTCGCCAGGGACCGGGATGAGGGTGTGACCACCGGGCAGGACGGTCGCGCGGCGCCGTGTGGGCTCGCCCGCTACCTCCGGGGCGGTCGCCAGGGCCGGCGACCACAAGACGGCCTCCTTGAGGTCGCGGCCGTCGGCGACGAACTCCACTTCCCATCCGGCAGGGACAATGCGCACGTCCAGGCCTGGCGCCGCCTTGACGCAGGTCGCGGGCACGCTGCCTGCTAGCCCGAAGCACCAGTCCAGCGGGGGCTCGCTGGTTCCGGCGCGAAACCGCCCGGCGCCGTCGCGCCGTGCCGGGTCGATGAACGCCGCCTCGACTCCGCCGAGCCTGATGTCCCTGACATCGGCCACGCAGGCCCGGGCGGCGGACCCGGCCGCGTAGGTGGCCGCGTTGTGCAGGGCCAGCCGCGCGTGAACCGGATTCAGGTCGACCGCAAGGAGCGGCCGGCCGGGAGCGCTCGCCGCGAGGGCGGCCAGGTCGCCGCCGATGCCGCAGCACAGGTCGGCCACCGTCTGGGCATGCCTCAGCCGGGCCACCCGGTGCCGGGCGATCATCTCCGACGACGACTGCTCGTATCCGGCCCGGGTGAACAGCATCCGGGCGGCGCGCGAGAACTTGGCCCGCGCTGCCAGCCGCAGCTCATGCTGCGCCATCGCGGCGGCGACCAGGCCGGGCGGGTACTGGCGGCGCAGCCGGGTCGCGACGGCCAGGTCAGGCAGCGCGTCGGGCGACAGCTCGGCGAGATGCGCGAGCAGTTCCGCCCCCGGTGGCGACAGCAAGACCGTCGGATCTGAGTTCACCGTCGCGATGGTAATGGCCCCGGCGGCCAGCGGTTAACTCCGGCCGGCGACGCGACCGGCTACGAGGCGGACCGCCCAGGTCATCGCCCTCACCCCGCGTGGCGTTCCCGGGCCGTGACGGGGCAAGGTGGGAGGATGTGCCCATGCCCCCCGACTGGAAGCTGCTGGCCGACCTGAACCCCGGCGACCTTCAGGCGACGCTGCTGGCCCAAGCCGACGCCGTCATGAACGGCCAGCCCGGCCCGGAAGAAGACCGGCTGCTGCCCTCACTACCGGAACCGGTCCGCGCGACATGGCTGCTCGGCTGGCTGGACTACGAGGTCAGCCAGGGCTCATTGCTCGCCTACTTCTACAACAGCCACGGCCGCCACGCGCGGCTCGCCGCCGGGGTGCTCCGCCGGATCGGCGCGGACCGCATGGCCGATGTCGTAGCCGAGGCCGATGCCAGCTGCGAGCGTGCCTGCGGCGAGTGGGCAGCGCGGCGAGCAGAAACGGACGCAGGCGACCACCGCACCGTGGCCGGGCCAAGCATCGGCCTTTCCAATGCCCGCGACCTCGGCCGGCTGACCGGCCAGTACTGGAAGGCCGCCGCGGACGAGGACTGGGCGGGCAAGCTCGGCAGCTACCTGCAAGAGCAGGTCGCGCTGCTCGCCCGGTAGCGTCGCCGCGCTCGAGGCGGGGCCGGGGCTGCGTAGCTGCGTTGGCTAGCCCGGGTCAGTCCTCGCCGTAGTCGTGGTCGGGGTGGTTGGACTCGCCCTGGCGCCAGTAGCCGCGGGTGACGAGCTGGCTGGCCGGGATGCCGCGCTGGCGGGTGAGGTAGCGGCGGATGTCGCGCATCTTGCCCGACTCGCAGGCCACCCAGATCCTGGTGCCGTCCGCGAGGTCGGCCGACCGGGCGGCCGCCTCAAGGGCGGCTCCGTAGTCCCCCGAGTCGAGCCGGTGATGCCAGGTCACGGTGACGGTGGCGGCGCTGGGCAGCTTGATGACGTCGTCGGCGTCCTGAACCTCCAGGTGCACGTCAGCCGTCACGGCGGGCGGCAGGACGTCGAGCAGGGTGCCCACCGCTGGCAGGGCGCTCTCGTCCCCGGCGATCCACCACCGCGTGGCCCCCTCGTCCAGGACGAACCGGCCCCCTGGTCCACCCACGGCGACCTCGTCGCCGACCTTGACCCGCTGGGCCCACTCCGACGCTGGCCCCTCGCCGTGCAGCACGACCTGGATCTCCAGCGTCCTGGTCGCCGGGTCGTAGCGGCGCGGCGTGTAGGTGCGGATGACCGGGCGCAGCGACTCGTCGTGGTTCCAGACCTGGCCGCCGTCCGGCCCCTGCTCCGGCAGCAGCAGCCGGTCCGCGCCGGCCGGCGGCAGGAAGAGCTTGAGGTGCGAGGTCGGGGCGGCGTCAGTGAAGCCGTCAAGCTCATCGCCGGTCACCAGCACCGAGACCAGGCGCGGCGCGATCCTCGCGACCGAGGTCACGGCCGCGCGCCGCGGCGGCTTGCGGCGCCGGGGGCCGCCGCCAGGACCCGACGGCTGCGCGTTCTGGGCGGGCGATTGAGTCACAGGGAATTCCTCTCTAGAACGTGGCCAGCCGGGATGCAACCGTCCGGGCCGAGGATCGACTCCACCCTATTCGGCTGGCCGCCGGCCACGGCAGCGGGTGCGGCGCGGGCGCCTCAGTAGTTCGGCAGCCCGGGCAGCGGTATGAGGCCGTCCTGCAAGGTCACCAGGCGAGGCTGGCCCTGCTGGTCCAGGTGACGGTGCTGGTCCTGGTTCTGGGGGCGGTGCTGGTCCTGGTTCTGGGGGCGCTGCTGGTCCTGGTGGCCCTGCTGGTGGTCCGGGTGGCCCTGCTGGCTGGGCACCCGGGCGGCCAGCGCGCGCGCCCGCCACTGGCGAGGGCTCTCGCCGAACTGGCGGCGGAACAGCCGCGAGAAGTAGGCCGGGTCCAGGTAGCCCCAGCGCAGTGCGATGTCGGCGATCGTCCGCTCCCGCAGGGCCGGGTCGAGAAGGTCGCGGCGCGATCCGGCCAGCCGCCGGTCACGGATCCAGTCGGTGACCGTGCTGCCCTGCTCGTGAAACAGGGCCTGCAAGTAGCGGACGGAGATGTGGCTGGCCCGCGCGATCGCCGAGGCATCCAGCTCGGGATCGCTCAGGTGCGCCGCGATGTACTGGGTCACCTGGACGAACAAGGCAGCGGGCGGGGCCGCCACCTCGCTTTGCGACAGCTCGACCAGGCTGGTACCGAACAGGCTGATGAGGTTGCGTGCCAGCCGCCCGCCGACGTGACCGCGCAGCAGCTCATCGTCGCGGGCTATCGCCGTGACGAAGGGCGCGAGGTGCCTCCCGAAGCCCTCGCGGGACGACAGCGTCCGGCCCTCGGTGGTGCGAAGCACCTGCCGTGGGACGTCGAGGAGCTCCTGGGGGAACCGGAGCGAGAAGACGGCGCTGCCACCCTCGGCGAACGACCAGGTGTACGGCTGGCGCATGGACACCAGCGTGAAGTCACCGGCCGCGAGCTCGGCCCGCCTGCCGTCCTCCAGGTACATCGTGCTGCCGCCGGAAAGCTGGCAGATCACTAGGTAGCCCAGCTCGGTGAGCGTCGCGATGTGCTCGGTGGACCGTCGCACCGAGTGCTCGCTTGCCTCGAGCTCGACCAGGGCGGTGGTGACCTGGTCGAGGTGGTTGCGGCGCATCCGCCCGGCGAACATGGCGGGATCAGCGATCGACTCAAGCCGCTGGAATGGCGGCATGTCGTCGCTCGACAACAGCCGACTCCAGCTTTCGAGGTCATGGGCAGCGCCGCTGACCTCGGTCAACCTTCTCTTCACGCCGCCCCCAGGAAAAGACGAGCAGTACGGCTCAGGTGATTTTACCCAGACGCAGGAACCCACGTGGTCAGGCAAAGATTTCCTGCAACGACTGAATGTTTCCTCAGAGGCAACTAGTCAGCGTCATTACCTCGCGGCCAGGCCGGGCGACTGAGGCTCGTCATCCATGCTCGTGAAAGGTAGACCATAGCGCAAGGAGGCCGGAACCGGCCCAGGCAAGCTGTCTGTAATCGGGAAATATCAACCGAAAGGGAAACGGTGTTCTGCGATAGCGGCTATTTTTAGGCTGCGACGGACTTCCTTAATGGCCGTTGCGTGCTAGAGTGAGTCTCAGCAAGCCGCACGAAATCCGCGGATCCGCTTTTGGGGGGAGCCGTGCACCAATCTGGCCGCTTTGACGGGCAAAAGCCGGTGTAGGGTCGCACTAGCGCGCAATGGGGAGAACGTGGACAAGCAGTATGAGCTGTACTGCCTCGCGGATAATTTGTTCTACGACGCGCCGGGCCATAGTGGCAGGCAGGCGCCCTTCCCTTTCATCGAAAGGCCGTTGCCGGCCGACTGGGCGCGCACGCCGATTGGCGACTGGGTGGCATTCAGGCCGACCAGCAAGGCAATTCCATCGCAAGGCTGGAAGATCCACGTCTCGGCCTGCACTGATAATGCCGCCGAGACGCTCGCAGCGGTATGGGAATACTGCGTGCCGCGGGAGATCTCGTTTAAGGTGATCAGCTCGCCGCTTGGCATTCTCATGCGCAACATGAAATACGCGCCGCGGGCGGCAAGCGGCAAGGCGGCCACCATCTACCCGGTCGATGACACGGCCTGCGAGCGCATCCTGCGCGAGCTCGACCAGCAACTAGGCGGGGCTCCAGGGGCCTACATCCTCAGCGACCTGCGCTACGGCAACGGGCCGTTGTACGTCCGGTACGGCGGGTTCGTGCGGCAGTCGTGCCTGGACGGGCGGGGCGAGGCCGTGGCCGCGATCAAGGATCCGGCCGGGCGGCTGGTGCCGGACCAGCGCTCACCGGTGTTCAGCGTGCCGCAATGGGTCCAGCTGCCAGGCTTCCTCGCCCCGCACCTGGCCGCGCGGAACTCGCTCGCGTTCTCCGGGCTGCCCTACGAGGTCACCGGCGCGTTGCACTTCTCCAACGGCGGGGGAGTGTACGCCGCTACCGACAAGCGCGATGGCGCGCGGGTCATACTCAAGGAGGCGCGGCCGTACGCCGGCCTGGGCGCCGATGGCTCGGACGCCGTGGCCCGGCTGCGCCGGGAGCACGACCTGATGCGACGGCTTTCCGGCCTGGGAATCGCGCCCGAAGTCCTCGACTACGTTGAGGTGGGCGAGCACCACTTCCTCATCGAGGAGCGCATTGACGGGCAGACGCTGAACTCCTTCTTCGCCGGGCGGCACCCGCTGTCGGCGGTAGATCCCGACCCATGCGAGCTCGCCGAGTACACCACGTGGGCGATGCGGATCTGCGGGCGGGTCGAGCGGGCGGCGGCGCTGCTGCACGAGCGCGGCATCGTCTTCAATGACCTGCACATGTTCAACGTCATGGTCCGGCCGGACGAGACCGTCGCGCTCATCGACTTCGAGGCCGCCAGCGACGCGGGCGAGGGACGGCTCATGACCGTCGGCAACCCCGGGTTCGCCGCCCCCCGTGACCGCCACGGGACGAGCGTCGACGCCTACAGCCTTGCCTGCCTGCGGCTGGCCATGTTCATGCCGCTGACGGCGCTGTTCCGGCTGGACGCGAGCAAGGCCGCCCAGCTCGCCGGGGAGATCGCGGCGATCTTCCCTGTCCCTGACGGCTACCTCGACGAGGCCGTCACCGAGATCACCGGGGCACCGCGCCCGGCCCTTCCAGCGCGCCAGGCCCAGCGGCCACCGGCGCCAGCAGCCAAGGCACCGCGGCCCGCGCGGGCCAGCGGACAGCAGGACGAGGAGGCGGAAGCCCCCGCGGACGACCCGCAGGGCGAGGAACTGCGGGCCCGCCTGGTGAAGGCGATCAGGGCCAGCGCCACCCCCGGCCGGGCTGACCGGCTGTTCCCCGGGGACACGGACCAGTTCCGGGTCACTGGCGGCGGGATCGGCCTTGGCTGGGGGGCGGCCGGCGTGCTGTTCGCGCTGTGGCACGCGGCCGGGGTGCGCGAGCCCGACTGGGAGCAGTGGCTTGCCAGCCGGGCACAGGACCCGCCGGAGGGCATGTCCCTGGGCCTGTATGACGGACTGTCCGGCGTGGCCTGGGTGATGGCCGCGCTCGGCCACCGTGACGCCGCCATCGAACTGGCCGCCCGGTGCGCGCAGGCGCAATGGGACCGCTGTGGCCGCGACCTGTTCGGCGGGCTGGCCGGGCTCGCCCTGGCCCTGCTCGACGTGGCCGACCAGGCCGCGGAGCCCGCGCTTGCCGACGCCGGGCAGCGGGCGGCCGAGATCGTCGCGGGCACGCCGCCGGCCGAGGGCGCGGCCGGCCTCATGCATGGCCCGGCCGGCCAGGCCCTGATGCTCATCCGGCTGCATGAGCGCACCGGGGACCCCGGCTACCTCGACGCGGCCGCGGTCGCGCTGCGCGCCGACCTCAGCCGGTGCGTGACCGACCGCAAGGGCGGCCTGCAGGTGGACGAGGGCCGGCGGACGCTGCCCTACCTCAAGCACGGCAGCGCCGGCATCGGCCTGGTCATCGACCAGTTCCTGGCGCACAGGGAGGACGCGAGCCTGCGCGCGGCGGCGGACCAGATCGCCATCTCCTCAGCCGGCGCCTACTACGCGCAACCCGGGCTGTTCAGCGGACGGGCCGGACTGCTTTACTACCTCGCCGGCCGGGCCGCGCCTAGCCGGCCGCAGCCCGCGGCCGCGGCCCATGTCCAGCGGCTGGCCTGGCATGCCGTTACGTACGCCGATGGCCTGGCCTTCCCCGGTGACATGCTGTACCGGCTGTCCATGGACCTGGGCACAGGGACCGCAGGCGTCCTGCTGAGCGTGGCCCGCGCGGCCCGCCCGGACGCCGTGGCCCTCCCGGGACTCAAGCCTCTGCCAGCTCTCGCTGCGCAGATAGACCCCGCACACCAGGACTCCCTCTCGGGAGGACGACCCGAACTAGTGAGGAGGTGATCGACAATGGCTCTTCTCGACATGCAAGGGCTGGAGACCACTCGTGGCTCCGAGCGCTGGGGTGGCGGCGAAGGCGGCGGCAGCGAGCTCAGCGTGCTGCTCTGCGACAGCTTCGCCAGCACCACGCTCTGCCTCTAGGCAGGCTGTTAGCTAACGGGGAGGTGCGCGCGCCTCCCCCGCGGCTGCCTGGTCATCGGCGGTCCTCGGACCGCCGATGACGCGGCCGGCCAGTACGCGGCCGCGGCGGCAGCCTCAGCCGATCCGGCGAACCTGCCACGCGCACGCTCCGGCAACCAGCAGCGCCGCCGCCAGGAAAATGCCCAGCTCAAGCCATTGCAACGGCCAGTACCTGCTGGCCGGCTGGTAGGCCACCACCTCGTGATAGGTGGCCGCGACGCGGGTGACGCACTCGTGCATCGCGCTTACCACGCCCGGCGGCGCCTGGGCGTGACCGGAACCGCCACCGGGAGCGCGGCCCGCAGGCCGCTGGCCGATGCCCGGGCACATCCGCGCCAGCTCGCTCCCCGTCAGCCCGCGGCCGCCGCGGTCCAGGATCGAGACCGACGTGATCCACGCGTCAGGGATGCCGGGCGGGGCCGGCTGCAGCGCCGGTCCCGGGATGAAGGGCCACATCCCCGACGACCCGTAGCCGGTAGTGGCGGGGTCGAGCGGGACCGCCTTAACCAGCGGGGGAAGCAGGTGCGGGCGAACCAGCAGGCGGAACGTGCTACGGGCCGCGGTGAAGGCGACGAGGGTCACCACCATCGCGGGCACCGTCTTGCGGGCCAGCGCGCCGGCCAGCGCGCCCAGCGTGAAGGCGAACGCCGCGTACCCGACCGGCACGATGTCCCGCGAGTCGAACGAGCCGAACTGGTCCAGGCCCGCCCGGTCGACCGGCCCGGCCCACCAGGTCACGATCCAGCTCACCAGCCCGGCCGCCGCCACGCAGGCGGCCGCCGTGACCACCAGCCGCAGCGCCAGCCAGCGGACCCGGCCCGCGTCTTGCGTCCAGGCCAGCCGGAACGTGCCTGACTGAAGCTCCTCGGCCACCAGCGGGGCTCCCAGGAACACCCCGAGCAGGCCCGGGGCCACCACTACCACGGTAGAAAGCCACAGCCGGACGGTGGCGTCCGCCCGGCCCGCGTCCGCCGCCACCAGCGCGACGGCCACCACCGCCGCGGCGGCGACCGCGATCGGCCCGCGGGCCTGACGCCAGGCGAGCCAGGTCATCGGGGCACCTCCCGCAGGTAAGAAACCACCAGGTCATCAAGGGAGGCAAAGCGAGCAGAGCTGGCCAGCAGCGTGCCCACAGGCCCGGCCAGCCGGACCTGCGAGGCCGCCAGCAGGATCAGGTAGCCGCAGGCACGCTCCAGGTCGGCCACCAGGTGCGAGGAGAAGATCACCGTGATGCCCTCCCCCGAGGCGGCGACCGCCTCGGCCACGGAATCCAGGAACTGGCGGCGAGCCAGCGGATCCAGGTTCGCGACCGGCTCGTCGAGGATCAGCAGCTGGGGCAGCTTGGCGACGGCGAGCGTGAGCGCGAGCTGCGCCCGCTGGCCGCCCGACAGCCGACCCGCCCGCTGCCGCAGGTCCAGTACGGCCGCGAGTACCCGGCGCCGGGCAAGGACGGCGTCCCAGCGGTCGTTGAGCGCCTGTCCCAGGCGCAGGTGGTCGGCGACCGACAGGCCCGCGTACAGCGGCGCGTCCTGGGCGACGAATCCGACCCGGCCGCTGACCCTGATCGCCCCGGTGGTCGGCCGCAGCAGGCCCGCCGCCAGCTCAAGGAGCGTTGTCTTGCCCGCGCCATTCGGCCCGACCAGCCCGGTGACCTGCCCTGCTGGCACCCGCAGGATGCATTCCGCCAGTGCCCACCGCCGCCCGTACCGCTTGCCGAGCCCGTTCGCTTCGATTGCGTAGTCCACGGGCGACAGGTCTACGCCTCCGCCGGTGCCAGCACGGTGCCGGCCGCTGACACCTGGCTGGCACCTGCGGCCTGGCATCCTGGTAGCGATGAGAGTGCTAGTCGCTGAGGATCACCAGGTGCTGGCGGAGGCGATCGCCACCGGCCTGCGCCGGGAGGGCATGGCCGTCGATCTCGCCCTGAACGGACAGGACGCCCTGGAACACCTCAGCTGTACCCGCTACGACGTGGTGGTCCTTGACCGTGACCTGCCCGGCGTGCACGGCGACGAGGTCTGCCGCCAGATCGTGGCGGGTGACTCGGGCAGCCGAGTGCTGATGCTGACCGCCGCGGGCACCGTCCGCGACAAGGTCGACGGCCTCGGTCTCGGGGCTGACGACTACCTGGCCAAGCCGTTCGACTTCGCTGAGCTGGTCGCCCGGCTGCGGGCGCTGGCGCGGCGCACAACGAGGGCCGTGCCCCCAGTCTTGGAGGCCGCGGGCATCTGGCTCGACCCGGGCAGGCACGCCGCGTTCCGCGCGGGTCAACGACTCGATCTAAGCCCGAAGGAGTTCGCCCTGCTGGAATGCCTGCTGGCGGCAGGCGGGCGGGTTATCTCGGCCGAGGAACTGCTCAGCCGGGTGTGGGATGAGGCGGCCGACCCGTTCACCACGACGGTGAAGACCACGATCCGCCGGCTACGGGCCAAGCTGGGCGAGCCGCCCGTCATCGAGACGATCCGCGAGGCCGGCTACCGGATCGCCTTGCCGTGAACCGGAGAGGGAGCCTGCGCGCTCGCCTGGCGGCACTGTATGCCTGGCTGCTGCTGGGTTCTGGGATCGTTCTGCTGATTATCGCCGACCTGCCATTCGCGGTGGTCAGCCATACGACCGCGGCGCATCCAGGGGGAAGTGCTGGCCAGTCACGGTTCGCCAGCAACCTGCCAGACCTGTTGACCTACTCAGGAATCGCGCTGGCGGTCCTGGCCGTGGCATCGATCGCCGTGGGCTGGCTGATCGCCGACCGGGCGATGAGGCCGCTGCGGCGCATCACGGCCACCGCCCGGGCGATCTCCGCGAGCAGCCTGCGGGAGCGGCTGAACCTGGCGGGCTCTTATGACGAGCTTGAGGACCTGGGTGACACCCTCGATGGCCTGTTCGCCCGGCTGGAGGCCGCGTTCGAGTCGCAGCGGCATTTCGTCGCGAACGCCTCGCATGAGCTGCGCACCCCGCTGGCGGCCGAGCGAGCCGTCCTGCAGGTGGCCCTGGCCGACCCTGACGCGAGCGCCGAATCGCTGCGGGCCGCCTGCCAGCAGCTGCTCCAGCTCGGTCAGCAGCAGGAGCGCCTCATCGACGCGCTGCTCACGCTGGCCGCTGGCCAGCGCGAGCTGCGCAACTGCCAGCCGGTTGACCTGGCCCGGGTAGCCGACTGGGTGGTGGCCAGCCGCCAGGAACAGGCGGCTCGCGCTCGCGTGCGGGTGGCGGCCGACCTCGCCCCGGTAACCATCAGCGGGGACCCTCCACTGGCCGAGGTCCTCGTGGCCAACCTGATGGACAACGCCATTCGGCACAACGTGGACGGAGGCCAGGTCAGGGTCACCACCGCGGCGCGGGACGGCGGCGGCTGCCTCTCGATCTGCAACAGCGGCCCGGTAATCCAGCCGGACGACGTCGGACGGCTGCTCGAGCCGTTCCGGCAACTCGGCGGCCAGCGGACTCGTCACGACGGCGGCCACGGGCTCGGGCTGGCCATCGTCTCGGCCATCGCCAGCGCGCACGGTGCCACCCTCGACGTGCAGGCCAGGCCGGAGGGAGGCCTGGCCGTCACCGTGATGTTCCCGCTGCCCTAAGGACCCGCGGTCCCGGCGGGCCCCCGGCGGGTCCCCGTGCGGTCCCCCGGCGGTCCCCGTGCGGGCCCCGTGCGGGCCTGGCGGCCACCCCGTGCGGGACCTCGGCGGGCAATGACGCATAGCTGCTGCTCAGGAGTGCCGTTTGGTTCATTCGCTGTCTCGGCGGGGCCGGGGGGCGGTGGATGGCCGTGGCCGGGGGGCGGTGGACGGGTCCGGTGGATGGCCGTGGCCCGGGGCGGTGGACGGTCGTGGCCGGGGCGTGTGTTCAGGGTGGCCAGCCCCTCTGGTGCTCGCGCTTGCATGTCTCTTTGTCCTCGATGGAGTCAGTGGCCACTCCATTCGCTTGCGGCACTCAGGGTGCGGTGCTGGCCGACTAGATGGTCATCGCACGACGCGAGTGCTGTGGATTGTGCCGGCGGATTCTTTTGGTCGTTGCAACGGTTACCTTCTTGGAGGTTGTTGTGGCGAAGGCTGGGCGTCCGAGGCTGCCGCGTGGGGTGCAGGTGGCGTTCTGGGACGGTATTGGCGAGGGGCTGCTGGTCAAGGAGGCGGCCGTCCGGGCGGGGGCGAGCGAGCGTGCGGGCTGGCGGTGGATGCGGGCTGCGGGCGGGGTGCGGCGGCCCGTGCCGGAGTCGTCGGGCCGGTTCCTGCAGGCGTGGGAGCGGGAGGAGATCGCGGTCGGGCTGGCGGCCGGGGAGTCCCTGCGGGTGATCGCGGCGCGGCTGGCGCCGGGGCGCAGCGCGTCGACGGTGTCGCGGGAGGTGCGCCGTAACGGGGCGGGGCGGGCGTACCGGGCGCTGGCGGCGCAGCAGCGGGCGGAGGACCGGGCGCGGCGGCCCAGGCCCGCGAAGCTGGCGGTGAACGGCGAGCTGCGGGCGTGGGTAGAAGGCAAGCTGGCGCTGCGCTGGTCGCCGCAGCAGGTCAGTGCCAGGCTGGAGGCAGAGTTCCCCGGCAGGCCGGAGATGAGGGTGTCACCTGAGACGATCTACCAGTCGCTGTACGTCCAGGGGCGCGGGGCGCTGCGCCAGGAGCTGGCGGGGTGCCTGCGGTCCGGCCGGGCCATGCGCAGCCCCCGGCGGGCGGCAGGGAAGGACGGGCGGGGCAAGATCCCCGGCATGGTGTCCGTCAGCGAGCGGCCGGCCGAGGCGGCGGACCGGGCCGTTCCCGGGCACTGGGAGGGCGACCTGATCGTCGGCCGCGCCGGCAAGACGCAGGCCGGGACCCTTGTCGAGCGGTCAACCCGGTTCACGATGCTCGTCCCGCTGCCAGGCGGCAGGGGGCCCGAGGCGTTCGCGGACGCGGTGATCCCGGTCATCGGCGGGCTGCCGCAGGCCCTGCGCCGGTCCCTGACCTGGGACCAGGGCAAGGAGATGAGCAGGCACCAGCAGATCGCGGTGGCCGCCGGCGTGGACATTTACTTCTGCGACCCGCACTCGCCCTGGCAGCGGGGCAGCAACGAGAACACCAACGGGCTGCTGCGCCAGTACTTCCCCAAGGGCACCGACATCCCCGCCAGCCCGGCCCGCCTGCAGGAGGTCGCCGACGAGCTGAACGGCCGGCCCCGCAAGACGCTGGGCTGGAAGACCCCCGCTGAGGCCCTCGCCGAGCTCCTGGACAGCCAGGCCGCCTGAGGAAAGGAGGCGGCTACCGCCGCCGCTCATCACCGGAAGGGATGCCGCGCATGGTACGGGGCCGCCCCTCCGGCCTCAAGGCTGCCCTGCACCCGCTGCGCGGGCGGCCTGACGGCCGGCCTTGACCCCGGAGCCTCTGCGCCCCCTCGGCGGCAGCTTCAAGGGCCAGGCACAAGGCCTGCCCCCGGCAAGACGCGCGACACCCCGCACCACCCCTCACAGCGTATGGTTGACGCGGAAAGTGCCATCTACCGGCACTGTTGCGACGACCGTCTGAAACCCCCG
>Ga0335075_10002042_pt1 | contig 32819 bp, 26 predicted proteins | sample Lox_Sample_24_FD_206723 | JGI IMG/M metagenome (GOLD analysis project Ga0335075, IMG submission 206723) | Soil microbial communities from Loxahatchee National Wildlife Refuge, Florida, United States - Lox_Sample_2.4 | ecosystem: Environmental > Terrestrial > Soil > Wetlands | place: USA...
CCGCTCAGCCGCGGGCGAGCGCGTAGATCTGGCTACCGCCCGGCGGTGCCGGCAGCGTCGCCCAGGTCTCGCCGCCATCGGTGCTGTTGTAGACCTCGCCGCCATTGGTGGCCGCCGTCATGATCGCCGGCCGACGCTCGTCAAACGCGATCTTGAACATCGTGTGCGGCACCGGAGCGCCGATATCGACCGGCGCCCAGCTGTCGCCGCCGTCGCGGCTATGCAGCAGCGCGCCCTTGTCGCTCTGAAAACCGGCACCGGCCGCCACCCACAGATGTCGCGGGTTGCCCGGCACCTCGCGAATGTCGCGGCAATAGATGTAGCCCTTGGGGTTGAGCGGCTCCAACGCCACATGCTGCCAGTGATCGCCACCGTCATCGCTGCGGAACATGCCGGCGCGGGCGATGCCAAAGACGGTGCCGGGCCGCCAGCGGCTCGCCAGCACGCCATGCATATCGACCATGTCGTCGTTGACGTATTGGCCGTGGCTGAGGTTTTCCCAGTGCTCGCCGCCATCCGTTGAGCGGATCGTGCCGCCGACCTCGATCGCACCGTAGAGGTGATCTGGCTGGCTCACGCTGGCGTCGAGCATCAGGATGCGCTTGGCCGGATTGGCGCCGGGCGCGGTGGTGATCTCGGGAAAGCGCACAGTGACCGGCAGCCGGGTCCAGCGTTCGCCGGCATCGTCGCTGCGGTAGATCTCGCAATTCTCATAGCCGACCAGGATCACATCGGGATCGTGCGGGTGGAACAGCACCGACCAGACCGGCAGGCCGCGATCGGGCACATCGACCTTTTCCCAGTGCTCGCCGCGGTCGGCGCTGCGATAGGGTCCGGACTGGGTGCCAGCATAGACGATCTCGGGATTTTCCGGATGCACTGCGAGCGCACGCACCGCCGGCATTTCGGGCAGACCGCGGGTCAGCGGTTCCCATGCGCCATCGCCGTCAGCCATCCGGAAGAGGCCGGTATGGACCACCCGGCCGCGTCCGGTCTCGCCCGCCAAGCCCAGATAAATATATGATTTGTGGCCGTTTGAACCATTGCTCTGCATCGCGTGCTCCTCCTCTGCTGTGGCCCGATTATAGCGTCATTCGACCCGACGATTGCGTCACTCAAACTGCATGCTGATGGTTTCGGCAACCAGCGCCGGGCGTGCCGCACCCTCGACCTCCATCGTGCTCTCCGAAGTGATGCGCACGCCGCTACCGGGTACCGGCTCGACCGATTTGATCGTCTGGCGCAACCGGATACGCGACCCGGCCGGCACCTGACCGGTGAAACGTACCCGGTTCGAGCCGTAATTGAGTCCCCGCGAGCGCTTCTTGACATGGCAGAGCGTTGCCGCCAGCCGCGGCACCAGAGACAGGGTCAGATAGCCATGGGCGATCGTCTTGCCGCCCGGCATCTCACGCTTGGCGCGCTCGACATCGACATGGATCCACTGATGGTCGCCGGTCGCCTCGGCGAATTTGTCGATGATCGCTTGGTCGACGGTAAACCAGTCGCTGACACCGATTTCCCGGCCGATATACTGGGCGAGATCCGCCGGCCGCTCGACCTCGATCATGCTCGCTTCCTTTCTGGGATCTGCGCTGCACCCTCGCGCGGCGACGTTTCGCTCTGCTCCGCAGAGATTAGGAGCCGCGCTGCGCTGCCGCAACCGATGCGCTACACCAAGATTGCCCTCCTAACTTTCGGCGCCGGCCTGCTGCTGGGGCTCGTCGTCGTGGTGCTGGAAATCGATCGCTTCGATCGTGTCGCCAGCGGCCTGATGGCAGCGGGGCTGTTCGCGGTGCCGGTCGGCATGATCGTCGATTGGCGGCTCGCGACCCGACCGGGACCGGTGAAGAGACGTGCCAAGGCCCCGGCAGGGCGCGCGCCTGCGGCGTCATGGCGAGCACCTCGGCCGCGCCGGCCAGCGCCGCGAAAGCGGTAGCGCCCGGGCGACGCCATGGTCGCGCAAGGCGGGAGGGGCGAGGCGTTCCTCGTCGATCTCTGGTTCTGGGTCACCCTCGCGGTCGTCGCCGGCGCGCTCCTCGGCGATTGTCTCGGCATCATCGGCTATCTCGAAAAGGGCTGGTTCTGGATCGGCTGGGCAAGGGCGCCGAAGCGACGGGGTGACGCAGCTGTCGCGCCCGTACTAGGATCGGTGACGAAGCGCGCGGCAAACCGCGCCGCCAAACAGAGCGGAGGAGATCATGGCGAAGAACAAGATCGCGATCGTCGGCGCGGGCGCGGTCGGCGGCTATGCCGGCGCCCATATGGTGCAGGCCGGCGAGGACGTGACCTATATCGATCCGTGGCCGGAAAATGTCGAGGCGATCCGCAAGGATGGGCTCAGGATCACCCATATCCGCGAGGTCGAGCCGTTCACCGTCAAGCCGCGCGTGCTGCACCTGACCGAGGCGCAGCAGCTCAGCAAGGAAGCGCCGATCGACATCGCCTTTGTCTGCATGAAATCCTACGACACCGCCTGGGCGACGATGCTGATCAAGCAGTATCTGGCGCCGGGCGCTTATGTCGTCTCGCTGCAGAATTGCATGAACGAGGAAACGATCGCAGGGGTGGTCGGCTGGGGCAAGACCCTGGGATCGGTCGCCAGCTCGATCACGGTCGAGCTGCACGCGCCGGGGCAGGTGCGCCGCGCCGCCGGCAAGTCGGGCTCGCGCCACACGGTGTTCCGCGTTGGTGAGGTGCATGGCCGCATCACCGACCGCGCCAAGGAGGTGTGCCGGCTGTTGAGCTACTCCGACAGCGCGATGGTCACCGAGAATTTGTGGGGTGAGCGCTGGTCGAAGCTCGTCACCAATGTGATGGGCAACGGGCTCAGCGCCTGTACCGGGCTGATCAGCCGCGAGATGATCAAGAACGACGCGATCCGGCGGTTTTCGAACCGGCTCGGCAGCGAGGCGATCCGGGTCGGCCAGGCCCTCGGTTACACCTTTGACGAGGTCAGCCATATGGACCCGGAGACGATCGCCCGCGCCGGCGAGGGCGATCCCACGGCTGAAAAGGAGATCGACGAGCACCGTCTCGCCGAAGCCAATCGGCCCGGCGGCGGCGAGCACCGGCCATCCACCGGGCAGGACATGTTCAAGGGCCGCCGCACCGAAATCCAGTTTCTGAACGGTTTCATCGTGCGCAAGGGCGAGGAAGTCGGCATTCCGACGCCGACCAACGCGATCCTGACCGATATCGTCGCCCGGGTCGAAAAGGGCGAGTTGAAGCCCGACCCTAGGCACATCACCGATCTGCGGCTGAATTGACTATCGCCGTTCCCGCATCGTCATGACCGGGCTCGGCCCGGTCATCCGAATCGTTATGACCGGGCTCGGCCCGGCCATCCGCGCAACCCGACTGGGTTGAACGACATGGATGGCCGGAACCGGTCCGGCCATGACGATGACAGAGGAGACGATCCCGATGCTTGCCCTCGTCAACACTCCGAACGGCACGGCGCCGGCGGAGATCCGCGAAGTGGCGGAGCCTGCGCCCGCGGCGAACGAGGCGCTGGTCGAGGTCCACGCGTTCTCGCTGAACCGCGGCGAATTGCGGCTGATGCAGGTTCGCCCCGAGGGCTGGCGACCGGGGCAGGATATCGCCGGTGTCGTTCTGCGCGCCGCGGCGGACGGGACCGGTCTGGGCGCCGGGACGCGGGTCGTGGCGCTTTGCGACAACGCCGGCTGGGCGCAGCGCGTGGCGGTGCCGGCGCATCGCCTGGCGGCGCTCGCCGACAATGTCCGCTTTGAGGCAGCGGCGGCACTACCGGTTGCCGGCCTGACCGCGCTGCGCACCTTGCGCCATGGCGCGCCGCTCCTCGGCAAGCGGGTGCTGGTTACCGGTGCGGCCGGCGGTGTCGGGCATATGGCGGTGCAGATCGCCGCTCGCTCGGGCGCGAAGGTGACGGCGGTCGTCGGCAATCCCGAGCGCGGCCGCCACCTCCGCGGCGCCGACGAGATCGTCACCGGCATCGAAGAGGCCGCGGGGCGGTTCGGGCTGATCCTCGAAGCGGCGGGTGGCACCTCGCTGGCGGCGGCAGTGAGACTGATCGAGGCGCGGGGGACGATCGTGATCTTTGGCAATTCGTCCGGCGAGCCGACCCAGATCAATTTCCGCGATTTTGCCGAGCATCCGAACGCCCGCATCCAGAGCTTTTCCTATTTCACCTCCGAACCGGAGGAACGATTCGCGCCCGATCTCGCTCTGCTGGCGGGGCTCGTCGCCGATGGGTCGCTCGCTCCGGCGCTGGTCGAGCAGAGCTGGCGCGACCTGGCACGGATCGGCCCGCAACTGCGAGACCGCCAGATCGCCGGCAAGGCTGTGTTCCGCGTCGAGCACGGCTGAGCCGGCGCCGGGAGGAGATCATGGCGGATGACCGCATCCATCTGCAGCTCGGCGATGCGCGCGAGCTGGCCGAGGGAGCCTTGCGCGGGATCGGCTACGATGCCGCGGACAGCCGGATCCTCGCCGATCACATGCTGGATGCCGCGTTGTGCGGCTACGAATATTCGGGGCTCGCGAAAATCCTGAACATACCGGAGCACCCGCGCTTCAAGCTGCCGCGGCAGCCGTTGCGCGTGATGCACGAGACCGCGGTCTCGGTACGGTATGACGGCGGCAACAATGTCGGCATGCTGGCGATGTATCACGCGGCGCGAACCGCGATCGACAAGGCCCGCGCGCACGGCATCTCGCTCATCGGTATCACCAACAGCTGGATGAGCGGACGCAGCGCCTATTATGTCGAGATGATCGCCAAAGCCGGGCTCGTCGGGATCCACACCGCAAGCTCGTCGCCGATGGTGGCGCCGCCCGGTGGCACGCGCCCGGTGCTCGGCACCAATCCGATTGCTTTCGGCTTGCCGTCGGCCGATGGGCCGGTCGTGCTCGACATGGGGACCTCGGCCTTCATGGGCACCGAACTGGCGCTGCGCGCGCGGCTCGGACAGCTATTGCCCGAGGGGGTCGCGATCGATTCGCAGGGCCAGCCGACGCGCGACCCGGTGGTGGCGCGAGCGGGCGCACTATTGCCGTTTGGCGCGTATAAAGGCTATGGGCTCGGCTTCTTCGTGCAGGCGCTCGGGGTTCTGGCCAGTTCGGGGATGGGCTCGGATCGGGATGACGGCTACCTCTTTATCGTATTCACACCGGACCTGCTGGTGCCGCTCGACGAGTTCCGGCGCGACCTCGGCGCTCTGGTCGATCGCGTCAAGAGCGTGCCGCGCCAGCCGGGGGTCGCCGAGATCCGCATCCCGGGCGAGCGCGGGTTCCGCAGCCGCGAGCGTCTGCGCCGCGATGGTATCGAAATTGACCGCCCGGTCTACGAGGCGCTTTGCGCGCTGCGAACCTGACGGTCACGACGGGCGACCGGTTCCGGGCGGCAGAGGGTGACAATGCGGGCGGCCCCGATGTCATGGCTGTTGGCGCCGATCCATGTGGCGGCGCTGGCGAGCGGGGCGAAATCATTTCGCGACAACCCGATCATCGGCAGCCCGGCCCTCAACCGCCAGGGTCTGCATGTCGCACGAATCCGGCTGGCCTGGCGAATGGCCGAGCGGCGCCGGCGGAAACTGGCAGCGCTGGTCGGCGACCGCGACCGGACAGCGTTCGACCGCGACGGGTTTGTCGTCAAGCGGGATTTTTTGCCGCGGCAAGTGTTTACCGAGCTGAAGCAGCAGGTGGCAGGATTTGCCGGATCGGCCCGGCAGCAGGGCCAGGGCGACGCGATCACCCGGCGCATCGCGCTCGATCACCGGGCGCTGTCGCGTCTGCCGGCGGCCCGCGCGCTGGTCGAGAGCCCTGAATGGCTGGGTCTCGTGCGTTACGTGGGTTCGTTCAAGCTCGAACCCGTCGTATATCTGCAGACGATCTTCTCCCAGGCCCGCAGCGCGCCACCCGACCCGCAGACCCGACTCCACGCCGACACGTTTCACCCGACCGTCAAGGCGTGGTTCTTCCTGACCGATGTCGCCGAAAACGAGGGTCCGTTCATCTACGTTCGTGGCTCGCATCGGCCGACCCGGCGGCGCCTCGCCTGGGAGCGGCAGATGTCGCAGACCGCGGCAGGCAGTCCGGATTTCCAGTCCTCCCGCGGCTCGCTGCGCGTGCCGGCGGCGATGTTGCCCCGTCTCGGGTTCGGCGAGCCCGAAATCTTCGCCGTGTCGGCCAATACGCTCGTCGTCGCCGATACAATGGGGTTTCATGCGCGTGGGATTTCGGCCCGCCCGTCGGCCCGCGTCGAAATCTGGGCATATGGTCGGCGCAATCCGTTTCTGCCGTGGCTGGGGCTCGACCCGGCGGCATTTCCGTTGATCAAGGGTCGAGTGGTGCCATTCTACTGGTCGGCGATGGATTTCGCCGAACGGCTCAGGCTGGGCCGCAATCCGTGGCGCCCAGCCGGCCGCGTGACCGCGCTCAGCGCGCCGGACGAACGGGTCGGCGGCAGTTGAAGGCGATGCCGCGGCGGCAAGGCAGCCTGGTGCCGACCTGCCGGTTGCGGTGATCCGCGGGCCGGCAAATCGACGGGCGCATTCGTCTTGGTTGACACGGCGGCCATCATCCGAGAACAAATGGGCGAGTTTTGCCCAGTGACGTCCGGATGTTGTGCATTGGCGCCAAGGGGGTGAGGGGGAATGAATAAGGTTGGTGCTCGCGGGCCACGATCCGGCGCCTATGAGTGACGGATCGATCGCAATCGTCGGAGCGTCGTGCCGATTTCCTGGCGCTGATGGGCTCGAAAGCTTCTGGCAGCTGCTCGCGACCGGGAGCGAGGCCGTGTCCGAGGTTGGCCCGGAGCGGTGGGCGACCCGTTTTTTCTATCACCCCGACCGCAGCGAGCCCGGCAAGAGCTACACCTGGTCCGCGGGGCTGATCGAAGCGATCGATCGGTTCGAGCCAGCCTTCTTCGGGATCTCGCCGCGCGAGGCGGCGCAGATGGACCCGCAGCAGAGACTGCTGCTCGAGCTCGTGTGGCATGCGTTCGAGGATGCCGGGATCCCGCCCGGTCGGCTCGCCGGCAGCGCCACCGGGGTCTATGTCGGGGCGTCGGCGACTGATTATTCGGATTTGCGGCTCGGCGATCCGGCCGGCGCCGATTCGTATTTCATGACCGGCAACACCCTGAGCATCCTCGCCAATCGCATCTCCTACATCTTTGATCTGCGCGGTCCGAGCATGACGCTCGATACCGCCTGCTCGTCATCGCTGGTGGCACTGCACAACGCTTGCCAGGCACTGTCCGCCGGGCAGATCAGCACTGCGGTGGTCGGCGGTGTCAATCTGCTGCTGACACCCTATCCGTTCGTCGGCTTCTGCCGTGCTTCGATGCTGTCCCGGCGCGGGCGCTGCTACGCTTTCGACGAGCGCGCCGACGGCTACGTCCGTGCCGAAGGCGGTGGCGTCGTTGTGCTGAAGCCGCTCGCTGATGCGATCGCCGCCGGCGATCCGATCCGCGCTGTGATCCTGGCGAGCGGGACGAATTCCGATGGCCGCACGATCGGGCTGTCGCTGCCGAGCGAGCTGGCGCAGGCGACGTTGCTGCGCGAGATCTACGCGCGTGCCGCAATCGCGCCGGATCGGCTGGCGCTGTTCGAGATGCATGGCACCGGGACGCCGGCCGGCGATCCGGTCGAAGCCGCCGCAGTCGGGCGCGCATTGGCTCAGTGCCGGACGCAGCCGCTGCCGATCGGCTCGGTCAAGTCAAATATCGGCCATCTCGAGCCAGCCTCCGGGATGGCCGGGCTGCTGAAGGCGACGCTGGCGCTCGAACGGGAGATCGTGCCGCCGAGCCTCAATTGTCAGACCCCGAACCCGAACATCGCCTTTGAGGAGCTCAACCTGCGTGTGGTGCGCAGCGCCGAGGCGATGGGCGGAGCCAGCGACAGCCGGTGCGCCGGGGTCAATTCCTTCGGCTTTGGCGGCACCAACGCGCATGTCGTTCTGGCGCCGGCGCCGCGCCGCGAACCGCTCGGGAACAAGGACGAGACCCCGCCGCCGCTTCTTGTCTCGGCCGCGACCGAAGCCTCGCTGCGCAGTCTCGCCGCCGCCTGGCGCGGCATCCTCGATGCGGTACCCGACCGGCGTGTGCCGGGGCTGCTTCGCGCGGCGGCACGCGGCCGGAACCACCATCGGCATCGACTCCTGGTGCCGGGTGCCGGTCGGGCCGCGACAATCCGACAGCTCGACCGGTTTCTCGAAGGTCGGGAACCGACTGAGGTCACGACTGGGACCGCGGTCTCCGAGGGACGCCTCGCCTTCGTCTTTTCCGGGAACGGCGCGCAATACCCCGGCATGGGACGCCTGGCGATGCAGGCTAGCCCGGCCTTCCGCGCCACGGTGCGGCAGGTTGACGAGCTGCTGCGCGCCGATCTCGGCTGGTCGGTGGCCCAGCTGATCGAAACCGGGGTCGAGGCGGCGGCATTGGCACGCACCGATATCGCCCAGCCGCTGTTGTTCGCGATCCAGGCCGGGATCGTCGCGGCGCTGGGCGCGCAAGGCGTGGTCGCCAGCGCTTATTTCGGCCACAGCGTCGGCGAGATCGCCGCGGCCTGGGGTGCGGGCGCGCTATCGCTCGCCGATGCCGGCCGCGTCGTGATTGCCCGCAGCCGCAGCCAGCAGCGCACGCAAGGGGCCGGCCGGATGGCGGCGCTGGCGCTGGCCCATGACGCCGCACTTGATTTTCTGGGCGAGATCGACAGCCGAGCCGAGATCGCCGCGCTCAATGCGGCCAATTCGATCACGCTGTCGGGGTCGGTCGAGGAAATCGCCCGTCTCGGCACCGAAGCCCGGCGGCGGAAGCTGTGGTTCCGCCCGCTCGATCTCGATTTCGCCTTTCATTCCGAGATGATGGAGCCGATTCGCGACGAGCTCCTGGCCGACCTCGCCGGCATCGCGTCGGCGCCGCCACCGGCACGGATGGTGTCGACGGTGACCGGCGCGATCGTCGATGGCGAGGCGCTCGATGCCGAGCATTGGTGGCGCAACATCAGAAACCCGGTGCGTTTCGCCGATGCGGCGCAGGTGCTGATCGGCGAGGGCTATCGCATCTTTGTCGAGATCGGCCCGGGCGCCATTCTGCAATCCTACCTTGCCGATGCTCTGCGCGCCGCCGATGTCGAGGGCCGGGTCCTGGCGACCCTGTCGCGCGATGATGCCCTGTCACGCGATGATCGCGGCAGCGATCCATTCCCGAAGATCGCAGCACGTTGCTGCGTAGCGGGGTATGATCTCGGGCAGGCCACGGTGTTCGACGGCGATTGCGATCCGCGCGGCTTGCCGCTTTACCCGTGGCAGCGGGAGAAGTGCTGGTTCGAGTCGACGGTCGAGGCGGCCAATCTGGAAAACCCGCCCTTCGACCATCCGCTGCTCGGATTTCGCCAGTCCGGCCCATTGCCGAATTGGCTCGGTCATCTCGACGCCAACGTGCTGCCGTGGATCGGCGATCACGCGGTCGAGGGGGTTCCGGTGCTCCCGGCGGCGGCGATCCTCGAAATGGCGCTTGCCATGGCACGGTGGCGCTGGCCCGAGGCTCCGGCCTGGGATGCGTTCGATGTCGAGGTGCGTCGCCCGTTGCCTTTCGACAAAGGACACATGCGCGAACTGCGCACCACGCTCGTGTCCGACGACGGCGACTGGGAGCTGGCGAGCCGGGAGCGGTTGTCGGGCGAACCCCCGACGGTCCACTCGGTCGGCCGGATCGCAGCGGTCACCGGCCCGAGCCTCGTGCCGGGCTGGGTAGAGGAAGCGGGGAGCAGCGTTCGCCGCATCGATGGGGCAAGCCTCTATCGTGTCGCGTCGCGTGCCGGGCTCGATTATGGCCGGCGATTCCGCACGGTCGAGGCGGTCGAGATCACAGCACCCGATCGCGCCATCGTCCATCTCGACGCGACGGTCATCGACGAGCCGACCGATCCCTACCTGCTGCATCCGGCTCTGCTCGACGGTGCGCTGCAAGGATTGTTCGCGCTGATCGGCGAGGGCGGCGCAGAAACCGCCGGGGTGAGCTATTTGCCGTGGCGATTTGGCCGGGTGCGATGTCTTGCACCGACCGGGCGGGTGCCGCGACGCGCCCGGTTGCGGCTCACTCGCGCCGGCACGCGGTCAGTCGCGGCCGATATCGTGCTGTACGATGCGCAAGGCGCAGTGCTCGCCGAACTCGACGATTGCTGGTTTCGTCGGATCGAGATGGCGCGGCAGATCGGCGCCGACGAGCGGATGTTCCGTGTCGATCTCGTGCCGGCGCCGCTTACCGAGGGCGAGCCGCCAGCGGTACTAATAGAGGCCGGGGCTATCGCGACGCGGCTGATGGAGGCGCGCGAACCGGCCCCCGCGGCGGGCGATCAGGCGGCTCTGCTCGACGCGCTGATCGGTGCTGTGGGGCAACGGGTGCTGCGGGATTTGGTCGAGCCCGGCGAGGCGTTCACGATTGCCGGCCTCGTCGCCGACGGCAAGCTCGCCGGTTCGGCGAGCGGCCTCGCCGAGGCGCTGCTGTGGGCGCTCAAAAGGCTTGGTGCCGTTTCCCGATCCGACGGCGAATGGCAGCTCGACACGGGCAGCGATCTGCCGGAGGCGGCGGAGATCTGGCGTCTGCTGCTGGCAGAGGCGCCCGATCTGGTGGCTGAGCTGGCATTGGTTGCGGCGGCGATCGAGGACCTCCCGAGAACTCTCGCCGAGGGTCCGATGCTGGCAGTCACCGCCTTGTCGCCGATGGCCGAGCAACTGCTGGCGGCGTCACCGGCGAGCACCGCCGGTGTCGGGCTCATTGGCGATGTGCTGCACGAAATAGCAATCGCGTGGCCGCGCAACCGGCCGCTGCGAATTCTCGAAGTGGGTGCGACAGCCGGCAACACCCGCCGCATGCTCGACCGGCTCGCCGGGTGCGAGGCAGCCGTCGCGTATCTGGCCACGAATCCCGACTCGGAGCAGATGGATCGACTGGCGTCAAGCCTGCAATCGTTCAGCGGTGCCGATGCCCGCACCTGGATTCCGCACGACGGCGGCGACGCCCTCGCCGGCAGGACCTTCGACCTCGTCGTGGCGGTCAGCGCTTGCGCGCGTTTGCAGCTCGATGCGGCGTCGCTGACGGTGCTGCGCCAGCTTTTGGTGCCCGCCGGGCTGCTGCTCGCGATGGAACCCGAGCCTAATGCGCTGTGGGATGTCACATTCGGACAACAGGCTAGGTGGTGGAAGCCGGAATCCGCGCCCCGCAATGCGTCGCCGCTGCGTGACGGTGAAGGTTGGCGGGTGGAACTCGCCGCCGCGGGATTTGCCACGACCGGGCAATGTTCGTGCGGGCCGGGACCGTGGCCCTCAGCGGTCGTCTGGGGTCTCGCCCCGTCCGCGCCGGGAGTCGTCGGTGAGGCGGCCGTCGGTCAGACGCTGGCCGCGCCGCACGACATCACCCTTGTCGCCCGCGACACTCCGCTGGCTGGAGCGCTCTTCGGCGGACTGGCGGCGGCAGGTCACCGCGTCGTCGCGGCTGCGTCTCTGCCTGCACCGGTGGGAGAGGCAACCAACGAGGTCGCCGCGGATCCGGAAATCATCATCTTCGTCGGCGCCGACCCGGATGGCGAAGCGAGTGCGGCCGAACGCCTGGCGAGCTTCTCGCGGCTGGCGCATCGAGCGGCGGAACGACAGGCCGAACTCTGGCTGGTCACGGTTGACGCGCAGCAGGCAACACCGACCGAGGCCGGATGCGGCGCCGACCTCGTTGGTGCCGGACTGTGGGGTTTCGCGCGCGTCCTCGTTAATGAATTGCCGCGATTGAAGGTTCGCTTGATCGACCTTCCGGCGGCCGCGACACCGGGCGAATGCTGCGGATGCCTTCTTGCCGAACTCGCTGCGGACGACACCGAGAGCGAGATCGTCTGGACCGCCGATGGCCGCCATGTGCTGCGGCTGCGCTGCGGGTTGCCGCAACACCGCGCCGCGCCGTCGGAAATCTTGACCCTGGCGAGCCGCGGCGCGGGCGGGTTGGAAGCGGTGCGCTGGGAGCGCCGGTCGCCGCAAGCTTTGGGCCCGGGAGAAGTCGAGATCGAGGTGCAGGCCGCCGGGCTCAATTTCCGCGACATGATGTGGGCGATGGGGTTGCTGCCGGAGGAGGCGCTGATCGACGGATTTGCCGGTGCCGGTTTCGGGCTCGAATGCGCCGGCATCGTGCGCGCTGTCGGGACGCAGGTCGATGGCATCGCGGTCGGCGACCGGGTCGCCGGGTTCGCGCCGTCGGCGTTGAGCACGCGCGTTACCACCGTGGCCGAGGCGGTGGTGCCGGTCCCGGCGGAGATCGGCGTCGCGGCGGCCGCGACATTGCCGGTCACGTTCGTCACCGCGGTTTACGCCCTTGGCCATCTGGCGCGGCTCGGCGCTGGCGAAAATCTGCTGGTCCACTCGGCAGCCGGCGGTGTCGGCCTGGCGGCGATCCAATACGCCAAGCATCGCGGCGCGATCGTCATCGCTACCGCCGGATCTGCGGCGAAGCGGGCATTTTTGCGATTGGCCGGTGCCGACCATGTTCTCGATTCTCGGGATCTCGGCTTTGCCGATGCAGTCCGCACGATCACCCGCGGAAAAGGGGTGGACGTGGTGCTGAACTCGCTGAGCGGCGAGGCGATGGAGCGCAGCCTCGAAGTCGTCAAGCCGTTCGGGCGGTTTCTCGAATTGGGCAAGCGCGACTTTTACCTGAACCGGCGCCTGCATTTGCGCCCATTGCGGCAGAACGTGTCGTATTTCGCAATCGATGTCGATCAGCTGCCGCTGCACCGGCCGGCCTTGGCAAAAGAATTGCTGGCCGAGGTGTCGTCGCTGCTTGCCGCGGGAGCGATCCGTCCGCTGGCGCACCGCATCTTTGATTTTGCCGAGGTCGATGACGCGTTTCGCTTGATGCAGTCGTCGGCCCATATCGGCAAGCTCGTCCTTGCTCCCAATCCGCAGCGCCCGGTGGCGCTCTGCGCACAGAGCGCGTTCACGGCGCGGCATGACGGCACCTATCTGGTCACGGGCGGGCTCGACGGGTTCGGCTTCGAGGCTGCGCGGTGGCTCGTGGCGCACGGGGCTGGCGCGATAGCACTCGTCGGACGCCGCGGGCTTGATACGCCCGGCAGCGAAACGAGGATCGCCGAACTCGCGGTGGCGGGCGTGCAGGTTCGCGTCTACCGCGCCGATGTCGCCGACCGGGACAGCCTGGCCCGGGTCCTGGACGAAATCCGCGCCGGCCTGCCGCCGCTGCGCGGCATCGTGCACGCCGCGGCAATCGTCGCCGACCGGCTCGCTGCCGACGTCGATTTCGCCGGGATCGAGGCGATCCTGCGACCCAAACTCGACGGCGCCGCGGTGCTCGATGTGCTGACCCGCGACGATCCGCTGGAGCTGTTTGTGCTTTTCTCGTCGGCCACGACGATCCTGGGCGCCCCCGGGCAGGGGATTTATGTCGCTGCCAACATGGCGCTTGAAGCGCTGGCGCGGCGCCGGCGTGCCGCCGGTCGGCCGGGGCTGGCGGTCGCCTGGGGACCGATCGCCGATGTCGGCTATCTCGCGCAACGGCCGGAAATGCGTGACGCCCTCGCCCGGCGGCTCGGCGCCAAGCCGGTGCCGGCGGCGACCGCTCTCGCCAGCCTGCCGGCGATGCTCGACAGCGGCAATGCGGTGGTCGGCTTGGCCGAGACCAACTGGACCGAGGCGCGCCGCTTCCTGCCGATGCTGACGACGCCGCTATTTGCCGAGGTTCGCAGCAAGGCCGGCCCGGCCGCGACCGACGAGGCGCTGGCCGAGCAACTCGCGGAGATGTCGCCGGAAGCGGCTGTGTCGCTGATCCGGACCGTTGTTGCCGAGGAAGCGGCGCGGATCTTGCGCCTGCCGGCAGGCGTGATCGATCCGTCGCGGCCGCTCTCGCAGCTGGGCATGGATTCGCTGATGGCGGTCGAACTTCGGCTCGCGCTCGAAAGCCGGCTGCGGGTCGACCTGCCGCTTGTTTCGCTGGCCGAGGGAACCAGTGTGGCGTCGATCGCTACGCGGCTTGGCAACGCGCTGAAGACCGGCGCCGATCATGCCGAAGTGGTCGCGCTCGCAGCACGCTACGAGAGTGTGGATGAGGCGGCGCTGATGCCGGTCGAGGCGGTCACCGAGCCGAAATCGGCGGCTGCGGAATAGTCGATTGGCCGAGGGACGCAATCTGTTCGGTCTGTCGGCGCAGGCGCGGGCGCATCTGCTCCAGCGAGTATCCTCGGCGGCGCGGCAGCGCTTGCCATTGTCCGCGGCCGAGCCGGCCCGGCGGGCGGGCGGGCGCCTGTCGGTCGCCGAGTTCGACGCCTACAAGGACATCCGGATGATCCGCGAGGCAGCGGACTTCCTCGGGATCGCCGACCCGTTCTTTCGCGTCCACGAGGGGATTGCCGGCGCTGAAACGGTGATCGACGGCGCGCCCTACGTCAACTTCGCCTCGTACAACTACCTCGGACTGAACGGCCACCCGCGGATCCGCGCCGCGGTCGAAGCGGCACTCGACCGCTACGGCACCTCGGTTTCGGCAAGCCGGCCGGTGTCGGGGGAACGCCCGGTGCATCGCGAGCTCGAACGCGAGCTGGCGCGGCTGCACGGTGCCGAGGATTGCGTGTGCCTGGTCGGCGGCCACTCGACCAACGTCACCGTGATCGGTGCATTGCTCGGACGCAACGACGTGATCGTGCACGACGCGTTGATCCACAACAGCGTGGTGCAGGGTGCGATTCTATCGGGGGCGCGCCGGGTGCCGTTTGCCCACCTCGATCACGAGGCCGCCGACCGCATCCTCGGCGAGGTGCGGCCGCGCAACGGGCATACGCTGCTGGTGCTCGAAGGGCATTACAGCATGGATGGCGATGTCCCCGATCTGCCGGCCTTCGTGGCCGCCGCGCGTCGCCACGGCGCATGGCTGATGATCGACGAGGCGCATGCGCTCGGAGTGCTGGGACAGCGGGGCCTCGGCAGCGCCGACCGCTTTGGCATCGACCCGGGCGAGGTCGATATCTGGATGGGGACGCTCAGCAAAACACTGGTGTCATGCGGCGGTTATATCGCCGGCTGCGCCGAGCTCATCGATTATCTCAAGCTCGCCGCTCCCGGGTTCGTGTTCTCGGTCGGGATCACGCCGCCTGCCGCCGCTGCCGCGCTCGCCGCACTCGAGCTGTTGCTGGCCGAGCCCGCGCGGGTGCGGCGGCTCAATGACCGGGCCGCGCTGTTTCTGGCGCTCGCACGCGAGGGTGGTCTCGATGTCGGCGGATCGATCGGGGCGGCGATCGTGCCGGTCATGACCGGCGGGTCGATTCGTGCCGGCCGACTGGCACAGGCGATGTTCGAGCGCGGCGTCAACGTCCAGCCGATCCTCTACCCGGCGGTACCGGAACGTGCGGCCCGGCTGAGATTCTTTCTGACCTCGGAGCATAGCGAGGAGCAAATCCGCACCACCGTGCGCACGCTGCTCGAAGAGAGCCGCCGGATTGCCGCCGAGCCGACCGATCTTGCCGCGGTAGCGCGCCATCTCGGGCGCCGGTTGTTGTCGGGTTAGCGGGTGAGACCGCGGCTGAACCGGCCGCCCTGATGCGCACTGGGCGCTGCTCGTGTTGCTGAAGGCGGCGAACGGCGAACGATCAGAGGGGGTTCGTGTTGCCACCCCTCTTTGGTTCTTACCTGCCGACGCTATATAACTTGTAGTTGGGTTGCAATCAGGCGGGCGGTATAGACACCCCTCCAGCCGGCAGGATCGAGCCATCCCGTCTCGTCACGCGGCGGACGAATGGCCCGAATATGGGCATCGGTAATGTCCGCGAGATTCGGGATCGGTCGCGGCGAGTCAAACTCGGTTGACCAGAAGAACTTGATCTTGCCCGCAGCTTCATGCTTGGCGACGAGGCAATTGGGGGCGCCTCCTGCCCTGTTATAGAGCCCGACCGCCGAATAGCTTTCCTGATGGCTGACAACCATGACGCCTTCGGTGCCGGGAAACGCAAATTTCATTGCGGAATACCAGCGGCACAGGCGTTTCAGTTCGTTTTCATTGAATTCATACCGGTTCAGCGCCAGTAGAGACGTCGCGTCGGTCGGCGGCGACGCCCCCGCTACCGTGCGTGGGAAACGCACGATATTCGTCTGCTCGAACGCGTGTTCCACGTTGCCCCCACTTTCCGGCCGCACTGACGGCTCAGTCCCCGCTGCGGCACAAACCCGCATCGACCTGTCGGCCACGCAGTCCGGCCGGACGCGGCAGCAAACCGAAACGGCGCAGCGTGTCCGACTACTTATCGATCAACGATCGATACATCGCGCGGGCCAAGTTTCACTGGAAGGAATACTATCGGGCGCTGATTCGGAGTCAATCAAGCCGAAGCTCGCTTGTGGCTTTTCGATCCCGGCTGTTGCGATACGGCAACAGTTGCAAAAAGGAAACAAGCTGTTGAACCTACGGTTTGGCAGCCGCGACACCCCGAATCGCGGCTCGGCCAGGGCACGGCGGCTTCACCTCGATGGCCGGCTGACCGGATCCGCCGGTCAGGACCCGCGTCCGGCATTAGCCCGGCATGTCACGCTGCGCGGCCCGGCATGTCACCATCTGCCGGTCGGCGATCTGCTCACCGCCGAACACATGATCGCCCATTGATTTCGCCGCCTCGCAGGGCCGATTCTGCAGCCTGGCGGGTGATCACCGGCGCGGCCATAGACAACCGCGTTCGTCCGCCTCCGAACCCGGGGGGTCGCATGAGTACACGCAGGTCGGCGATGCGGGGACTGGCGGTATTTGCCGCAATGATCGCAGGTGCCAAGCGGGCGCAGGCGCTCAATCTCTTTGGCGACTATTATGAAAACGTAGCCCGCGCTGCGGCGCAAAACGATGCGGCGCTGGTCAGACAGCTCGTCGGCAGCGGCGAGGGCGATCCGAACATGACCGACGAGCAGTCGCGCACCGGTCTCCACTACGCCGCAATGAACGGCAATTTGACGATCCTGGCGATTCTGATCAAGGCGAAGGCAAAGCTCAATCCCGTGGACAATCTCGGCGACACACCGCTCCATCTGGCCGCCGACCGGGGTCAGACCGAGGCGGCGATCCTGCTGCTCGATGTTGGCGCCGAGGTCGATCCACAAAACAAGGAAGGGCAGACGCCGCTGATGATCGCCGCGAGCCGCGGCAATCTCGAACTGGTGCGGGCGTTGCTCGCCAAGGGCGCCAGCGCGACCAAAACCGATTATACCGGCCGCGATGCGCTGGGCTGGGCGCAGGACAGCAACCGCCCGGCGGTCGTGGCGGCGATCCGGCGGGCGCAAGGCGCGGCCGCGGGTGGCTCCTGAGCGATCTCCATGCTCCCCGTGCCGGCGGCGCCGAGGAGCATGTTCACGGCAGTCGCCGCCCGCCGCTACCCGCGATGCTCGCGATCGAGGGTGCGGGTGGCGGCACTCGCCACCGCCTTCAGCGAGGCGGTGATAATATTGGCGTCGATGCCAACACCATGGAGGGTGTTGCCGCCGGCATCACGGATCTCGACATAGGCGGTCGCCTGGGCGTCGGCACCGGCGCCGATGGCGTGCTCGCGATAGTCGACAAAGCTCAGCTCAACTCCGCATTGGCGGCGCAGCGCTTCAACAAAGGCATCGATCGGACCGTTGCCGACCCCCTCGATATGCCGTTCGACCCCGCCCGCCAGGATAGTGGCGGCGATCCGCCGCTGCTCCGGCGCGCCCGGCTCGGGCAGGATGCTGTAATCGCCGAGCACGATCCCGTCGGCGCGCAGATACGTCTGCCGAAACAGCGACCAGATGTCGGCGCTGGTCAATTCCTTGCCGGTCCGGTCGGCGACCTCCTGGACGCATTTCGAAAACTCGATCTGCAGCCCGCGCGGCAAATCGAGCCCGTGATCGGCCTGCAGCACATAGGCGACCCCGCCTTTGCCCGACTGGCTGTTGACCCGGATCACCGCCTCGTAGCTGCGGCCGAGATCCTGGGGGTCGATCGGCAGATAGGGCACCTCCCATAATTCGTCGTTGCGCTTGGCGAGCGCCTCGAAGCCCTTCTTGATCGCATCCTGGTGCGAGCCGGAAAACGCAGTGTAGACGAGTTCGCCGGCATAGGGGTGGCGCGGATGGACCGGCAGCTGGTTGCAATGCTCGACGGTGCGGACGACCTCGTCGATGTCGGTGACGACGAGACCCGGATCGATGCCCTGGCTGAACAGGTTCAACGCCAGCGTCATCACATCGACATTGCCGGTGCGCTCGCCATTGCCGAACAACGTACCCTCGACCCGGTCGGCGCCGGCCATGACGCCGAGTTCGGCCGCCGCCACCGCGGTGCCGCGATCGTTGTGCGGGTGCAGGCTCAACACGATGCTGTCGCGGTCGCGGATGTTGCGGCCGAACCATTCGATCTGGTCGGCATAGATGTTGGGGGTCGCCATCTCGACGGTGGCCGGCAGGTTGAGAATGGTCTTGCGCTCGGGCGTCGGCTGCCAGACATCCATCACCGCCTCGCAGATCTCGACCGCAAATTCGAGTTCGGTGCCAGTGAAGCTCTCAGGCGAATACTGGTAGAGGACTTGCGTCTGCGGCATCGCTTCGGCGAGGTCGCGGATCAGCCGCGCCCCGTTGACAGCGATGTCGACGATGCCGCCCTTATCAAGACCGAACACCACCCGCCGCTGCAAAGTCGAGGTTGAGTTGTAAAGGTGCATGATGGCCCGCCGCGCGCCGCGGATCGCCTCGAAGCTGCGCTCGATCAGCTCGGCGCGCGCCTGGGTCAGCACTTGGATCGTGACATCCTCGGGCACCAGATCGCGCTCGATCAGTTCGCGGACAAACGCGAAATCGGTTTCGGAGGCGGCCGGAAATCCGACCTCGATCTCCTTGAAGCCGAGCTTGACCAGAAGATCGAACATGCGGCGCTTGCGGTCGGGCCCCATCGGCTCGACCAGGGCCTGGTTGCCGTCGCGCAGATCGACACTGCACCACAGCGGGGCGCGGTCGATCACCTTCGCCGGCCAGTGCCGGTCGGGAAGACGGATCGGCGCGAACGGGCGGTATTTGTAGATCGGCATCTCGGACATCGAAAACTCCTGCTGCGGCAAGACCGCCGCGTCGGCGGGCGGTCGCGCGATACGAACACGATCGGGGCAAGGGCTCGCGGCCGACGGAGGCTCAGCCCCGCCGGCCGCCGCTAAGTCGCGGACCGCAGAAGCGTAAAGCAATCAGGCTGGAGGCCCGCCAGATGGCCCACAATTCGGAACGGGAGCGGGAAGACATTGCAGAACCGAGCGAACAGACGGTTCCCAGCATGGGAACGGGCGCAGCCTCGATCGGCGCCGGTCAGGGCGCCGCGGCGGTAAGTCGAAGCTCGTTGCGCTCGGTCGTCATGGCTTCTCGGTAACAGAACCGTGCCTGGCGGTCAATACCCCAGCGCCAGCCCGTCCTTGCGCGGCTCCGAACCACCGATCAAAACACCGCGCCGATGGTCGAGCCAGATCGCCTGGCAGCCGCCGAGCGGCACCTGCTGTACCGCGATTTCGTGACCGCGGCGTGCGAGATCGTCGACGATCGGCTGCGGCACCGCGCGTTCGACCTGCAACGCGCCGTTCAGTGCCAGGATGCGCGGCTGTTCCGCGGCCTGTTGCGGATCCATGCCGCGGTCGAGCATGCGGTGCAGGAAATGTGCATGTCCGACCGCCTGATAATGGCCGCCCATGACCCCGAACGGCATGACGGCGCGGCCGTCCTTGACCAGCATCCCCGGGATGATCGTGTGGAACGGCCGCTTGCCCGGTGCAATTGCATTGGGGTGGCCGGGGATCGTGCGAAACCCGGTGCCTCGGTTGTGTAATAGGACCCCGCTTTCGGGTGCCACAATGCCGCTGCCAAACGCCGAGAACAGCGAGTTGATAAACGAACAGGCGTTGCCGTCGCGATCGACGACGCACAGATAGACCGTGTCCTTGTGCTCGATCTCGGCCCAGCGCGGCCCCGGCAAGGCGCGGTCGAGCCGGATCGTCCGCCGGGTACGCTCGGCCCGCGCCTCGGACAGGTAGTCGGCAACATCGACCGGCACGTGATCGGGGTCGCAGATGAAGTTGTCGCGCACCCAGTAGGCCGCCTTGTTCGCCTCGGCCAGCAGATGCAGCCGGTCGGCCTCGCTGAACTCCTCGCCGCCGAGCGCATAGCCTTCGAGCGCGCGCAGCATCATCAGCGCCGCCATGCCCTGGCCATTGGGCGGACATTCGTAGACGTCATAGCCGCGATAGCGGGTGGTGATCGGCTCGACCCAGTTCGATCGCTGCGCCGCGAAATCGGCCTCCTTGTGCAGGCCGCCGAGCGCCTGCAGCCGGTTGACGATGTCCCGCATGACCGGGCCCTCGTAAAACGCTTCGCGCCCCTCCCGTCCGATCCGGCGCAAGGTCGCGGCGAGCGGCGGATTTTGCATCCGGTCGCCGGCCTCCGGCGGCTTGCCGCCAGGCAGGAACAGTGCCGCGGTGACCGGATTGCGCAGCTTCACCTGGTTGCGGCGCCAGTCATCGGCGATCCGCGGAGTCACGACATAGCCGCCTTCGGCTGCGCGAGCCGCCGGTTCGAGCAATTCGGCGAGCGGTTTCGTGCCGTATTCCCGATTAAAGGTGCACCAGGCGTCGACGGCGCCCGGCACGGTCACTGCGTGCGGTGTGGGCACGTCGATCTCGTGAATGCCGTGTTCGACATACCACTCGACGGTCGCCTTGCCCGGCGCCCGCCCCGAGCCATTGAGCGCCACTGGGAGGCCGCCAGCGCGCGAATAGAGCACGAAGCAATCGCCGCCGATCCCGGTGCTCTCCGGCTCGACCACGCACTGCATCGCCACCGCGGCGATCGCCGCATCGGCAGCGTTGCCGCCGGCGCGCAGCACGTCGAGCGCCGCCAGTGTCGCCATCGGGTGCGAGCTGGCAGCCATTCCGTTTGTCGCCATTGCCGCCGAACGCCCGGGAACGTTGAAGTCACGCATCACCGCTTCCTTGTCCAACATGCAAATCACCCGCCGGAAAGCAGGGCTGACCGGCGGGCTCGTCGCTTGCCGCGGACTCATGCACCGTCCCAGCCTAAGCGTCAATTCGGGCCTGGGCGTCAATTCGGGCCTGGGCGTCAATTCGCGAACCGCGAAGAAGACCGATCTTGGATGGAAGTTCTGAACTGTTGCGCTTTCCGGTTGCGATGCCGCCGGTGCCGGGAGAGGTCGTGGCGATCGCGCCCGGAGTGCATCGGCTGCGCATGCCGCCGCCCTTTGCCCTTGGCGAGGCGCTCGCCCATCTGCATTATCCGTCGGCACAAGGGCAGCTCGACCGGGAGTTGGGCCGTGACGGGATCAACCGGTTCATCCGCCGCGGTGTGGTGAGCGGTCTGTCGTAGAAGAAACGATTGGCGGAGGCTGGGATGAGGCTGGGTTACAGCTGCCGGTGCAGTTGCGCCGTGCTGGCATCGGTTGTCATCGCGGCGGCGCTGTTGTGCGCCGGCGCGGTGCGCGCGGCCGAGCCGATCACGATCGGTTTTGGCATGGGGCTGACCGGCGGGCTCGCCGACGCCGGCAAAGCGGCGCTGCTGGCGATGCAAATCTGGCAGGGCGATGTCAACGCCAAGGGCGGGCTCTTGGGCCGTCCGGTCAAGCTCATCTATTACGACGACCAGAGCAACCCGGCGACGGTGCCGGGGATCTATACGAAGCTGATCGATGTCGACAAGGTGAACTTTATCGTCTCGGGCTACGGCACAAACCTGATCGCGCCGGCGATGCCGGTGGCGATTGCGAATAACCGGCTGTTCCTCGGCCTGTTCGGCCTCGCCGTCAACAGCGAGTTCCACTATCCGAAATATTTCTCGATGCTGCCCGCCGGACCCGACCCGAAGCATGCGTTTTGCGAGCCGTTCTTCAAGGTCGCGATGGCCGCCAAGCCGAAGCCGAAGACGCTGGCGCTGCTCGCTGAGGATGCCGAGTTTCCGAAGAACGCATCTGAAGGGGTGCGCGACATCGCCAAGCGCGACGGCATCAAGATCGTCTACGACAAGACCTATCCGCCGGGAACGCCCGACTTCACGCCGATTGTCGAGGCGATCCAGGCGACCCATCCCGACATGGTGTTTGTCGCCTCCTATCCGCCGGGATCGGCGGGGATGCTGCGCGCGGCGACCGAGTCCGGGCTTAAGACGCGGTTCTTCGGCGGCGGCATGGTCGGCCTGCAATACACGGCCCTCAAGGAGCAGTTCGGACCGAAGCTCAATGGTGTCATCGATTACGACTGGTGGATCCCGGCGCCGACCATGCAGTTTCCCGGGATTCTCGACTTTCTGAAGGAATACCAGGCCAAGGCGCCGAAAGCGGGGGTCGATCCGCTCGGCTGGTACCTGCCGCCCTTTGCCTATGCCAATCTGCAGGTGCTGGCCGAGGCGGTCGAGGGCACCAAGAGCCTGGACCAGACCAAGGTCGCCGACTACATCCGGACCCACTCGTTCAAGACCATCGTCGGTGATATCACCTTCGGCAAGGATGGCGAATGGTCGAAGCCGCGCGTGCTCGAAGTGCAGTGGCAGAACATCAAGAGCAACAGCCTCGACCAGTTCAAGGACACCAAGGTCGAGGTCATCCTCGAACCGGATCAGTATCGCACCGGAACAGTGATCACACCGTATGACGGCAGCGCGGAATAGGAGAGTGACGATGGCCAAGATCAATCATGTGGCGCTCAAAGTGACCGACCTCGAAGCGGCCACCCGGTTTTACGAAAACGTCTTTGGCTTCCGCCAGGTCGGGACCGGTCGCTCGCGCGGCCATGTCTCGCGCCACCTGACCGACGGCTATGTCGATCTGGCGCTGATGGTCTATGACAGCGAGGACGATGCGGAGGCCAAACTGGTCGGCGAAGGCCCGGCGATTCACCATTTCGGCATCGCCGTCGAGGACCGGCAGGCGACGCTGGCCAGGATCGAGCAGTTCGGCGGCACGATCCTCTCGAAGCCCGATGCCGGGACGGTCAAGTTCCGCTCGCCCGACGGGACGATCGCCGAAATCGCCGGCCCCGGCCGCTACGAGGCGATGGCGGAGCGCCGCCGCGGGTGACGGCACCCTCCCGGCTGCTCACTTGCTTTTGGCGGCGACATGCTCGGCTTTTGACATTGTCAGCTTTTCCGGGTGGATGATGGTCTTGTTGGCAGCAGCACGAGCAGCCCCGAGATTGGGGAATTCGGTGTCGGCGCCGTCGCGCTGCAGCACGTAGGTGGCCGACATCGCCTTGCCGCTCTTCTGGTCGGCGACGGTGCGTTTGACGATCGTCCAATGGACCCGCCGGGTGCCGCTCTCCTCGGCCTCGTCGGCGACGTCCTCGAAACCACGATCGACCATCGATTCGAGAGTGTAGAGCTTGTGCGACGGCCGGTTTGGTGACGCCTCGCGGCCCCGTCCCGGTCGGCGATCCGGGCCGCGGCTGCGCTCCCGGACCGGTCCGGCGTTACGGCTGGGTGCGCTATGGGTCACTGCTCCACGCGTGCCGTCGCCGCGAGCCCCGGGCTCCCGACCATCGGTTCGCGACCGTGTGCGGGCGGGGCGCTCGGCGTCGCGCGGCGATCCGTCCTCGCGCGGCCTCGCGGAACGTGGCCGGCGGTTGCGCGGCCCGCGGCCCGGGCGCGTTTCGCCCGGCGCCGATACCGCCTGCGCGGGCGGGGCGTCGCCGGGTGAAGCAGCAGGCGTCTCGGGACCGCCGTCGCCGATCCGGCGTATTGCCGGCCGTCGCCGCCGTCGCCGGCCGGGCAGACCCGCGGATGGGGGTGGCCGGTGTGCGCCGGGAATTGCACCAGGAACCGCCTCGGCCGATGCGTTGCCCGCGGGCGGCGGCGTCTCCAGCGCAGGGGTGAGAGCGGCGGTCGGCACCGGGGCTGATGCTGGAAGATGCAGGGTCCGCCCCCCGGGCGCCTCGGCATCGGACGCGCGATCATGCGCCAAGCTCAACTCGATCCCGGTGGCACGCTCGGTCGCCGGTGCTGCGGTGGGCCGGTTTGCGGTGGGCCGGGCTGAGGTAGGCCGATCTGCGGCCGCCGTGACCGATCCGCCGAATTGAGCCGGTCGGCGCCGTCTGCGCCGGCGGGGACGAGCGCCGTCGGCCGGTGCCGAGCCGGTCGGCCCGGATGGTGGCGTGGGCTCGGTCAGCGTCGCGTTTGTCTCGGCAGTATCATCGGCCGATATCGCCACGGTGGCGCTGGCCGGTCTGCGGCGTCGACGTCGACGGCGCCGTCGGGGCTCGCCGATCGATCCGGCATCACGCGCGGCCGCATCGCCCGCGGCTTGACCGGTTGTGACCGCGTCGCCCGGCAGCGATGCTGGCGACGGTGCTGGCGTCGTGACCTCGACCGGCGCGACATCGGTTGTCGCAGCGGGCGCCCCGGCCGGGTTCGGCCCGGTCTGCGGCGCGGTCGCGGAAGGTGGCAATGAGGGCGATTCCTCGATCGACATTGTATCGCTCACGACCCTGACAATGGGCTGCCCCAGGCTCAACCGATCGCCAGTATCAACCGATCGCCAGTCGGGAGAAAGCGCTGTGAGAGCCGTCTTGCACGCCGATCGAGGCGGCGCGGTGCGCCGGCATCGCCAGCCGACCGTGATGTTCGCCATCACCTGCAGGCCGGGGATGGCTCACGCGGCTGGAGGACCCCCGCTCGCGACAACCCGATCATCTCCGACCGCGCTATGACCACCGCCGCTGGCCCCTCAGGATTTCGCACGGGGAGTTCGCCCTGGGATTTCGTCACAGCGCGGTGCGGTATTTCGCCGGTCTTGACCAGCCGAGCATTTTGCAACATCCGTCGTTGCATGAGCGGGCGGGGTCGGTGAAACCCGGTGCGGCCGACAAGCGGGTGGGTTTGGCAACCGTGCCGCAGCATGTGTGAGCGCGGCGCAGCTGCCGACCGGGCGGCGCTCTTCGCCGGGGCGCGCCACCGCCGGGCGGACCGCATCTCGTGCTCATCAGGCGCCGGGCGGATCGCGGTGTGAGCAGCGGGCGAAGCCGCGTCGCGCTCGGCTCGCATTCGGTCTGGCTGATCCTGGCGCTGCTGGGGCTCGGCGGCTGCGTGCCCGCCACGATCCATCCAGCCGGGGATGCGCCGCCCCGGTCCGGCGCCGCTGCTTTGCGCCACGCGGTCGTGCCGCATTTCACCGGTCACTTCTTTGTCACGACCGATGGCGTGCGCTTGCCGCTGCGTCGATGGCTGCCGCAGGGCAAGATCAAAGCCGTGATTCTGGCGCTTCATGGCTTCAATGACTACAGCCACGCGTTTGCCGGCCCCGGCGCCGCCTGGGCGCGCGACGGCATCGCGACCTATGCCTACGATCAGCGGGGCTTTGGCGCGGCACCCGGGCATGGCCGTTGGCCGGGACGTGCCGCACTCGCGATCGATGCCGCAGCCGCTTGCGGCGTGCTGCACCGGCTCTATCCGCATGTGCCGCTTTACCTGCTTGGCGAGAGTATGGGTGGAGCGGTGGCGATCGTGACGATGGCCGGGGAGGGCGGCGCCCCGATCCCCGACATCCGCGGAATGATCCTGGTCGCGCCGGCGGTCTGGGGCCGTTCGACGATGGGGCTGCTGCCGCGCCTGGCGCTGGCGGTTGCGGTCCGGCTGGCGCCTCGGTTGACCCTGACCGGACAGGGGCTCCATATCCTGGCCTCGAACAATATCCCGATGCTGCGCGCCTTGGCGCGCGACCCGCTGGTGATCAAGGCCACCCGCGTCGACACGATCTACGGGCTCGTCAATCTGATGGACGCCGCGTTGGCGTCGGCGCCCCGACTTCATGTGCCGCTGCTGCTGTTGTACGGTGCGCATGATGAAGTCATCCCGAAGCTGCCGATCCGCCGATTTGTGCACGCGCTGCCAAACGACCCGGCCGACCCGCACAGCCTCGCCTATTACCCGCAGGGCTACCACATGCTGTTGCGCGATCTCGATAGTCGGACCGTGATCGCCGATATCGCCGGCTGGATTTTCAACCCGCGGGCGCCGCTGCTGTCTGGTGCCGACCGGGACGCAACCGCTGCGATCTGGGGCGACGCTCATGCCGCGCGGCTCGGCGGCTCCTGAGCGCAGATGCATCTTTCGCTGACCATCCGCCTCGTGTTTCTGGTGCTGCTCGCCAACGGGACACCGCTCGTCGCCGGCAAAGTGTTTGGACCGCTGTTGGTGCGTCCGCTCGATAGCGGGCGGGAATTCGTCGACGGTCGGCCGCTCTTCGGCCGGTCAAAAACCGTGCGCGGGCTGGTTCTCGCCATTCTCGCCACGACCGCGGCTGCGCGCATGGTCGCACTGTCGTGGCGGATCGGATTGCTGGTCGGCACGCTCGCGATGATCGGCGATTTGTTCTCCAGCTTTTTGAAGCGGCGCCTCGGCCGGTCGTCGAGCAGTCCCGCGGTCGGCCTCGATCAGGTTCCGGAATCGCTGTTTCCGCTGCTCGGCTGCCTCGATCCGCTGTCGCTGACAGCGGCGGACGTCGCCTTTGGCGTCGCCGTCTTCGTGATCGGCGAATTTCTGGTCTCGTGCCTTCTCTACGCCTTCGACTGGCGCGAACGGCCTTATTGAGCCTCACCTCGTGCGATTGAGCCTCACCTCGTGCGTAGATGATGCAGCGTGATCTCCGGTGGGCAGTTGATCCGGACGGCGACGATGCACGACCCGACACCGACCGAGGTATAACCGACCATGTGGCCGTAGCGCCACGAGCCGGCACCCATGCGCCGCGGCAAGGCCGAGTCGAGTGTGACCGGGATCGCGCCCGGCAGACAGATCTGGCCGCCATGAGTGTGCCCGCTCAACAGCAAATCGAAGCCGGCATGCGCCGCCTGGCGGTAGATTTCGGGAGTGTGCGACAGCAGGATCGAGAACTCCCCCTCGGGGATCTCAGCGGCGGCCTTCTCGATGTTGTCGAGCCGGTAGGAGTGGGCGTCGTCGACGCCGGCGAGGTGGAGTCTCTGGCCATCGCGCAGCAGCAGCTCGGCCTCGTTGACCAGCATGCGGATGCCCATTTCTTCCAGAGCCGGAACCATGCGTAGCGAATCATGGTTGCCGAGCACACCATAGACTGGGCCGGCAAGCTTCCGGCGCAGATCGGCCATGCCGTCGAGTGTCGCCGCGAACGGGCCATAGGTCTTGCCGCGGTAATCGCCGGTCAGGACACACAGATCGTAGGCGAGCCCAGGCAGCAGTGCCGCGAGATGGCGCATCGCGCCCTTGTTCATGTCGATATGCAGGTCGCTCAGCTGCAGGATCGTAAACCCGTCGAATGCGGTCGGGAGGCCGCCGGCGTGGACCTCGTGATGGCGGATCTGGATGCGCTCGGCATTTTTGCGGCCGCGCCAGTAGAGCCCCGTCAGTTTGAGCGAATTGCGGATGATGGGCGGGCTGCGGTACCAGCGCCGCCGCGACGATCCGTGCCGGCGGTCGGTGCAACGCGCTTCGTGATCATCCTCGAGACCGAGCCGCTGACGCACCGGCAGCCGGCCGAAGCGTTGCTCCAGCTGCGCGGCGACATCGCCGCCGGCCCACGCGGCGACATCGGCGCCGGCCCGTGCATCCGGCTCCTTGCTCGTGATCCCAGGCCACTGCGCAGGCAAAATGGCTGTCGACCGATTATCCATGCCGCCCCCATGCCTCGATTGCCTGCGACCGTGGCCGTCCCGGCCAGGTGGCCACCTTGTTGCGCCGCCTTGGTGGCGGGAGTAGGGCACAACCGCTGCCAAGCTCCTTGCATCCGCGGCGCAGCGGCGGTATCGACTGACCGCTGGCGTTGGTCGTCCTCCGGCATCGGCACCCGTAGCTCAGCTGGATAGAGCGCTGCCCTCCGAAGGCAGAGGTCGTGAGTTCGAATCTCGCCGGGTGCGCCATCATTTCCGCCACTCTCAGCCTCGCCGCAGATGGCTACGATCTGGTAAACGCGATGTGACCAGATGCGGACAAGCGCGGTTGGGTGGAACGAGCGCGTCATGGCGGTTCGGCACGAAATCAGTAGACCATCGATGGGTTGACCGAAGCTTACCAGAACCCGGATCACCGGTGGCATGGTGATGTATCGGGCCCTTGTCATCAGACAGGCGAAATACCACTTCGGAGATTATCGAAGGCTCGGACTGCCGCTCTCGTTGATGATCATCGGGATCGGGGTCCCGCCGGCCGCGCTGGTCTGATGGCGCGCTTCGCCGCTGTCGGCAACTCGTAGCCAATGTGGCGATGGCGCGGCGCGTCGGCCACGTGCGACGTGTAAGCACAGCGAGACGGGTGAAGGCATGGCTAAGCCGAAGCGAGGGCGGTCGACCGCAGCGATCGATGACCACGTCGGCGCGCGCATCCGCGAGCGTCGGATCATGTTGGGGCTGACCCAGCAGCAACTGGCCGATATGATCGGCGTCACCTATCAGCAGGCGCACAAATACGAGCGCGGGATCAATCGTGTCTCGGCCGGCCGGCTGTTCGAGATCGCCCGCGCGCTGAGCGCGCCGGTCAGTCACTTTTATGAGGGGATCGGACAGGACGGGCCGCGCCAGATCACGCCGCATCAGCGCATGCTGCTTGAGATCGCGCGCAACTTTGCCGAGATCCGCAACGAGAAGCACCAGGAGGCGGTCAGCCAGCTCGCCCGCGCGCTGGCCAGCAAATAGCTCTCGCCATCCGCCGCGCCCGCTTCTCGGGTTCACGGCGCCGACGGTAGCGGAAACTCCTCGAGGTATGGCAGATAAGCGTCCTCGACATCGACCTGCATCGCGGCCAGCAGGCGCACGAGGCCGTTATAGAAGGCAATCGTCAGGACGAGATCGGTCAGACGCTCTTCGCCCAGAGACCGGCGGAGCGTCGTGAAGACCTCCTCGGACAGTTCGAGCTGCAGGGTCATCTCGCGCGCGGCGCTCAGCACCGCCTTGGCCAGCGGGTCTAGGTCCGTCGGCTGCCCTGCGGTGTCGGCCGCGATCGCCCGGATGTCCGAGTCGGAGACCCCGAATTCGCGGCCGATCCGGATATGGTGCGAGTATTCGTAGGCCGAGCGGGTGACGTAGCCGACCTGCAGGATCGCCATTTCGCGCAATCGCGGGTCGAGCCGGCTGCCGTCGCGGATGAACCGGGCCAGGGTATTGAGGCTGCGCGCGGCCCGCGGGCTGTGCGCCAGCAGCCGGTAGAGGTTGATGTTGCGCGCCAGCAGATCCTGGTGTTCCGGCAACAGGTCGGACTTGTCGAGATAGGGCAGGCGCGCCATCGCGGTCACTCCGTTCGAAGACCGAGCTTACCACGCACGGGTGAGCACCGACATGCCGATGACATCGCCGGGACGGCGCGGCAACGGCCGTGCCGGTCTCGATCATCGGTCGAAATGGCGGGTTCAGGTGGCGAACTGCTCCTTGAACACGCGCTCTTCGAGATTGGCCTCGTGATCGAACAACAGGGTCATCGCCACATCGCGATTTTCGTGGATCTCGACGGTGGCGACATCGCGCGCCTCGGTGAAATCGGCCACTGCGCTGACCGGACGCTTGTCCCTTTCGAGCACGTCGATCCGCACTCGCGCGTCGTGGCGCAGCAGCGCCCCACGCCAGCGCCGCGGCCGGAACGAACTGATCGGCGTCAACGCAAGGATACCGGCGCCTAGCGGGATGATCGGGCCATGCGCCGAGAGATTATAGGCGGTGCTGCCGACCGGGGTCGCCACCAGGATGCCGTCAGCCGCGAGTTCGTCAATTCTGATCACCCCGTCTACGGTGATCCGCAGCTTTGCTGCCTGGCGGCTTTCCCGCAGCAGCGACACTTCGTTGAAGGCGAGTGCGCGGTGGCGGCTGCCATTCGTGTCGAGTGCCGCCATTTCGAGCGGATGCAGCACGACCGGCTGCGCTTCGGCCAGCCGCTCTTCGAGCCCGTCCGGCCAGTACGGGTTCATCAGAAAGCCGACGCTGCCGCGATGCATGCCGAAAATCGGCACCGCTTGCGGCAGAAAGCGATGCAGGGTTTCGAGCATGAAACCATCGCCGCCGAGCGACACGACAATCTCTGCTGCCTCCACCGGCACGCAGTCGTAGCGGCGACACAACTCGCCGAGCGCCTGCTGCGCCGGCTCGCTATCGGCGGCGACAACCGCGATCCGGCGCGGCTTGTGCGGCACCGGCACCGGCCTCACCCGCCGGTCACGCTCATATGCCGGGCGACGGCAGGCCGGTTGTGGCGGCGGTCGATAATGAAATCATGACCCTTCGGCTTGCGGCTGATCGCCTCGCGGATTGCCGCCACCAGCATCGCATCGCCTTCCGACCGGCGCAGCGGAGTGCGCAGATCGGCTGCATCCTCCTGGCCGAGACACATATAGAGCGTGCCGGTGCAGGTCACCCGAACGCGGTTGCAGCTCTCGCAGAAATTGTGGGTCAGCGGGGTGATAAAGCCGAGCCGGCGACCAGTTTCTCGCACCGTCACATAGCGCGCCGGGCCACCGGTGCGATAGTCGGTGTCGTCGAGCGTCCACCGGCGCTGCAGGCGGGCGCGCAACAGCGATAGCGGCAGGTATTGATCGAGCCGGCTTTCACCGCCGATGTCGCCCATCGGCATGACTTCGATGAATACCAGGTCAAAACCCTGGTCGCCACACCATGCGACAAGCTCGTCGAACTGGTCCTCATTGACGCCACGCAATGCTACGGTATTGATCTTGACCGCAAGCCCGGCCGCTTTCGCGGCAGCCAGACCGTCGAGCACCACATCGAGCCGGCCACGCCGGGTAATCTCGGTGAATTTCGCCGGATCGAGCGTGTCGAGCGAAACATTGATCCGGCGCACCCCGCAGTCGCGCAATTCCCCGGCATAGCGGGCGAGCTGGCTGCCATTGGTGGTCAGGGTCAACTCGTCGAGCGCGCCGGTCTCGAGGTGGCGCCCTAGCGAGTGGAACAGCGACATGATGTTGCGTCTGACCAGCGGTTCGCCCCCGGTCAGGCGCAGCTTGCGCACTCCGAGCCCGACAAACGCGCTGCACAGCCGGTCGAGCTCTTCGAGGGTCAACAGCTCGACCTTTGGCAGAAAGCTCATCTCTTCCGCCATGCAGTAGACACAGCGGAAGTCGCACCGGTCGGTGACCGATACGCGCAAATAGGTGATGGTCCGTCCAAACGGGTCGATCATGCTGGGCTCGCTCGTGGCGCTGCTATCCCTAAGATAAGGTCGAGACCGCGAAATGTCGCCCCCGATATTGCCATTATCGGTCTGAGGCGTGTGGGGCCCGCGGCAAGGAGCGGGATCGCCCACTTGCGCGGCGAGGTGCGCCGACCCATCATCAGCTCATGCAGGAATTTACCGTCCGCCCGCAGCCCGACGATCCGCGCCTGACGCGCACCGTCGACGGCATCGATCATGAGGGTCGGCCGATCGCGACGGCGGTGGTCATGGAACGGCCGCTGACCTTGTTTTTGAATGGCCGTGAGATCGTCACGATGATGACGATCGGCGACCATCCAGACTATCTCGCCGTCGGCTATCTGCTCAACCAGAACATGCTGCGGCCGGACGACCGCATCACCGGCATCGATTACGATGAAGAGCTCGAGACCGTCGTCGTGCGTACCGATCGCGAGACCGATTTTGAGGACAAGCTGCGCAAGAAGACGCTGACCTCGGGCTGCGCGCAGGGCACGGTGTTCGGCGATCTGATGGAGCGGTTCGAAGAGGTCAGACTTGCGCGCGACGCGGTGTTGCGGACCTCGTGGCTCTATGCGTTGAGCCGCAAGATCAACACCGCGCCAAGCCTCTATTTGGCCGCCGGCGCCATCCACGGCTGCGTGTTGTGCGAAGAGGATCGGCCGCTCCTTTATATGGAGGATGTCGGCCGCCACAACGCGATCGACAAGATCGCCGGCTACATGCACCTCAACGCTGTGACGGCAGCCGGGAAGATCTTTTATACGACCGGGCGGCTGACCTCGGAGATGGTCATCAAGACGGTCCAGATGGGCATCCCGATCCTGATCTCCCGCTCGGGCTTTACCGCCTGGGGCGTTGATCTCGCCCGTCAGGCCGGGCTGACCTTGATCGGCCGCGCCAAGGGCAGGAGGTTTGTGGCGCTGGCCGGCTGCGAGCGGATCGTTTTCGACAGCGATGCCCAAGCCGTAGCCGACGAGCCGCGGCATCTCGCCCGCAAGGCCAGCCTTGCCGAGGATGTCCTGTGACGATGGCACGGGCGACGATGGCGGGGGCGACGACGGCAGCAGCGACGACGGCAGGCACGACGACGGTCGGGTTGCTGCTCGCCGGCGGCCAGTCGCGGCGCATGGGCGGCGGCGACAAGTCGCTGCGGCTGCTCGCCGGCACGACCCTGCTCGAACGTGTCGTCCTGCGGCTCGCCCCCCAGGTCGATGCGCTGGTGCTGAACGCCAATGGCGACCCCACGCGGTTCGCCCGCTTCGGCTTGGCGGTCGTCGCCGATAGCATTCCGGGTTTTGCCGGGCCGCTCGCCGGAGTCCTGGCCGGGCTCGACTGGGCGGCTTTGCATCACCCGGACTGCGCCTACGTCGTCAGTGTCGCGACCGACGCGCCGTTTCTGCCAATGACGCTGGCGGCCCGGCTGGCCGAAGCGCGCGAGGCGGCCGGCGCGGATCTTGCCTGCGCGGCTTCGGGCGGCCGTTCGCATCCGGTTTTCGGTCTGTGGCCGGTCCGGCTGCGCGAGGACCTCCGGCGCGCGGTTGTGGTCGAGGGCGTTCGCAAGGTCGATCAATGGACCGGCCGCCACCAGCTTGTGACGGTGCCGTTCGCCGATCAGCCGGTCGATCCGTTTTTCAACACCAACCGCCCCGAGGACC
>Ga0335075_10002043_pt1 | contig 32815 bp, 17 predicted proteins | sample Lox_Sample_24_FD_206723 | JGI IMG/M metagenome (GOLD analysis project Ga0335075, IMG submission 206723) | Soil microbial communities from Loxahatchee National Wildlife Refuge, Florida, United States - Lox_Sample_2.4 | ecosystem: Environmental > Terrestrial > Soil > Wetlands | place: USA...
CAATGCCTCGACGGGACGCTTGCTGCACGAGGGCAGACTGGCGAAGCAGCTAATGGACTTTCTTGACGAATCGGATCGTTATTCACCGCGAACGTGGGCGGAGAACAATATTTCCTGCTTTTGTAGCAGCGCGATCCTCAACGACATCATCAAAAAGCACGTGCTTGCCACGGGCCAGGAATGGACCTGCGACTTGGCACCATTGTGTTGGCGTCCCGATCCCTGCCTTGTAGCGCCCGAGGATCGCGAGCGCATGGCGATCGCGCATGAGGATGTGCGTCAGCGTTTCAATCTTGAGATCGGTCCGGCTCACCACGCTGAGCGGGAAGAGGCATCCCCCGAAATTGCAGAGATCTGCAAGGGTGGATGTCCCGACTCAGAGATGGAGCGGTAATGCCGTTTATGACAATTGTTTTCTGGGTGTGCGCGGTCTGCGTGATTTATACCTACGCGGCGTATCCATTGGTGCTCTGGCTACTCGCGCGTTGGCGAGGCAGGCCAATTTGCGCTGAGGGACCGCAGCCGCGCTCAGTGTCAATCATCGTCGCCGCCCACAACGAGGAGCAGGCAGTCGCTCGCCGTCTCCAGGAGCTTATCGACATGCTCGACGCCAGCGGGCTGGACGGCGAAGTCATTCTTGTGTCGGACGGCTCGACGGACGGCACGGCGCCGCTGGCGCGCGCCTTCACCAAGGAGCGCGTGCGTGTTTGCGAGCTGCCGTCGCGGCTTGGCAAGGCGGCAGCCCTGAACAACGGCTGCGCCCTGTCCAAGCGGGAGATCCTTGTTTTCGCGGACATCCGGCAAATCTGGGAGCCGGATGCCTTGCAATTGCTACTGGAGAACTTTGCCGATCCACGGGTCGGCGGTGTCAGCGGCGACCTGCTGCTGTGCGATCCCGCGGGGGTGCTGGCCGGTGTGGCGATGTACTGGCGCTACGAGAAAATGCTGCGCCGTCTGGAGGGCCGTATCCATTCCGTTGTCGGCGTCACCGGAGCCATCAGCGCCGTGCGCCGCCGCCTCTTTCAACCAATTCCACCGGGGACCATCCTCGATGATGTGTACTGGCCCTTGCAGGTTGTGCTTCAAGGCTACCGTGTGATTCACGATCGCCGGGCTATGGCGTACGATCGGCTGCCGCCGAAAACGCGCGACGAACTGCGTCGCAAAGTGCGAACGTTGTGCGGCAACTTTCAGCTGCTGACGCGCCTGCCCACTGCGTTGTTGCCGTGGCGTAATCCAATTTGGTTACAATTCGTATCGCACAAGGTTTTCCGCTTGCTGATGCCGTGGATGCTCTTCGCGCTGCTTGCTGCCAGCGGGATGCTGGCCGGCCCTCTCTACCGCGCCGCCCTTATGACGCAAATCGCGATCTATGGGCTAGGATTGCTTGGATTGATTCCGTCAGTGGCGAAACGTTCGCGATTGGCATCCGCGGCTGGCTCCTTCCTTGTGCTTAACAGTGCTGCGTGGTTGGCTTTCTGGGTTTGGCTAACGGGGAAGTCCGAACGGAGCTGGCACAAGACGGACTATGATCCCAAATCCGCCGACCACGGAGCACCACCCGCGGTGAAGACAGATGGATCCACGCTGCAAACGGTGGGCTGAGCACCACGGACCACGAGCTGAGGGAATATGGTTATCGGCACGATTGTTCTCGTGTTGGTTTTGGGACTGCTTGTGTTCCGGCTTGTCCGGACGATCCACCGTCTTGGTCTGGATCGATGGCTGTTGCCGTACCTGATGCAATCGGCTCGTCGCCGCCGGCTTCGGCGCGGTGAGGAAGTGCATCTGCTGCTGTGCATCGCCGATCATTATGAGCCGGAACAGTATTGTCCTTCCGCCGAGGTCAGTCGAGCGCGCGTTCGCCGTTGGGTCAAGGATTATCCCCGACAATTCGGCCGTTTCCGCGACAGCGACGGCCGCACGCCGCGCCATACCTTTTTTTTCCCGATCGAGCAGTATGAGCCTGAATATCTCGATGCACTGACGAACCTGTGCCGGGAGGGATTCGGCGAGGTAGAAATCCATCTGCACCACCACAATGATACGGCCGACAATTTGCGGCAATCGTTGCTGGCGTTCAAAAAGACGTTGGCCGGGCATCACGGCTTACTCGCGCGCGATCCCCACACGGGTGAGCCTGTCTATGGTTTCATCCACGGCAACTGGGCGCTGAACAACTCCCGGCCAGACGGAGTTCACTGCGGCGTCAACAACGAGCTGGATATCCTGCGCGAAACGGGTTGTTATGCCGACTTCACGCTGCCCTCGGCGCCGCATCCCACACAGACGAAAAAGGTCAACAGTATCTATTATGCTGTCGATTCTCTTGGTCGGCCGCGATCGCATGACACGGGTGTCGATGTCGGCTCCGCTCCCGCGCCGGAGCGATCTTTGTTGATGATCCAGGGGCCGCTGATTTTCGACTGGAGGCGGCGCAAATGGGGTGTGCTGCCGCGGCTGGAAAACGCTTGCATACAGGGAAGTCAGCCGGCGCGCATCGAACGGCTGGATCGCTGGCTGCAAGCGCGCGTGCAGGTGCCGTCGCGGCCGGATTGGTACTTCGTCAAGCTGCACACCCACGGCGGCGCCGAGGAAAACCACGACGTGCTGCTCGGTGAGCCGATGGTGCGATTCCACGAAGATCTTGCCCGACTTACTCAGGACAATCCCCATTTTCACTTTCACTATGTCACGGCCCGCGAGATGTACAATCTCGTCAAGGCCGCGGAGGCAGGCTGGGAGGGTAGTGTGGCCGAGGCGCTCGATTTCGAGCTGGCCTCCCCCTTCTTATCCTGGTCCCCCATTCCCTCTTCTGTCCTTACCACCTGAATCGGGTATCAAATCATGCGTGGCAACACAGCGAGGTTCATCGTTCTGTTGTTGATTGGCTCCTTCGCCATCCGAGCTGCCGTGGTGATGGCCCTGCGCGACATTCACATCGGCCCGCACGGCATCGCTTCGGCGGATGATGTGGAATTCAACAATCTGGCGCTGCGTGTCAGTCAAGGCAAGGGTTACGTCGGCGATCAGGGTCAGTTTACTTCGTTCCGGGCGCCGGGGTGGCCATTCGTTTTGGCTGGGCTGTACTGGCTCGCAGGCCCCTGTGTGCCCTTGATTTACGGTGTGCTTTGCTTGCTCGGAGCTATTTCGTGTGTTTTGACGTATTTGCTGGCGCGCGAGCTTGTCGAAGAAAGGACGGCCCGCATCGCTGGACTATTGGCCGCATTTTATTTGCCTCATATCTATTTTTCCGCCGGCTTCCTCTCGGAAAGTCTTTTCGTTGCTTGCCTCGCCCTGGGGATCTGGTCGTTTCTCCTGGCTCGAAAGCGTAATTCCCTGGTCCTTCTAATGCTCGCCGGCCTGACGTTGAGCTGGGCGACGTTGACGCGGCCTTTCGCGGTCCTCTTGTGGCCGATCTTGCTTAGCGTCCTCGGCCTGTCGCCGGGGGATCTCTCTCGCCCTCGTCTACTGCGCATGCTGGCTTTCACCGCGGCGTTCTTCGTTTGCATCATGCCCTGGACGCTGCGCAATCAGCGGGTGCATGGCCATTTCGTGTTCGTGGCCACCAACGGCGGCTCGACTTTCTACGGCGGTAACAACGAGCGCGTGGCGCAGGAATTCCGTCAGCTTGGGAGCTGGATCTCCACCACGGAATTGCCGCACCGTGACTGGATCGAGGCCGCACCCACGGAGCTTGAACATGATAAGCGGGAATGGCAGCTTGGATTGACCTGGGTACGCCAACATCCTGCGACTGTTCCGCTCCTTTGTGTATACAAGGCTGCGCGATGGTGTTTATGGCTGCCGGATTTTGACGGTGGATCGCGCATTTATTATCTGATACGTATCCTGGGTTACGTCCCGTTTCTTCTGCTGATTATCGTCGGTTTGGGAGTCGGGGCTCGAAGGCGCATTATGTGGCAAGCAGACTGGATGATCGTTCATGGCGTCATGCTGGCCACATTTGTTACGGCTTTGATCTTTTGGGGTAGTCCACGGTTTCGCGATGCCAACATGCCCTTCTTAATGATCTATGCCGCTTTCGGATTCGCACAATTCATGTCTCGTCAAACTGTTAAGCAAGGAAAGCACCGTGTATTAACCCCGCAAACGATTGTTAACACGTCTTCCTCGAATGGAACAAATGTCGAGGAAGAAGAAATGACAAAAACAAAGGTGGAGTACGCGTCAAAGGCCACTGTATAGACAGACCGATAGTTGATCGGTGTTTAGGAATGGAAAGTGCTCCTAATTACACAGGTCTATTTCGCGGCCTGGTTCGGAACCTCTGCTTGGGGACCAGGAACATGCGCTTGAATCAAGAAAACCATGTGTTTCGGGGGCAAGTGATCGCTTTCGCCCCATTCATCTAGTACATGAGAAAGAACGGCACCCATGAAGAACATGAAAGCAGAGCGGTCGCGGATCGGCTGGGTTTTGACAGTCGGTTTGGGTTTGCTCGTAACGCCGTCGTTCGCGCGTGCGGAGGAGCTGAAGAAGTTCACCGGCTACACGCGGCCGGGCATCCCCACGGCGCCGCCCGGTCCAATCCAGGTGGCCGGCGATAACGCGGAGGGCGCGATTGGCGCCACGGTTTATTTCAAAGTCTTTGAGCGCGGCAATGACGACGAAGGCGATCCTTGGGGCACCGGCTTCGTGGATCTCGACCGCTGGTTCGTGCCGGGGCAAGCGTCGCGCGGCCGTAATGCCGAAAGCCTCGATACGTCGGCCCGCTATCTCTATCTCTATCAGGTTGTCAACGATAGCTATCGACCGGCACAGCTCAAGAGCGTGGCGGTTCGTATCATCATTCCGCCTCACCTTATCACGTCCTGGGGGCATTTCGCCGAAAGGAAAGACAAGGGCGCGGGACGTGGTGTTGGCTTCTCGATGCTCTTCGATCATCCCGACCCGAAAACGCCCAAGGCGAAGGGCATGGCCTTGCCGCTGTCCACTGATCATGCCGGGGTGAACGACGACGTGTATCGGGATCCGGCGCCGTATTTCTATCCGCCGAAGCCGTATGCGCTGTCGCGGATCCTTCTCAACAACAAGCCGATGCCGCTGACCGACGGGGAGGATACCGGACGTGAGCCGGAACGCGTCGTGCTGCAAACGACGTACAACTTCGAAGGAGCGCCCAACTGGCTGGTGAAAGACGGCGTGGCGGGGCCGCTAATGCCCTTTCTCCGTCCGGGAATGCCGGGCGCGAATCTGGGCAACCCATTTTTCAATCCCGCCAATCCGTTGATGCCGCCGGGGATGGGGGGCATGGGCGTGGCGCCGGCTCAACCGGGAGTGGTGGGGGCGAAAGCCGCAGGTCCAGACGATGCTCTGCGTCGCGCTCCGGCGGTGGTGGCATACTGGAATGACAATCCCTTACTTCCCGCTGTCGCGGGGAACCGGCCGGGACAACGCAGCACGATCTTCGGCTTCACGTCCAACTTCCCGCCGGTCTACGAAGACGTTCGGGTACGCGGCAATGCGCCGCCGCCATTCAAGGGTCCGGCGGCTCCCGCAGCGGACGCGGGTCCCGCCAATCTCCGCGCCGACGGCGAGGTGCCGACACCGGTGGCCTACGAGCAAGCCATCGCACCTCCCGGTCATGCGCCCGGCAATTTCGGCGGTCCGATCGGACAGGTCGGTGCCGGCGGCGGCCTGCTCCGCGGCGGCGGCGGCATGGGCGGCGGCTTCGGGTTCGGCTTCCCCTTCGGTGGTGGTGGTTTTGGGGGCGGCGGCGGCGGCATGATGGGGGGCGGCGGCGGCGGCACTTCAACCCCATCGACGACCACTACTTCGACCACAACCCCGGTTGCGACGGGGACTCTGCTCGGCCTTCTCTTGAGCCGCCTGCCTCTTGCCACTCAGTCGCAAGCAGTGAATGTGAGTGTGGCCCAGTCGCAGTCACAGGCTCAGGCACAAGCCCAGGCTCAAGGCCAGGGACAAAGCAGCAAACCGGGCGTCGGCGGACATCACGGTCATGTGGTTCCCGAACCGGCGGCGATTGTCTCCGCCTTGCTCGGTCTGCCCGTGTTGGTGTTGCTGATTTGGCGACGGAAGACGGCTGCCCCGCTTCCCGCATAGTGGGGGAGACGCTGGTTTTCGCCGCTGCCACGACCTATCTTTGAGAAGCGGTACATCCCGACCTGTGGGTGTACCGCTTGCCTTTGTTACACCGCGGCACGTTTCTCCTCAGGCTTATCCGTGCCGTGATCCACCACGGCCCTCCCGTCGGCCGCGTCCCTGTCTCTCGACATGATGAAACGACAAATCAACTACCGTCTCCTGTTCCTCTTGATCGTCGTGCTGACTCTCGGAGTCGGCTTTGCGTTCCTGATCCACGCCGGCCAGATGCATCGGCACGCGCGTACGCTGATGGCCCAGGCGCGGCAAGCCGAAACGGAGGGGCGTCTCAAGGACGAAATACGCGCCCTTGAGCGTTATCTGGTGTTCGCACCGGAGGACAACAACGCACGCGCGCACTGCGGCGAGATCATGGAGCAGCTCGCCGTCTCCGAGCATGAGCGTTGGCGTGTCGTGGAGGTCTATCAGCAAGTTCTCTACCTGGAGCCGGCCCGGCGCGACATCCGCGACCGGCTGGCGCGGCTGGCCGTGCGGCAGGGGTGGTCCAGCGAAGCTCGTTCGCACCTGGAGATACTGCTCCGCGAACGGCCAAACCAGGGAGATCTCGAATGCCTGCTCGGCCAGTGTCTGGAGGAAGCCGGGGACTACGCGCGGGCGGCCAGCTCCTACGAGGATGCGATCCGCGACGACCCTCGCCAGCTGGAAGCCTATCTTCGCCTGGCATTGCTGTATCAATATCGCCTCGATCAGCCGGAGAAGGCCGGGCGGGTGTTCGACGCGCTGGTGCGGTATAACAGCAGCTCCGCCGAGGCCTATCTGGCGCGAGCGATTCAGGGTATGACGCACGGCTCGCTCTCGGAGGCCGGCCGCGACTTGCTCCGCGCCCGCGAGCTGGCGCCGGAGGATGCCCATGTCCTGCTGGCGGCCGCCGAGCTGGAGCGGCGGCGCGGCCGCTTGCCGGAAGCACGACGTTTCTTGCTGCAAGGGCGCGCGCGCGAGCCGGGCAATCTCACCATGCATCTAAACCTGGCCCGCCTTGAGCGGGAAAGCGGTCATCCCCGTGAAGCCGTGAGCTGCTTACGGCAGGGTTTGCAGGCGCTGCCCGATCAGCCGGATTTGATGCTTCTTCTGGCCGAGACGCTTGTGGACGTGGACGACGAGCCAGCAGTCGAAGAGCTGATCCAGCGTTTGCGCCGTCCCGGCTCGCCGCCGAGCCTGGCCCATTATCTTCACGGCCGGCTCCAGATGCACCGCAAGCAATGGATGCAAGCCATTCACACTCTGGAAGAAGTGATACAATCGCCCGCGTGCGCCCCCGCGCTGGCCAGTCGCTCCAGCCTGTTTCTCGCGCACTGTTACGAACAAGTGAGGGATCGTGTCCGGCAGCTGGCGGTCCTGCGCCAAGCTGTCGCCTTGGACAAGGCTTCCGCGACCGCGCGACTGGAGCTGGCCGCGGCGCTACAAAGAGACGGACGCATCGAGGAAGCTCTGGAACAATATCGCGAAGTCGTGACAATGGGGCAGGCGCCGGAGGAAAGCTGGGTGCTGCTGGGGCGCTTGCTGGTACAGCGCATTCGTTCTCTCCCTGCCCGGAAACGTCGCTGGTCCGAGGTCGAGAAGGTGCTGGAACGGGCGGCCCATTTCCCGACGCTGGAAGTGTCCGTTGCTATCTTGCGCGCCGAGGTGCTGCGAGAACAAGGCCGAGCCGAGCAGGCTCGGGCGTTGCTGGAAAAGCCGACGGCTGCCCATCCGGAAGCTCTGGAGCCGTGGCTCGCTCTGGCCGACCTCGCTCTGAGACAGGGTGAGCTTGCCCGCGCGCTCCAGGTGCTCGAACAGGCACGGCAGCGACTGAGCAATCGCCACGAGCTGTATGCGGCCGAAATCACGCTGGCCCTCGGGCAGCAGCCGCGTCAGGCGAAGCAGCTCCTACGGCAGCTGGAAAAACAACGCGATCGTTTGCCGTCTGCCCAGCAGCCACCTCTCCTCGCACAGTTGGCGACAGCCTACTTTCGCCTCGGCGAGCGGGAGGAAGGTCGGCGTTTGTGCCGTTTGCTTGCCGAGCAGTCGCCGGCGGAGCTGCCTTCACGCCTGGTCGTCCTCGATCTGGCCGTCCAGGGCGGCGACGCTACGTTACTCGCTCGCCTCACCGAAGAGCTTCGCCGGCTGGAGGGCGAAGAGGGAACATGGTGGCGATACGCGGAGGCGGCGCGTCTCTTGTTGAGCGCACAGCGAGGCGAGCAAGACGCCAAAGCCACGGTCGAACGGACACGCGTGCTTGTGAAGGATCTCGTTCGGCTGCGACCGAGCTGGCCGCGTGCCGCTCTGTTGGAGGCATCCCTGCACGAGCTGGAGGGAGAGCCGGCCGAGGCAGCGAACGCCTATCTACGTGCGTTTCGTGGGGGCGAGGGGCTACCGGGCCTGGTGGAGCGAATGACTGGCCTTCTGGTCGAGCAGGGCCGGCTCGACGAGGCCGACGAAGTCATTCGTCGCTTTGCGGAACAGACCCCGCCTTCCGCGGACCTGGCGCGGCTGGGTGCGGAGATCGCTCTCCGGATGCGCAGCATGGAGCGCGCGCGGGAGCTGGCTCGGCTGGCTGTGCCGAAAGGAACCAACGATTATCAACAGCTGATCTGGCTGGGACAAGTACTGGGACAGGCCGGCCGTCCGGCCGAGGGCGAGGAGGCGCTGCGTCAGGCGGTGCGGCTGCGCGGCGACCTTGCCGAGACCTGGCTTGCCCTCCTTGCCCATCTGGCTCGCATCGAGCAAGAGACCGAGGCGGAAAGAGCGCGCGAGGAGATGCGCCGCAGTCTGCCGGCGGAGCAGTTGCCGCTCGCCCTGGCGGTCGCGGACGAGGCTTTGGCTCACTGGCAGCTCGCCGAAGAAGAATATCGTCAGGCGCTGGCGGGGACGCCGCATGATGTGCAGGTGCTGCAACGAACGACGAGCTTCTATGTCCGATTGAGCCGCGTCGAGCAGGCGGAGCCGTTACTGCGCCGCCTCTTGGCGGCGAACGTGCCAATGGTGAATCAGGCATGGGCACGGCGTCAGCTGGCTCTGCTTCTCGCCTTCGCTGGGGACGACAAATATCGAGAGGCGCTCGCGCTCCTTCCAAGGAGCAAGCAAGGGAAAGAGGAATCGGCTCTCGATTCTCGGACGCGCCTGCTCGTGGAAGCGACGCGACCCGCGGCACGACGTGACGCCGTGCGACGGTTGGAAGCGTCGAGCAAACGCTATCCGTTTCTGCCGGAGGAGCTATTTTGCCTCGTGCGGCTATACGAAGCGGACAAGAATGCACGAACGGCCCATGAACGAATGCTCGATTTGCTGGCCTTGGACCCCAAGAACCCGGAGTACCTGGCCCATCACATTGAGCGTTTGCTTCAACAGGGCCGGACGGATGAGGCGCGGCCGTGGATCACGCGCTTGAAACATTTGGAGCCGGAATCCCAGCGGGTCCAACGCTTCAAGCGTTCAGCCTTCCGCAGTCAGCGATCAGCCAAATCGAAAGACTGACCGCTGGCTGCGGCATCCTGCTTTACCGTACTTTCTCGGTTTTCTCCTTTTGCTCACCCGTTTGTTGGGGTTCCGCCGGCTTCGGTTGTCCGACCGGTCGTGCGACCGAAGGCGAACCAGCCCCAGTAGACTGGAGGGCTGAAGAACTGGCCCTGGAATACATCGCGGGGCCCGCGTAAGCCGAACCTGACGGTAACGATGGTGAGGCAGACATAGGATAACCGCGAGCCGTCGCCTGCACGGGCACTTGGCTGCTTCCATCCTTCGAAGCCTGAATGTAGCCCTTCATGAATTTGACCACGTTGTCATCGATAATCCCTTCCCCCTCATAGCGGATGATGAAGTGGAACAGGTGCTTGGGTGGCTTGACCTGAGCCGGCACCGGATACGAGGACGCTTCGGGGATCGGATTCGCTGCCCGCATCGGAGCCGGCGCCCGGTATTCGGCTGGAACAACATGGCGGCGAGATGATTTCTTGTTCGCGGCGAACTTGGTACGGCTCGTTTTGGGCAGGGACGTTTTCAGCTTTTTGAGGAAGTCGTCTACGGATCGCACGGCGGTGGAGTTGCTGACGATCAGCACGTTTTTCGGAGCGTAGTAATGAAGAACGCCCGATCCGCCCGATCCCTTCCAACTGCTCGGCTCGATCATTTCGGGGATCGTCCGGGCGATCCAGGTGCCGAGGTCGGCGTCGTAGCCCATGTCGGTTAGCGAATAAATCACGCAGGAACGCTCGTCCGCGACAGTGGGTTTAATCATCATGCTGCCGGTGTCAGCCCTGCCACCGGCATACGTAGGCCGGGAGTTTTGCCCCGCCGACCTCCCCGTCTGGGTCGAGTTTCCGGCCAGGGCCAGAGCCAACAAGGCCACCGCCATAAATCGCAATCGAGCCATCGTCGTTCTCCTTCCTTGGAGTTACAGGATGGCTCGATTTGAATAGGAACGGCGATTTGCGTCAAGGGCAGCTCGCTATCGGTTGGCGACGCTTCGCAGAAGCGTCGTGCGGTTTCGACGCTTCTGCGAAGCGTCGCTAACCGAGATTGTTTCCCCGGCGAGAATTCGGAATGCGTCCCAATCCCAGGACGCCATACACCACGGCCCCCAGCGCGATGAACCCGACACCCGCCAGCGCCTCCACGGTTTCCTGCCGGAACATATTCACCAGTACGAACGCCGGCAGAAGGACGTACAGCGCCGGCACCAGTGGATAGCCCGGACAGCGATACGGTCGTTCGACGTTTGGACGGCGGCGGCGAAAGACGAAGATCGACACCACGGCTAGCGTCTCGAAGATGACCGCTCCGAACATGGCGAACTCGGTAAGGCGGTCGAAGTGCGATTTGCTCTCCTCCAGCCAGCCCACCCACGTCAAAAACGCCAGGATCACGATCTGGAGCGACGACCAACCGGCAAGGACACCAATGGCCAGCGCCGGCGTGCGATAGCGGGCATGCACCACGCCCAGGCCGCGCGGCGCCAGCCCGTCGTCGCCCATCGCGTACAACAGACGCGGACCGACCAGCAGATTGCCGTTGAGGGCGCCGAAGACCGAGGCCATCACTGCCGCCGATGCCGCTGCCGCGCCCAGCGATCCCAGCAAACGCAAACTGAATACCGTCGCTACGGTGGTCTGTTTCAGCTCGGCCATCTCGACCCGTGGGATGACCAGGTAATAGGCCAGGTTCACGCCCAGGTAAAGTGTGATGATGATGGCGACGCCGCCCAGCAGGGCCAGCGGCAGATTACGCTGAGGTTGACGCACTTCCTCGGCGACCGGAGCAAGGTTCTGCCAGCCGTGGTACGCCCACAGCACCCCCAGGAAAGCGGAACCGAGATCGCGGAGAGACACTTGCCGCCAGTCTTCCGGCCAAACGGGACGCAGATTGCCGAAGTCCGGCATGGTCGGCGCCGACAGCCAGGAAGCGAGGATAACAAACGGCAGCACCGCGATGGCCGCTAACGAGCCGACCTTGATAAGCGTGATGAGCAGCTGCACCAGGCCGCCCCAGCGCACGCCACGGATATTGACCCAGGCCAATAGGACAAGTATCGAGACGGTCAGCAGCCGCTGCGACCAGAAGTCGAGGTGCGAGCCCGAAGGCAAACCAACCGCTTGCTGAAATGCCTCGTTGCGCACGATGTCGTGGACGGATTCCGTGAAGATCGTCGCCAGGGCGGCCAGTGAAGCCGAGCGGATGATGCAAAAATCCACCCAGCCCCACAGGAAGCCGGCCAATCGTCCGTAGGCCTCGCGCAGAAAGACATAGTTGCCGCCGGCCCGCGGCAGAAGCACGCTCACCTCGGAGTACGCCAGGGCACCCAGCAGGACAAGTAGTCCGCCCACCACCCAGAGCAAAGCGACCAGGCCGAAGTGCGGCACATGCGCCGCGATCGACTGCGGCTTTTTGAAAATGCCGGAGCCGATGACGGTGCCGACGACCACGGCCGTCGCCATCAACGGCCCGAGGGCACGCACCAAACCGGACGAGGACGGAGGCGTGGAAGGTTTCATGGGGCCAGTGTAAACGGTTGAATGCGTCGCCGTAAAGAGAATGGCGAGCGGGGTCGCGTCAGCGCCCCGAGGGATCTCCGCACTCGGGGCGCTGACGCGACCCCGCTCGCCGCTACAGAAAATGTCTCAAGAACTATGTGTCCCGACTCAGCTCCGCCGAGATGATGGCCGATCAGATAAATACTTTTTCGAGCCTGACGATTTTTTCGACGAACTCGCCTTGGCCGGAAGAGCGGCTGATTCTACACTTGCTCAGATTCGCAAGCGATCTGGCGCAGCTGGGCGCTTCCGCGAATTGACAACGGCGGGACTCTGATGCGGCAAAGAAGTGGTCGAGGGCGTCGAGACAAGGCGGAGGAAAAGTCAAGATGGGCCAGCCTTGGCGAGATGGAGGAAAAAAAATCGACGCGCGAGACTGTTTTTGTTTCGGTAGGACTTGCATTTTGTGGGCTTCGCGTTAGCATCCGCGTGGATGTAAAGTGCGCTGGACAGCTGCCGTCCTCTGACGGCCTCTCGATTCGCCCCGTGGATCGTGAAAGCAGGAAGTCGGATCGGCAGCAATCGTCGCAGTGCGCGTGAGGCATCTGAGTCTTTTGGAGGCATTTTGGACGATGAGTGAATCTGAAGAGCGCACCGGGTTCGGTCCACGCTCGCCGCACGAAACCTGCTGTGGTTTCGAGGACGAAGAACCTCCCGGTACTCCCCGGCGCCATCCGCTCTGGCGCGATGTCCCCGATCACCTCTGGGACGACTGGCGATGGCAATCGCAAAACGCCATCCGTTCCGTCCGGCAGCTTCGCAATCTCCTTTCGTTCACGCCGGAGGAGCTGGAAGCCATTGGCACGCTTGAGGCCGAGTACAAGACGGCCATCCCGCCTTACTACTTCTCCCTGATCGACCCCAGTGATCGCCACGATCCGATTCGTCTGCAAGCGGTGCCCTCGCCGCTGGAGCAGCTCAATCCGTCGGGCTACGAGCTGGAAGATCCGCTGGAGGAGGACAAGGATTCGCCGGTGCCGGGGCTGACGCACCGTTACCCCGACCGCGCCTTGTTGGTGACCACACACGTTTGCACCATGTACTGCCGCTTCTGCACGCGCAAGCGCGCCACCATGGTCCGCGGCGGCTGGGACGCCATCAGCCGAAATGACGAGCGCATGATCGAGTACATCCGCGATCATGCCGAGATCCGCGATGTCATCGTCTCCGGCGGCGATCCGTTGACGCTGCCCGAGAGCAAGCTCCGCTTCTTCCTTGACAACCTGGCGGCCATCCCGCACGTCGATGTGATTCGCATCGGCACGCGCGTGCCGGTAACGCTGCCGCAGAAACTGTACGATCCTCACCTGATCGATCTGCTGGCCTCGGCCGGCAAGGTGTGGATTCAGACGCACTTCAACCATCCGCGCGAGATCACGCCGGAGGCGGCCCGCGTTTGCCTGGCCCTGCTCAAGGCCGGTATGCCGGTCAACAATCACGCCGTCCTCCTCAAGGGCGTCAACGACTCGCTGGCGACCATGCGCTCGCTGATGCGGGCGCTGTTGCGCATCAAGGTGCGCCCCTATTACATTTTCCATTGCGATCCGGTCATCGGCGCCGGACACTTCCGCACGTCGGTGTGGAAGGGGATGGAAATCATGGAAGGGCTGCGCGGCCATCTATCCGGCCTGGGCATCCCGACCTACGTTGTCGATAGCCCTCACGGCGGCGGCAAGATTCCGGTCATGCCGAACTATCTCGTTTCCGCCAGCGACGACGCCGTCGTATTGCGAAACTACGAGGGCATGCTGGTCCGCTATCAGGCGGAGGACAAACCCACTACCGTTCAGCCGGCCTCTCAAGACCGGCGAGACGCCGGTCCCACTGTGTCGTCGTTGTTGCAGGGCAGCAAATCCGCCCTCATCCCTGCCGGCAACGACCGCATGGCTCGTCGCGAGCTTACCGTGCTGACTAACCCACACGCGTACACTTCCGAAGAGCAGGACGCCTGCCACGAGCACGATGGGCCCAGCAATGGCTGCTGCGGCGACAGCACGAATGCTCACCGTGACGATCTGCTTTCCCTGAGCGTTCTCGCCAACGGTTGTGGATCCTGAGACATTCCGCGACGGCCGCTTGCGGCTTAGCATTCGTCCTGCTAAGTCGCAAGCGGTGTTCCGGAGGAAGACGAGACCCTTCAGGATGAAGATCGGTATCACCTACGATTTGAAAGCCGACCTGCCCGAATCGGTGCATCTCCCCGACGATTTCCAGGAAGAATTCGACAGCCCCGTCACCATCGAGGCCATCGCCGCTGCCTTGCGGAGTCTCGGTCACGAGGTCCAGCTTCTCGGCGACGGTCGAGAAATGCTTGAGCGGCTCCTGCTTGATCCGCCGGACTTCGTTTTCAACATCGCCGAGGGCCAGGGCATCGGCCGCTGCCGTGAAGCCCGCGTGCCGGCGGTCCTGGAGATGCTTGGCATTCCCTACACCGGCTCCGATCCCCTCACTCTCGCCGCCACCCTCGACAAGGATGTCGCCAAGCGACTCGTCCAGTCGGCCGGTGTTGCGGTCCCACGCTGGACCGTTCTGGAAACGAGCCATGATCTGAAGCTGCTGTCCGTCCTGTCGCGGCTGCCCTACACGACGATCGTGAAACCGGCCTGGGAAGGCTCCAGCAAAGGCATCCGCGGCAAATGCGTCGTCGATCGTCCGGACGAGCTGGTCGAGGCGGTTGCTGTCCTTCGCACTGGCCATTCGCAGCCGATCCTCATGGAGGAATACATCCCCGGCGAGGAGCTGACGGTCGGCATCGTCGGCAATCGCGAGCCGCATATCATCGGCATCCTGCGCGTCGTGCCGCTCCAGCCTGCCGAGCGCTTCGTGTATAGCCTGGAGGTCAAGCGCGATTATCGCCGCCAGGTTCGGTATGAATCCTGGCCGGCAAGCCGAGCCGAGGCGGTCGCTGACGCTGCTCTGCACGTCTACCGCGCGCTCGGCTGCCGCGACGTGTCGCGCATTGACTTCCGCCTCAAGGATGGCATCCCCTATTTTCTGGAAGTCAATCCCCTTCCCGGCCTCAACCCGGAATCGAGCGATCTGGTCATCCTGTCCCGCCTTGCCGGATGGAGCTATGAGCAGCTGATCGAGCGCATTTTGCAAGCCGCGGTGGAGCGAAACGCGGAGCGCGGATCGTTACCATCGTAAGAGCTGCCACAATCCGAGACGAAGACAGCAGATTGTAACGATTTTCCGCGAATAGGGGTTGCGACGTTGGCCGATTTTACCCAATACTTATCGCAAGTGTTTTTTTCTTGCCTGGCAAAGTGCTGTTCCGAGGTCCATAGGATTTGACTTGCCTATGATCGCTGACACGCCTACCCCCAACCGTCCCTCCTCCCTCCGGATCCTGATCCTCTTCAACAAACCGATTTTGCCGGAAGATCATGCCGACGCCGATTCGGAGCACGAGATCTTCTTCACCACCGAATTCGTGCGGCAGACGCTCACGGAAGCGGGTTACGACGTCAGCATGCTGGGCGTGTCGCGCGATCCCGCCGTGCTCCTGGAGGGACTGCGCGACCTCCGGCCCGACGTGGTCTTCAACCTCTTCGAGGGGCTGGCGGACTTTGGCGACACCGAAGCCTACGCCGCCGGCATCCTGGAATGGCTGGAAATCCCCTACACCGGCTGCCCCCACCAGACGCTGTGCCTGGCACGCGGCAAGCATGTTACCAAGTACCTGCTCGCCGGAGCCGGTCTGCCGACCGCGAAATTCTTCGTCGTCGAGGACGTGCCGGTCGAAGTCTGTCCGCTGGAGTGGCCGGTGATCGTCAAGCCCGCCGCTCAGGACGCCAGCGTCGGCGTCGATCAGGGCAGCGTCGTCACCGACCTGGAGCGCCTCAACGATCGCATCGCCTATTTGCTTGATAACTACGGCCCTCCGGTGCTAATTGAGGAGTTCATTCGCGGCCGCGAGTTCAGCCTTGGCCTCGTTGAGGCGCCGGGCCTACAGGTCCTGCCGATCTCGGAGATTCGATTTCTCGAAAAAGATCCGAATCTCTGGCACATCGTGACCTACGACGCCAAGTGGAACCCCGGCTCGCGCGACTACGAGGCGACGCCGCCGCAGTATCCGGCCCGAATCTCGCTGGGGATGCGCGACAAGCTCCAGAAGCTGGCCAAACGAGCGTTCCGCTTACTGGGCTGCCGCGATTATGCGCGCGTCGATTTCCGGGTACGCGGCAGCAAGCCGTACATTCTGGAAGTGAACCCGAACCCCGATTTCAGCCCGGTCGCGGGGCTGTCCGCCGCACTCGATGCGGCGGGCATCTCGCATCAGCGCTTCACGATCGATCTGGTGCAGCGTGCATTGGCGCGCGGCGGCAAAGCATCGGCGACGATGCGCGGTGCGATCACTTAGAGCTAGCGGACAACACTTCCTGAGCGGGGGGCGTCAGCCCCCTGAGACAAGCGAAACTCAGGGGGCTTACGCCCCCCGCTCAGGGTTTTGTCCGCTTCTTCGCTATATTCTGGACGAGAACTTGCGTGGCGTTTTGTAGCGTGCCATCCAGCATCCGAACAGCCGAAGTGCGTTCCCTCTCGATGCCGCTCGTGTCGCTCGCGCGACCGAAGGTCTCCCGTTGGTAGAAGAGGCAGACATTTGGTCAGACCCAGGGGCGGGGTCCGGAGCCCCCCACAGGGGCGGTGCGCGAGAGCCGAAACCGCAGATGGCCTCGTCTGGGTGGTGCTCGAAATTGATGGAATGAGGCTATCGGCCGGCTTCTACTCCCGGCGTTTTGCCGTCGAGATAGCGCCAATTCTTGAGGAAAGAAAGTAGGTCGGCCATCTGTTCGAGCGTAATCGTTTTCTCCAGCCCCTCCGGCATCAGCGAAACGCCGGTGGAGCGCAGCTCGTCGATGTCCTGTCGCAGCACCAGATCCGTCTGGACCTCCGCACGGCGCAGGGTGATGCTGGACGCGGATTCCGTGGCAATGATGCCGGTGATCTCCTTACCGCTCTTGGTGGTCACGATGTAATTGACGTAGTTGGCGTCGATGGACGCGTTCGGATTGAGGATGTCTTGTAGCAGCATCTCCGCTGTCTTGGTGCGTGTGTCGCTGATGTCCGGCCCGACCGTCGTGCCGACGCCGGCGACCTGGTGACAGGTGGCGCAATTCTGACGGAACACTTCACGGCCTCGTCCGGGATCGCCCTTTCTCGCCAGGACCTTCCGAAAGCGCTCAAGGACTTGTTTACGCTCCTCCGGGATGCTGGCCTGAAACACTTTCATGGCGCGCCGGCGAATGTCGGCCTGGGCGTGCTTGAGCAGCCGGTTCTTGCTCGGCACATCGAGATCGCCCGCTGCCACGCGCTTCGCCTCGACCTCGCCGAGCAGGAAGCGAGCGCGGTCGGGCTGGCGCAGCATCGCCTCGGCGACTTCGCGGCGTAGCGCCGGCGTGTACGCGGGCCAGGATTTCATCAACAGACGCGGCACCTCGGCGGAGGGCTGCGGCGCCAGGGCGCGCACAGCGGCCAGCCGAACCTCGGGAAGCGGATCATCGCGCAGCAGCCGCGACAGGATCGGCAGCGCGACTTCCGGCCGAGCGTGGGCCAGCAGCCGAACCGCGTTTACACGGTCGGCCGCCTCCCGTTTTCGATCGGCGCAGACCTGCCCAGCGCGAGCGAACAGAGCCTCGGCCAGCTCGGCGGCTTGGCGGTTCTCGGCGGGTAGAGAGTCCAGAAACGCACTCAATTGCCGTCCGCGCCGACCCATACCGTCAGCCAAGCCATTCAGCGCCGCCATCTGCCAGCGCATCCCCGTGGAACCAGCATCGCGCCGGTCGTCCTTGCCGGACAGCGCATGCAGAGTGGCGAGGAGGGCGAGGACTTCCTTCGGCTCCTGGCGTGCTCCGACCAGTGCAGCCAGCTCTTGCGCCAGGGCCAACCGTGCGGGCGTGACCTTGACCGTCAGCTCCGCATCCGGCTTGAGCAAGGCCGAGAGCAGCGTGCCGGCGCGTTGCGGCACGGAGCTGGCAACCGCCGCGCGCGTCCAGGGATCGTCGCTGCCGCCCGCTGCGATCTTGGCCAGGGCGGGAACGATGCGATCGTCATCCCACTGACCGAGGCTTAGGGCGGCCTGAAAGCGCACGCGAGCATCGGCATCCGCGGCCAGGGCCAAAACTCCCTTCTGGATCGTGGCGGAGGTCGGCAGCCAGCGCTCGCACAGGAATAGCGCCTGCTCGCGCACTCGCGGGTTCTCATCGTTCAGCAATCGAGCCGCGAGATCGGCATCCAACGCATTCAGCCCCTCCAGTAGCCAGGCGGCATGCATGCGTGCCAACGGTCGATCCGAAGCTGTGCAAAGTTTTCGCAGCGGCTCGATAGCAGTGCGATCCTGGCGTTCCAGCAACAACCGCTGTGCCGTCGTGCGCCGCCAGCCATTGGCGTCGCCCAGGAGGGGCACGAGATCCACCGTCGCGGCGAGGCCCAGCTTGGGCCGTATCGCAGTGGTTTTGTGTCCTTCGGGGACGATGCGCCAGATGCGTCCGCGTTCCTTGCCCAGGGTCAAATCCGGACGCCGTTTCAGCTCCGGCGGCATGAACTCGGGATGCTCGATGACGGCCCGATACATGTCCACCACGTACAACGCACCGTCCGGTCCGCCGGCCAGCGACACCGGACGAAACCAATCGTCCGGTGTGGCCAGAAACTCGACCTTGTCGCGCGGCGGACGAGAGCGGAAGGTCGCTCCGTGCGGCCGCAGAATTTCCTCATGGACCAGGTTGCCAGTCGGCTCGCAGGTGAAGGCGGCGCCTCGGTGCGACGCCGGCAGCAGATCGCCGCGATAAATGGTGACGCCGCAAGCGGCGGTGAATCGCCCGGCGTGCAGGTTTGAGGTGGTCCAGTTGCGACTGAGTGGATAAACCAGGTCGCCGGAATTCAAGGGGCCGGGCGTTAACTCGGAAATGTCATTCAGCACGGCGGAGATGGCGAGGAAGGGGTTGCGAGCCAGGTAGCGGTTGGGCAGAACGACGTGTTGCAGATGAGCGCGGTTGTTGCAGACGAAACGGCAACCCCAGTCGTCGAAGGAGTTGCCGTACTGTCCCATGCCGGAGACGGCTTCGTATCGGTCGCGCGCCAGGTCGAAGCGAAAATCGCGGCCGCTGATGTTGATCGGCTTGGCGTCGTCCTGCCCATGTCGCTTCACCATGCCGCCTCGCAGGCCATTGGCGACGTAGACCCAATTATCGAGGCCGAGCTTCGGATGGCTGACGCGCAGCTGCGGGTTCTTGGCCGTGAAGCCTTCGTAGAGGATTTCGTGCTGATCGGCCCGCCCGTCGCCGTCGCGGTCCTTCAGGTAGAGGATATGCGGAGCGGCCGTCACCACAACGCCGCCCTTCCACGGCATGAGGCCATTGGCGAACAAGAGGCGATCCGCGAAGACACGGCTGGATTCATAGCGGCCGTCGCCGTCGCGATCCTCCAGGACGCGGATGCGTCCTTGCGGCGGCTGCCCCGGCGCGGGGCCGTTGGGGTAATCGCGCATCTCCACCACCCACAGCTTGCCGTCCTCGTCGAAGGCCATCGCCACGGGACTTTCGATCTCCGGCTCCGCCGCCACCAACTCGATACGCAATCCCGGCGCGACGTGGAATTGCTTGAGCGCTTCCGCAGGCGACAGGGGGCCGCGCCGCGCCGCCGCCTTGGCGGGTGGTTCGGCCGCATGGGTCAACCAGAGCCAACCTCCCAGCAAGGGAAGTATCAACAAGAGGAGAGCGGAAATGCGTAGTTTAGCGGTCATCATTATCCCTATCAATCCATCTTCGTCCGAGCCTGAAGCGTAAGCGAAGACATCCTCTTCGCTTACGCTTCAGGCTCGGTCGGGTCTTGCTTCAGCCTCAGACGAGTATTATCGGGTTGCTGTTGGATGGCGGTCTGATCGCGCGGAGCGGAAGCGCGAATGCCCTCGCGCGGCGTCTGACAGGCATAGCACATCGACAGGCGATTGCTGATCGGCTCGCCACAGATGGAACAGATCCACACGTCGGCGCCCAGCTCGGCGTCCTCCTCCCAGTTGTCATCGAGCTTGGCGGCGGCGACGGCCGCGAGGATGCCGGAGGCACGCTGCGCGTCGTCGTCGCGCACCTGCAAGACAATTTGATCGCTCCCTCCTGCCTGACCAAAGGGCAGCATGTCCGCCGTTATCTCGCCGGATAAGGTGGTTGCGATCCCCTCCTCTTCCAGCAGGTTCTTTGCCAATTGGGCCTCGAAGCTCCTGTGAAATGTCGCTACCGTCACGAACGTCTCACTCATTGGTTCTATCTCCCGAAGTGCGAACAGAAAGCGTCTCTCTTAATCTTCGCGGTTGTCGTTACGAATGGCAAATCTTTCTTGAGTGCGAAATGTCTCGACGACAAGTCCGCTGTCATGGCTGCGGACCGTGACGGCCCCGTGCTGATGGGTGTCGAGCACCTGCGCTGCAATCTGCCGATAGCGCTGCCGTACCTCGCGCGAGGGAGGCGGCCGGCCCTGGCAGGAGATCACCACACTCGGCCGCGCCCACTGTGCCAGCTCCGGCGTATTGGTGCGATGGCTACCGTGATGGGGAGCCATCATCACCTCGACGCGGCGCGGCGGCAGCTCGTCGAGCACGCGCTGCAACCCCTTCCCTTCCAAATCGCCGGTCAGAAGGATGGCATGTCCCGCGTGCCGTAAGAGCAGTACGAGACTGCGCGCGTTCTCGTTGCCGTCGGGACCGGCGGCCGGCGGATGCAGAACCTCCAGCGCGACGTCGCCGGCTGTCAGCCGGTCGCCCGCCTTGACGATCCGCACGGGGATACAACGTTCGCGCAGGACGCGAACCACAAGCTGCACGCCCGGCGTCGGCTTGTCCGCGAAGGTGGGAGTACACGTCACCTGGCCGATCGCGAAACGGTCGAGCAGATCGACGATGCCGTTGAAATGATCGAGATCGGCATGCGAGAAAATGACTTCGTCGATGCGGCGAATACCGCGATGCCACAGGAACGGTGCAATGTGCCGGCGTGTCACCTCGGGTCCGGCCAGCGAGCCGGTGTCGTAGAGGAGCGTGCGGCCATCCGGCGTCTCGATCACAGTGCAGCCGCCATGTCCGACGGCGAGAAACGTGCAGCGCAGCTCATCGCTCGGCATGCGAGCAGCGCCGGCGGCGAGACCGACGCACAGCCAGCCAAGTCCGGCGACACCGGCCCAGCGCCAGCGACGCCGCAGCGGCTCCTGCGTCAGCACCGCCAGCAAGCCAAGATAGAACAGCCACAACCACCAATCGCCGATTGCTCCAATGTAGATATGGCTATACGAAAAGCGATCGGCGACATCGACGAGAAGCTCACAGGCGGCAAGACTGCCCTGAACGACAACGGCCAACGGTCCCGTCAAGGGCAAGAACAGCGTGCCGGCCGAGAGCAGCAGAAAGCCGGCGAAAAGGGCTACCGTCGTCAGGGCGACGAGAGGTGGTCCCAGCAGCAATCCGGCGGGCGAGATCATCTGATAGCGCGATGCCGCCAAAGGGGTGATCGCCAGCCAAATGAGGAGTGTGACGGCGTAGCTTTCGAAGACGCGGCGGCCGAGCCGTCGTAACCCGCGCTGCCAGGCCGGCCGTGTCTGATCGAGGAGACGATCCAACGGGTCAACCTGGCGCTGCCACCATGCATGCGTGCCCCACGTCAGCACGGCGACCGACAGAAACGACAGCAGACAGCCGGTCGCGAACAGGTCCGTCGGATTGGCGAGCGCGACGGCGACCCACGAGAGGGCGAACAGGTTGGCCGGCAGCACGCGGCGGCGCAGGATCAGCGCACCGCACACGGCGCAGACCGCGACAGCCGAACGCAGGGCTGGCGGACGGCCTCCGGCGAGCAAGGCATAGCCGAGAACGACGAGCGCTACGATCCACGCCCCGTGGCGTTGCCTCACACCCAATCGGGGCAGCACGAGCCACAAGAAGCCGGCCAATATCACCAAATGCTGTCCGGATATTGCCAAAACGTGGATGACGCCGGTACGGATGTACTTGTCCCAATCGCCGCGCGACATGATCGAGTCCTCGCCCAGGAGCAAAGCCGAAGCGAGCCCCTCCAGGTGCGGCGGCAATGTATCGTGGAGAACGCGCTGTCCTCGACCGCGGATCACGGCCAGCAAGCCCGTAACGGATGTCGGCCAGCCGCGTTCGAGGCGCGTCACCGCTTGTGAGGTTTTCCTTGCCGTCAAGACTGTGCGGATGCCACGATCGCGGAGATAGGAGGCGAAATCGAAGTCGCCGGGATTGCCCGGCGACGCGGCGCGGACCAGCTGGCCAACCACTTCCACTGCATCGCCGCAGTGCAGCTCCGGCCAGCTCTCGACGCCGACGACGCGCACTCGTCCGGACGCGGACAGCCAGCTACCGCCATAACGAATCTCCTGGACGCGCAGCACCGTCACCGTATCGCCGTCAGAAGCGCGGGAGCTTAACGGGTCGTTCGGCGGAGCGCGATGTCGGATGGGTTCCTCATCGAGGACGCCACGCAGCTGCGCGGGTGCCGGCTCGTCCTTGGCGTAATGAAAAATATCATCCGCCGCATAGACATCGCGGCGATAGTGGTGATACGCCGCTCCGAACGCGGCGCCGGCCAGCGCGAGATAGACCAACGGTAAGCCGTGATGCGCGCTGGCCCGCGCGCAGAACCAGGCCGCGAGACAGACCGCCGCCGCGATCAAGCTCACCGGCAGGGGCAGCGAAAGATGTCGATCCAGCAAGATACCGGCGGTTAGAGCCAGCGCCGCCGGCACCAACGGCGAACGCCAAATGCTGCGCGGTAACAGGGAGTCCAACGCCGGAGGTGCGGGCGCAGCAGAGGGAGCAGACGCTGGCGGGGCCGTGGACATGATTCTGCCCGACAATCGATCCGAGAATGTACCCTATCTCAACGATTGTCGTTGGTCCGCGCCCGCATAGCAAGCATGAAACAAAAGGAACCGAGCGGCGACGCCAATTCACGTTGACCTCCTGGCGGTTGATCTATCGTCCTTTCGCGCTTGCGTTTATCATCGGGATGGAGGATACAAGCTATGGGCATTCTGCCGAAACACCGCACGCGGCCTCTGGTCAACGGCGAGCGCATGACACAGCCGGAGTTTCACCGGCGCTATGAGGTGTGTCTGGAAGACGAGAAGTGGGAGCTGATCGGAGGAATCGTCTACATGGCTTCGCCGTTAAGTCTGGGGCACTCAAACTACGATGGCAAAGTTGGCCTCGTCCTTGAGCTGTATGAGGCGGCCACGCCGGGGACGCAGGTGACACATAATGCCACGGCGATCCTCGACGAGGAGAGTGAGCCGCAACCCGATCTCGGTTTGCGTATTCTGCCGGACTACGGCGGACAATCGCGGACCACGGATGACGATTATCTCGAAGGCGCTCCCGAGCTGCTCGTCGAAGTGGCGCACAGCCGTCGCGACCTGGCCATGCATCGCAAACGCGACGACTATGAACGTACCGGCGTTCTCGAGTATCTCGTCGTTTGCATGGAGGAGGAGGAAGTCCATTGGTTCCACTTTCCCAGCGGCGGCGTGATACGGCCCAATCGCCAGGGTATCAGCCGTTCGCGCGTGTTTCCCGGCTTGTGGCTCGATGAAGCGGCGCTCTTGCACTTGGATTCAGCGCGATTGATGGAAGTGCTTCAGCAGGGACTTGCAAGCCGCGCCCATGCCGCCTTCGTCAAACGTCTCCAGGCCGCTCATCGCCGGCATTCTTGAAACCTCACGACAACACCACTCGCATGCCTTCGCGGCGCCGGCGACGCTTTCGCCGCCAGAAGCGCACGCTGATGATCCACGACGCCCCCAGATACCAGGCTGGAAAGAGCAGCGACAACAAGGCGAGTGTCCGCGTGGAATCGTCCGGCATTATCCAGATCATCCAGACCAGAAAAATCGCCCATAACATACCCAGCAAGCTCGTGATTAGATTGAGCCGCCCGCGCTGGCTGGGATAGAGATAACGACTCGGTACGAACGTTAGCAGCGACAGAACCACCACCACGCCGAGGGCGAACCAGCCAGACAGCGGCTGCAAAGTGTACAGATAAAACGCCACCAGGTTCCAGTACGAAGGGAAGCCGAGGAAGTAGCCGTCGTCGGTCTTGGCCGAGGTTTGACAAAAACCGTAGGCGCTGGCCAGGAGCGGCAGCAGAAGAACGGCGTCGCAGCTCTGCGGCAGCAGGCCGGCGCGCCAGATGAGCAACAGCGGTAGAAACGTATAGGTGAGAAAATCCACCAGATCGTCGAGACGGCGGCCGTCGAAGCTTGGCAGCACTTCCTTGATGCGGACCCAGCGGGCGAAAGTGCCGTCGGTGGCGTCGATGAGCGTGGCGACCACCATGAGCAGGAACGCACTTCGGAACGCCTCGGCGCCGCCCCGTACCAGCAGCACCGCGACGGCCGCGGCCGCCACGAGGCCCAGCGCAGTGTAGAAATGCACGCACCAGCCCAGGCATTGCCGCCACCAACACGAGGGATTCATGAAAAAAGTCTCCCGTCACGAAATCTTCTTTGTCTTAGCTCCCCTTGGGGATTTAATCTACTCCAGGTGCTTGCTCGTCAGAACGAGCGATGCCATGTAACGGCTCTATTCTTTGGGGGATGAGATGAGTTATCGTTCTCTGGGCGCCGCCCTGCTACTGATCGGCATTTCGGGTTTGGCTCTGGCCGTGGTCTCTCGACTGTCGGCGTTCAGCGATAAGCCTTCGCCCTCAGCGGAAAGACGACAGCCGCGAGCCGATAGTCGAACAGCCACGCGCATGCTGCCGGGTGTCGAGCCGGCGGGGACGATTCGTCTGCCCAACCAGTGGGCGCTGCGTCCAGCGGGGAAGCAAATCCCTGTCGGCGATTTTCCCGTCAACATCGTCCTGCATCCCACCGGTCGCTGGCTGGCCATCCTTCACGCCGGCTATGGCACGCACGAAGTGGTCATCGTCTCACTCCAGGGCAAGCAGCAGAAGATCGCCTCTCGAGTTACGGTCGATCAGGCGTTTTACGGCCTCTGCTTCGCGCCCGACGGCAAAACGCTGTTCGCCAGCGGCGGCGAGCTGGAAGTGGTCCACGCCTGGGACTTCGACGACGGACTTCTCGCTCACCATCGCACCCTTCGCATGGTCAACGGACTGAAGACGTTCGTGCCCAGCGGCCTGGCGACCGACTCCGGCGGCAAGACCCTGTTCGCCGCCGGACTGTGGGGCCATGCCGTCAACATCGTCTCGCTGGACACTCCCGACAAGCGCCGCACCGTGAAGATGGGGAAGGACAGCTATCCCTACACCTGTCTGCCGGAGCCGGGCGGCAAGCGCCTGTTCGTCAGCCTGTGGGGCAAGTCCGGCGTGGCGGTGCTCGATCTGGAGAGCGACAAAGTCGCCGCCGTCTGGCCGACCGACAGCCATCCGACCGAGATGGCCCTCAGTCCCGACGGCAAAACGCTCTACGTTTCCTGTTCCAACTCGACGCGCGTCTGCGTCCTCGACGTGGCGAACGAGGGCAAGTCGCTGCAAACGATCGTCTGCGCGTTGCGCCCCAGGGCGCCGTCCGGCAACACGCCGAGCAGCCTGAGCCTGTCCTCGGACGGTCAGCTGCTGTTCGTCGCCAACGCCGACGCCAACAACGTCGCCGTCTTCCAGGTGGCCAAGCGCACTCAGGCCGCGCCGCTCGGCTTTGTCCCCGTCGGCTGGTATCCGACCTCGGTACGGTTCGATGCCAAAGCGAAGAAGATTTACGTGGCGAACGGCAAGGGGTTGTCCTCGCGAGCCAATCCACAAGGACCGAACCCCAATCTGAACGTCCGCTATCGTTCGGTGGAGCAGTACATCGGAGCGCTGTTCCGCGGCACGCTTTCCGTGATCGACATGCCAAAGCCGGACAAGATGGCCGAGTATACGAAGCAAGCCTATGCATGCAGTCCGTTGCGCGCCGACCTCGCCCCGCCCGGCGATTGGCCGGAAGGCAATCCCATCCCGAAAAAGCTCGGCGAAACCAGCCCCATCAAGCACTGTATCTACATCATCAAGGAAAATCGCACCTACGATCAGGTCTTCGGCGACATCAAAGAGGGTAATGGCGATCCCAATTTGTGCTTATTCGACGAAAAAGTAACGCCCAATCATCACAAGCTGGCTCGCCAGTTCGTGCTGCTGGACAATTTCTATGTCGAAGGCGAGGTGTCCGCGGATGGCCACCAGTGGAGCATGGGCGCCTACGCCACGGATTTCGTCGAGAAAGTTTGGCCGCTGTCTTATCGGGGCCGGCCGCTGGCCAGCTCGATCAAGAACCTTTCCCTGTATCCGTCCGAGGGTAATTTCGATGCCATCGCGCGACCGGCGGGGGGCTATTTGTGGGATCGCTGCGCCGAGGCCGGTGTCAGTTATCGCAGCTACGGCGAATGGGTCGAGGAAGGCAAGAAGCCTGGAGATCCGGCCAAAGCGCGCGTCAAGGCGCTGGAAGGCCATATCGATCCGATGTTTCGTGGCTGGGATCTCAACTATCCCGACGTGAAACGCGGCGAGCGCTTCATCGAGGAGCTGCATCGCTTCGAGCGCGACGGCGGCTTTCCCAGCCTGAGCATCCTGCGTTTGCCGAACGACCACACCTCCGGCACGAAGGTCGGTGCGCTGACGCCGACCGCTCAGGTCGCCGACAACGACCTGGCGCTGGGCATGGTCGTCGAGGCCGTCAGCAAGAGCAAGTTCTGGAAGGACACCGCTATCTTCGTCGTCGAGGACGACGCCCAGAATGGCCCCGATCATGTGGATGCCCACCGCGCCGTCGCCCTGGTCATCAGCTCCCACACGAAACATAAACATGTGGATTCGACGATGTACTCGACGAGCAGCATGCTGCGAACGATGGAGCTGGTTCTTGGTCTGAAGCCGATGAGCCAGTTCGACGCGGCGGCCCGGCCGATGTATCACGCCTTCCAGGCGAGGGCGGACCTGACCACTTACGAGCATGTGGTGCCGGAGGTGGACTTGAAGGAGAAGAACAAGGCGGCGGCCTGGGGGTCGAAGCTGTCGGAGAAATTCAACCTGGCCAAGGAAGATGCCGCCGACGACTTATTGCTCAACGAGGTCGTCTGGCGCTCGGTGAAGGGAGAGCATTCGACGATGCCGGCCCCAATTCGCGCCGCCTTTGTGATGCCGCGCGTCCAGGACGATGAGGACGACGATTGAAAAGCTCCGAAAGATTGGGCTGCGGGGGGGTTCTTCTCGTTCCCAAACAGGCGAGCTATGACTTCGGCGAGCGCGGTCACGTTAGCGCCCCGAGAAACCACCCCGCTCTTGGGGCGCTAACGCGACCCCGCTCGCCTAAACTTGGAAGTCATTCGTGGACGCTCCCGAATGCTCCGTGAACTTCTCCAGTGACATTAACGCAATACTCGCGAGTTCTTCACATTGTTTGAGTATTTCTGGAATACCGTTCGGCATCTCGCTTTAGAAAGACGGAAGCAAGGGCCAGACGGCGTTGGTTGTCCCGCCTTCGCCAGAATGCTTGAATAGGCTCGGTTCGGCCAGGCTCCATCCTTGTAAAAGGAATGTCAAGCGTTTTGACTCTGGGTTGTATTGTCGGCACGGCGGGATTTGATAACCAGAAAAGGGATTGATGCAAACTTCCTGGGTTCGATCGGGGTTACGCTAACTGGAAATGCTTACATCGAGTCAGCCACGATCTCTGGCGTTTAACGACCCAGTACCACGGGAGTCTGCGCTGATGAAATGTGCCGAGATCCTTGCGGCGCTTACGATTCGGCGCGTGGTCATCCATGCGCCGCAGTTGGTCGGCGCGGCGGAAGAAGACACCAGTGCCGAGGATCTGTTCAGCTGTTGTCCTCCGCACATGGTTACGGATGCCCTGCGCGCCTCTCTGCGACGGGCCTGGCTGTGCCTGGAGCTTCTTCTGGCCGGCGAAGACGTATGGGCACAGGTCAGAAGCAAGCTGCTTTCCGAGGAAGACCGCGATGATTTCAGCTCTCTCCTTCACGCCGGCTCGCCCAGCTCCGGCAGCAAACCCGACGCGGAATTACGGCGTCGTTGCTGGAATTCCTTGCAATCGGCTCGTCAAGCCGGACTTCTCGACAGCGCCGAGATGGCGTTGCCGACCGCCATCCATCTCTCGATCCGTCTGAATCATACCTCCAATTGGGGTGATTTTCGGCAGGCGGAGTGGCACGAGCTGGAGCGCCTGGGCGAGGCATTTCGCCTTGGCGGACACGGCGAGCTTCGCCCTATCCTGGAGCTGCGCTGGCACGGCCGCGATCCTTTGTTGATCGTGTTGACGACGGCCCTGTTTCGTCAGGCGCTGGAGAAGGAAAAAGTCCTGTTCACCAACGGTCAGGCCGCGGAGCTGCTCGACGGCTCGACGCACTCAAGCATCGAAGACGGGCGCGAGCAGGCTAACTTCCTGGATCGTCAGGAAAACGCGATCGCGCAGTGTCTGGATGCTGCACGTTCTCGGTCCGAGGTGGTAGATGTGGCCGCGGCGGCGGCCCGCCTGGAACGGGGATTGGGCCATCTCCAGCGCGGCGAGTATGAGCGTGCCATTGCCGAGCTTACCGCTTCCCTCGGTCTGAATCCCTCGCTGGCAGCCGCCTATGCCAACCGGGGGGAGGCGCGCCGGCTGACGGGCGACTACGAGCAGGCGGTCAGCGACTACGACAGTGCGCATTTGCTCGCTCCCAGCGACGCACGGGTACTGTTCAACCGCGGCATGGTCCAGTGGATTCTCGGGCGTGTCGATGCCGCCCTTGCCGATTTCAGTGCCTGTCTCCGCGTGGATCCGAGCAACGCCGTGGCCTGGACGCATCGCGGCGCCGCCCATGCCGACAAGGGAGCTCTTGAACCCGCCCTCGCGGACTTCACGCGTGCCCTGCAGCTCGACCCGTCCTCGCAGCTGGCTTACCAGAAGCGAGGCGACGTTCATATCCAGCTGGGCGATCCGGCTCGGGCCATCGCCGACTACAACCAGGCGGCGAAGTTAAATCCCTTTTGCGCCTTGACCTGCATCAAGCGCGGCGATGCCTACCGAGCCAAGGGCGAGTACGACCGCGCCCTCGCCGACTACACCGCGGCATTGCGGCTCGACCCGCTCAATTCCACAGCCTACGTCAATCGCGCCTCCACTTATCGCCTGCGAGGGCAGAACGATCTCGCTCTGAACGATCTCAACCAGGCCGTCCGCCTCGATAGGAATAACAGCCAGATCTGGTTCGAGCGCGCCTTGGCTTATCGGGTGCTGAATCAATTCGGTCCGTCCCTGGACGATTTCGACCAGGCGCTCCAGCTGTCGCCTTCGGACGCGGAGATGCTCCTCCAGCGCGGCTGCACGCATCAGCTGAACGGCGATTTCGACAACGCACTTGCGGACTTTGACGCCACGGTGCGGCTCAAGCCGAATTACGCGCTCGCCTATCACAGCCGGGGAACGCTGTACGTCAGTCGCGGCAACATCGACGAAGGGATCGTGGATTTCCGCTCTGCCCTGCGTTGTGATCCGAGCTTCGGCCAGGCCTACTTGAGCCGTGCCTCAGCCTGGTCGAAGAAGGGCCGTTTCGACAAGGCGGTCAACGATTGCAACGAAGCTCTCGAACGTGATCCTGGGCTGGCCGGCGCCCATATCATCCGTGCCAGTGCCTTCGTCCAGCAAGGTGCTTATGAGGAGGCGGCAGCCGATCTCTCCCATGTGCTCGCCGCCGATGCGAACAATGCGCAGGTCTATCACTTGCGCGGCATGGCGGCGATGAAACAGGGCCAGTACGACGAAGCGCTGGCGGATTTCAATACTTCGCTAAAGCTTAATCCAAGCAACGCCCGCACGTTGTTTCTCCGCGGCACCGTGTATCAGCACCGCGAGCAGCACCCGGAGGCACTCGCCGACTTCCAGCAAGCCGTCTTGCTCGATCCGTCCTACACCGCCGCCTATTGCAATCAGCGGGCTTTGCTCCATGCCGCACAAGGCGACTACGAGCTGGCCCTCGCCGACTACGCGATTGTCCTTCAGCTGGACAGAACGAACGTCACCGCTCTGCTGGGACGTGAGCATGCTCTTGAAGGCTTGCAGGAGCGCGCCAACCAGCAGGCGGCATCTCCTCCCTCCTCGCCGACGATCGAGACGACATCCCCTCCCAGTGGGAACGACGCTTCGCCGGCTGCTCAACCCTCGGCGGCTCCCAGCACCCGAGCGATCCGACGCAAAAAGCGCTCCAAAACCGACCCGCACATCACCCCGCCGACTCATGTCCACCGCGCCAGCAAGGAGACGGACACGTTCCCGGTTGTACCCGGCCCGCTGCCAACAGCGGCGACGCCGGAGTCAACCATAGTCCGCGAGCCGGCCGCCGAGACGATGCAGGCTCCCCCTGCGGACCTGGTGAAGATCGAGGAGCTGGCTGCCGAGTCTCTCATCGACGAGCCTCAGGAAGCCCCTGCCCTCCGCGGCGAGACGGCGCCGGATCGTGCCGTCGCGCCGCCCCAGACGGGGTCCACCTTCGATCTTGCCCTGGAGCCGAAGACAAAGGAAAGCGCCGTCGAGAAATCGAAAGTCGTCGGTCCAATCGAAGCGCGCACGGAGCGCGACAAAAAGCAGGAGGAAGCCTCCGAACGCGCCAAGCTGTGGGCCGAGATGCGCCATCGCGAGCGACAGAAGGATCAAACGCTCGAAGAGCGCGAGCAGGAGTCCGAGCCGCGTTCTTCCGGTAGCACGCGCCTTCTCCGCCGCACCCTCGTCATTGTGGTGGGTCTGCTTCTTCTCGGATCGCTCGGATACGGAGCCTACGTGTTGATCGCGGGTGGCGACCTCAAGCGGACGGCTGAGCAAGTGTGGACTGAATACGACCAAGACCTCAATGCCGCCAACAAGAGATACAGGGGACGGTTCGTGCAAGTCTCCGGCAAGCTCCACATCTACAAGGACGAAAAGACGACGCAGTTCTTCTTCGAGTCACCCGCGGAAGACGCGAAGTGGAGCATCGTCTTCCTGCCGAAACCGAAAGATGCCGCGGAGCTGAAAGAAGGTCAGGACATTACGATTCGAGGGAAGTTCGCCCCGAACAAGAAACCCGACAAGCATTTGGTCTTGAGCAACATTTCTATCCTCCAGAAATGAGTAATCACTTCGCCCAATCGCTCCAAGCTGCCTTCGCTTCGCACGGCTCCGTGGGCGGCTCGCTACACAAACCGGCTCATACCACTTGCTTCTTTCCGTCGCGTTTTCACGAAATTCACATGACTGGCGCGGTAAACATTGAGGGTCGGCAGCCACTGATCCTGGATGCTCCATGTTCCCATCTCTCCTTCTGATCGCGGATCGCTGCGCCGCCGATTGAAAGTCTGTGTGAAATCGTGTTTTCCGATCCCGGCAACTGCCGGAAAGGAGCTGGTGATGCGTGCGACACTTCTTGGCGGCCTGGCTGTCCTGGCTGTCAGTGTGCCCGTAGTGGGGCGAGGAGACGAATGGCCGCAGTTTCGCGGACCGAACGGCTCGGCCACGAGCGCGGAAAAGAAGCTGCCCGCCCAGTGGGGGACCGAGAAGAACATCGCCTGGAAGACCAAGCTGCCCGGCTACGGCTGGTCGTCTCCCATCGTCTGGGGCGACAAGGTGTTCTTGACCTCCGCCGTTTCCGACAAGCAGCGGAAACCCGCACCGGGCTTTGGCGGCGGCGGAGGTCGTCCGGGGCAAGGCGGCGGCAGGTTCGGTGCTCGTCCGCAGCCTGGCCAGCTCATTCCGGCCTTCCTGCAACAAATGTTGAATCTGACGGAGGACCAGAAAAAACAGCTGGACGAGCTGCAAAAGGATGTCGATGGCAACATCGCCAAGATCCTCACGGACGAGCAGAAAAAGCAGCTCAAGGAGCTACGCGAAAACCCGGGTCGTCGCGGTCCCGGTGGATTCGGCGCCCCTCCGCGGCTCGGACAGGTTCTGCCCTCCAACCTCCAGGACAGTCTCAAGCTCACCAACGATGAGAAGAAACAGTTGGAGCAGCTGCAAAAGGATGTCGATGCCCGGCTTGAAAAAATCCTTACGGCCGAGCAGCGAAAGCAAATCCAGGACATGCGCGGGGGATTCGGTCGCGGCGGCTTCGGGGGCAGACAGCGGCCGCCGGACGCGATTTACAAGCTGGAGGTTTTCTGCCTCGATCGTGCCAGCGGCGACGTACTTTGGAAGCAGATCGCCTATGAAGGCAAGCCGCGCATTGCCACGCAGGCAAGCAACACCTATGCCACCGAGACGCCGGTCACGGACGGTGAGCGCGTCTATGTCTATTTTGGCATGCATGGCGTCTACTGTTACGATCTTGCCGGGAAACAGCTATGGAAGGCGGATCTCGGCTCGCACCCGACGGCAATGGGTCATGGCACCGGCAGCTCGCCGGCCCTGGCCGACGGCCGTCTTTTCATCCAGTGCGACAATGAGGAAGCGTCGTTCCTGGCCGCGCTGGATGCCAAGACCGGAAAGGAGCTGTGGCGGACGAAACGTTCGGAGCGCACCGGCTACAGCACGCCATTGATCTGGAAAAACAAGGTGCGAACGGAGGTGGTGTGTCTTGGTAGTCCCAAGGTGCGGTCGTATGATCCGGCCACGGGGAAGCAGCTCTGGGAGCTGGGCGGCATGGCGGGGCAGGCCAAGGCGTCGCCGGTGGCCAGTGACGATCTCTTATTTGTCGG
>Ga0335075_10002044_pt1 | contig 32804 bp, 34 predicted proteins | sample Lox_Sample_24_FD_206723 | JGI IMG/M metagenome (GOLD analysis project Ga0335075, IMG submission 206723) | Soil microbial communities from Loxahatchee National Wildlife Refuge, Florida, United States - Lox_Sample_2.4 | ecosystem: Environmental > Terrestrial > Soil > Wetlands | place: USA...
ACGTCGTCCGGGCCGGCGAGGCGGGGCCTCAGTCAGGCAGCATGTAAGGCCTGGCGGCGTGCCACGCGTGCTCGGCACCATAGGGCCGGATTGCGTCCAGGGCACGCTGCAGCGACGTAATCTGACGGCCGCCGGGCTCGCTGGTGTCGATGACCGTCGCGTCCGGCCAGGGCTCGGCATCCGCTCTCAGGTGCTCGGCCACCTCCGGCCCGGCGTCGGAGGCGTCGCCGATCCGGGCCTGAAGTCGGCGCGCAGCCAGATCGGCCGGGATGTCGCAGCGTAGCTGGACGAGATCGGCCGAGACCTCGTAAGCCAGCTTCTCGGCGGATGTCCGATGCCCCGCTGAGGTCCAGGACGCGTCGAGTACCACCGACTCGCCGCGGGCGAGCAGCCTGGCGGCCCGGCTCAGCAGTTCCTGATATGTGTGGTTGGTCCAAGCCGGGCTGTAGAGCCCGGCGTTATACGGGGCAGCTGCATGCTGCCGCGGCTGTAGTCCGGCCAGTTCCTTGCGGACAGTGTCGCTGCCGAGCACGACGCAGCCTAGGCGCCCGGCAATCTGGCCAGACAGCACGGTCTTTCCTGTGCCAGGCAGCCCGCCAACCAGGACCAGAGTGACCGCTGCGGCCCGCAAGTGGCGCAATGCGAGATCGGCCAGCTGGGCGGTGCTGCCCATTGCTTGCCGCTGCTGCGCGGCCCTGATACAGCCGACCTTTGCGCGGACCATGGCCCGGTAAGCAACGTAATGATGGCGCAGCGAGGCAGGCGCAGGGTCTGCGGTGAACTCCGCGTACCAGTCGACGAACTGCTCAGCCAGATCAGGTCGGCCCAGCCGGTCCAGGTCCATCGCAAGGAAGGAGGCGTCGTCCAGCCCGTCCAGCCACCGGAGGCGGTCGTCGAATTCCAGGCAGTCCAGGATCTTCGGGCCGTCATCGAGGCAGAAGATGTCTTCGGCGAGCAGATCACCGTGACCGTCGATTATGCGGCCGGCCTGCATCCGGTCGGCTAGCAGTGGCTCGCGGCCGGCCAGGAAACGCTCGGCAAGTCGCTCGATGTCGGTCACGTCAAGCTCGCAGCTCGCCGCTCCGGCCAGCTGGCGGATTTCTGCCAGGTTGTCACGCCAGCGGCCGAGCAGCGCATCGCGTCCGCCCTGGCGCGTGATCGCGCTGCCTCGCTGGGCGGCCGCGTGCTGGACCGCGAGTTGCCTGGCAACCTGCCGGAGTGGCTCACCGACAGGCCGACCGGCCTGGAGCAGGCTCGCCAGCCTGCGCCCGGCCGGCATCCGGCGCATGACCACGAGCGGCTCGGCAGGATCAGTCGGCAGCGCACGGAGTTCGCCCACGCCCAGGTAGACATCGGGCGCGAACCTGCGGTTCAGCTCCGTTTCCCGGCGACAAGCTTCGGTCCTGGCGCCGACGGTGGTGAAGTCGAGAAAGTCAGTCTTAACCGGCTTCTTCAGTTTGTAGGTACGGTCACCGACGAAGTACACCGCCGCGGAATGAGTCTCCAGGGCAGCAGCGTACGGCTCGTTTGCCTCCCGGCCGCTAGTCATCGGCGTGCACAATCGCGACCGGGCACCTGGCGTGACTGAGCAGCGTGAGGGACGCCGAACCGAGCGGCATGCCAGGCAGGCCGCACCGTCCGCGAGCGCCGAGGACGAGCAGTTGCGCGTCGCGCGTGGCTTCGAGCAGGGCAGTCCGCGCAGTACCCTCGCATACCTGCTGGTTCACCAGTATCTCGGGACGGGCTCGCTCCTGCGCGGACATGATGTGCTGAAAGTCCGCTCTGATCTGACCGGCTCCGCCTAGCGAGCCGGGGGCGTCTGCGAGCGCGCAGACTGCCACCAAGCACGTGTCGCGAAGTGCCGCCTCGTCGAACGCGAACTGCACCGCGGCCCGCGACCCAGATGATCCGTCGCAGCCGACGACGATCGGCCGGGGAGGCTGACCTGGGACGGGCCGCCAGTGCCCGCGCACGACAACGACTCGCCCGTGAGCGTGGGCGGCGACCTGGAGGCTGACGGAGCCGAGCGGCATCTGCGGCAGGCCTCCGCGTCCGCGTGAGCCTAGAACTATCATCTCGGCGGATTCGGCGCACCGGCACAGGACTGCGGCAGGTGACCCCGCTGCGTAAAGCGGCCGCACGGCCTCGGAGCCGATCAGGTCGCAGGCCAGCCGCAGGCCGCGGGCCAGCAACTCCTGGTTGGAGCCCGACCGGGGTTCGACGGGCTCGGCAGGGACGGTCTGATCGGGGGGCCGCTGCGCGAGGCAAACGGTCAGCGGGCAACTCCGTCCCTGGGCTTCCCTCGCTGCCCAGGCCACGGCCTGGTCAGCGTCGGCTGAGCCGTCGTAGCCCACAACGATCCCGGTTGCAGTCATAACGCCTCCGCTCGCCACTGCACCATCTAGCCCAGCACCTCTCGGCGTGCTCCACCAAGCCGACTTCACGCGAACGAGGCGCGACAGGTTCGGTAGTCATCGGCAGGCAGGACCTTCGCCCATATCGGAACCCTGGGACTGCGGCGGGATCTGGACTTTCGGCCCTGTCGTGCCAGCGTCTGCCCTTGATCTGGTTGGACTAAACGAGCCGCCGCGTGGCGGCGTCGCCGTCCGCCGTGAACGTTGAGGAGCAGGCGATGAAGCAGATCACAGCCGTCGTGAAGCCGGACAAGCTTGAAGCGGTCGCACGGGCCGTCGAAGAGGCGGGAGCGCGCGGGCTGACGGCAACCGACGTCCGCGGATTCGGCCAGGAGTTCGGGCACATGAGCTTGGTAAGGCCAGCCGACCAGCTGGCCCTGGTGCAGCCTAAGCTCCGCATCGACGTCCTGACCCCAGACGAACTGGCCGGTCCGGTGACCGAGGCGATAGCCAAGGCAGTCAATACCGGCTCGATCGGCGAGGGGAAGATCTGGGTGTGCGGAGTCGACAGCGTCCTGCGGGTGCGGACTGGCGAGCGCGATGATGACGCCGTCTGAGGCCGGCGTCAGGAAGATGCAGGAGGTTGGCATGAGCCAGCGACCTAGTTTTACCGAGCTGGGCCTGAACACGGGCAAGAAGGCCCGGTTGCGTCGGATTCTGTTCCAGCACGGCGCTGGTAACGGGACCGCGCTGTTCCTTCCCTACGATCAGGGGCTTGAGCACGGTCCGCGTGACTTTTTCGCCAACCCGGCGGCGAGCGATCCGAAGTATGTGATCAGGCTGGCCCTGGAGGGCGGATTCAACGGGATCGCAATCCAGATTGGCTTGGCCCAGAAGTTCTACTGGGAGTACGCCGGGGAGGTTCCCCTGGTTCTGAAGCTCAACGGCAAGACCGACATCCCGGCCGCGATCGATCCACTGTCGCCGCTGAATGCGACTGTGGCCGACGCGGTGCGGCTGGGCGCGGACGCAGTCGGCTACACGTTGTATGTCGGCTCGCCGGCGCAAGAGCGCGACTTCGCCCAGTACCTGCAGGTCCGTGAAGAGGCGGAACGGCTCGGTATGCCGCTGATCGTCTGGTCCTACCCGCGCGGAGCCGCAGTCGACGCCAAGGGAGGCAAGGACTCGTTCTATGCCGTGGACTACGCTGCCAGGACCGCCAGCGAACTGGGTGCCGACGTCGTCAAGGTCAACTTCCCGCATCCGGAGAAGCAGTCCGGCGCACCGGGCGAATACCAGAACGGCTTCTCCGCGCAGCAGGCCATCGAGGCGGTCGTCAAGTCAGCGAACCGGACGCTGTTGCTGGTCTCCGGAGGAGAACGAGCCGGTGATGCGGCGATGCTCGAGAAGGCCAGGCAATCGATGGAAGCCGGCGCTACCGGGCTCATCTTCGGCCGCAATGTGTGGCAGCGCGAGCATGCGGAGTCGCTCCGGTTCGCCAGCCAGCTGAAGGAAATCCTCGCTAAGTACCCGTCGTCCTGATGTCGGACGCGAACGGCACCCGGCTGCGGATGCAGCCGGTTGTTTCTGGGCACCGCCTAGGTCCGCTTGACTCGCCGAACTGTTGCTAGTTATAGTGAGCAAGCCACTAGCGAGAAACCCGTCCTCAGGAGGAAAGAGATGGCCGAGTCCAACGTCGCTCAGGAGCTCACCAGCGAGATCCTGAACACCATCAGCAAGAGCCAGACCGCAGTTGTGGAAGCGATCGAGACCTGGGCCAGCGCGGTCCAGTCGATCAAGCCCGAGCTGCCAGATGTGAACCTGCCGTTCGCCGACAAACTGCCGACGCCACAGGAAGTCGTGACCAGCGCCTATGACTTCGCCGAGCAGCTGCTGGCCGGTCAGCGCAAGTTCGCGGAGGACCTGCTCAAGGCCACCGCGCCGCTGCTGTCCGCGGGGCCGGCCGCGACCGCAGGCAAGCCGAGCAAGACCGAGAAGACAAGCAAGACTGCCTGACCAGCACCGTGTGCGCGCGGCGATCTCCCGTGGCCGCGCGCATTCGGCTGCCGTAGCCCGGCAGGCGCGCGCCTGAGTGTGCCCCAGGTACTGCGGATCTGCCTGTAATACTGAGCAGCTAGGCCGGAGTGACCCAGCCAGGAGGACCGAGATGGCCAGCCAGTGGGATGCCCAGATGGAGGCGTTCGGCTCCTTCATCCGAAGCCAGCGGAAGCTGGCTAACCTCACGCTTCGCCAGCTTGCCGAGCTGACCAGCCTGTCCAATCCATACCTCAGCGAGCTCGAGCGGGGTATGCACCAGCCATCGGTGCGAGTGCTCAAGCAACTATCCGACGCCCTCAACCTGTCTGCGGAGATGCTGCTTGCCGAGGCGGGCCTGCTCGATCCTGATCGCCGCAATGACAGCAGCCCGGGGACCGAGCAGCCGGGCGTCGCGCATGCCATCAAGACGGATGCCACCCTCGATGATTCCCAGAAGGCGGCGCTGCTCGCGGTGTACCAGAGCATGACCCGGTCGCAGCCCGGTCATCAACACGGCCAGTAGTGGTCAGCAGACCCGTAGCCCGGCTCAGCGGCGCGCACAACGGGCCGAAAGTCCCGTCCACCGGGACCGGTTGGCCACTGCGGAAACTGGGCGGCTTAGGCATTCTGGCAGGGAACGCATTCACGCGGGAGGTTTCATCATGAGACGAGCCACTTGTCGCGTATGGCTGGCGGTGCCGCAGTGATCACTCCGGCGGCGGGGAGTTACGCCTTGCTCTCTGATGGCACCACGATCGAGATCCGTCCGGCCGGCGCGCAGGACATTGATGACGTCCGGGAGATGCACAACCAGATGTCTCCTGACAACGCTTACTTCCGGTTTTTCAGCTTCAGCCCGCAGGCGCCTGAGCGCGAGGCACAGCGGCTCTGCCGGCCGGAAGGTGTCGACCACGCAGCTCTGCTCGCCCGCCTGGACGGCCAGCTGGTCGGCGTGGCTAGCTACGAGCCGACCAGGCGGCCGGGCGTCGCCGAGATCGCATTCGCGGTGTCCGACGAGATGCACGGGCGCGGCGTGGCCACGCTGCTGCTCGAGCACCTGGTATCGCTGGCCAGGCAACGACACCTCACCGCTTTTGCCGCAGAGACGCTGCCGGAGAACATGGCCATGCAGCGCGTGTTTGCCGACGCGGGGCTGCCGGTCGAGCGACAGTTCGCCGACGGCGTCATCGAGCTGACCATGCCGCTGCCCGCTCACGAAGGCGGCAGGCTGGATCACTACCTGGACGCCGTCGCCGACCGGGCCAGCCGGGCCGAGATTGCCAGCCTGCGGCACCTGCTCAGGCCAGAGTCGGTAGCGGTCGTCGGTGCCGGGCGCCGTCGCGGCTCGGTGGGCCGGGAGATCCTGCACAACATCGTGGCCGGGGGCTTCCCGGGCCCGGTGTACCCGGTGAATCCGCACGGCCGATCGATGGAGGGCCTGAGCTGTCTGGCCTCGGTAGCGGACCTGCCGCTCGGTGTCGACCTCGCCGTCATCGCCGTCCCGCCGCACGAGGTGCCTGCAGTGGCAGCAGAATGCGGGCGCCGGGGCGTGCGCGCGCTGATCGTGATTACCGCGAGCCTCGGTGGCGGCGGTGCCGACCTGCTAGCAATCTGCCGCCGGTACGGGATGCGACTGGTCGGACCGAACTGCTTCGGGGTGGCGTCGTCGGAGGCGCACCTGAACGCCACATTCGCGGCGAGCATGCCGGGCGGCGGATCTACCGGCCTGGTCATGCAGTCGGGCGGGGTCGGCATCGCGCTGCTTGAGCATCTGCGCAGGATCGGCACTGGGGTGTCGTCATTTGCGTCGGTCGGCGACAAATACGACGTGTCCAGCAACGACATGCTTACCTGGTGGGAGCAGGACGGGCAGACCAGGCTCGCTGTGCTCTATGTCGAGTCCTTCGGCAATCCGAGGGGATTTGCCCGGACCGCGCGCCGGGTGGGCCAGAAGCTGCCGGTGCTGACGGTGATCGGCGGCCGCTCTGCCGCCGGCCAGCGTGCCGCGGCCTCGCACACGGCAGCCTCAGCGACTCCGCTCGTCACGCAGGAAGCGCTGTTCGGCCAGGCGGGCATCATCGCCACGCGCAGCCTAGGCGAACTTGTCGACGCGGCCGCGCTGCTAGCGAGCCAGCCGCTACCGGCCGGACGCCGGGTGGCCATCGTCTCCAACGCGGGTGGTGCCGGCGTGCTCGCCGCCGATGCCTGTTATGACAGCGGACTGACCGTGGCCGTCCTGGAAACCTCGACCCAGCGCAGGCTGGCACGGATCCTGCCGCCCGGCGCCACAGTGTCGGGACCGGTGGACGCGAGCGCGACCGTCAGCGTCAGTAGTTTCCGCGACTGCCTTCAGGCCGTCGGGGCCGACGATAACGTCGACGCGATCCTGGCGATCGGGGTACCGACCGCGATCGCTGATCTCAGCGAAGCCATCCTGACCGCACCAGTGTCGAAGCCGATAGCTGCGGTGATGCTTGACCGCGGTCAGGCAGTGACCCTGGCTGACCGCGCGGTTGCGGCCGGCCAGCCGATAGCCGAGCTCGAGCCGCGGCTGCCGATCTACAGCTACCCGGAAAGCGCAGCGCGCGCGCTTGGCCACGCGGCCAGCTACCGTGAGTGGCGCGACTCACAGCAGGGCCGGGTACCCGAGTTCGCCGACGTCGATGCGGTCGGAGCTCATGCGCTGGTGGCTGCATTCCTGGCAGACCGGCCGGACGGCGGCTGGCTCGCGGCAGCCGACGCCATCGCGCTGCTGGCCAGCTATCGCATCGTCATGGTGGAAACCAGGTCGGTGACGAGCAAAGATGCCGCGCTCGTAGCGGCCGCCGAGCTTGGCGGCCATGTCGTGCTCAAGGCGGACGTGGCCGGGCTCGTGCACAAGACTGATGCGGGCGCGGTGAAGCTCGACCTGCGCTCCGGCGAAGAGGTTGCCGGGGCATACCGAGAGCTAGCCGCGGCGTTCGGCGCTGACCTGCGCCGGGTGCTGGTACAGCCGATGCTGACCGGCGGCGTCGAGACGATCATCGGCGTGGTTCAGGAACCGGTTTTCGGGCCGCTCGTGGTATTCGGTCTCGGTGGCGTCGCTACCGATGTCCTGGGTGACCGGGCAGCACGGCTGGCTCCGCTGACGGACTCCGATGCCGAGCAGATGATCTCCGAGGTCCGTGCTGCACCGCTGCTATTCGGCCACCGCGGCTCGCCCGCTGTCGACACGGCTGCGCTCGCCGACCTTCTGCTGCGGGTCTCCCGGCTGGCCGATGATCTGCCGGAAGTCGCCGACCTTGACCTCAACCCGGTTATCGCGCGGCCGGACGGCGCGCATGTCGTCGATGTCCGGATCCGGGTTGCGCCCACCGCGCCCAGAGACCCGTTCCTGCGCCAGCTCAGGTGACCGCTGGCGGCACAACTGATGAGGCCCAAAGTCCCCGTTCCCCGGGAATCAGGCCCCTGCATACATCCTGCTGGCATGCGCAACGCTGAGATGGGATGCAAGGAGGTCAGGCAATGAGTCAGCAGCAGGAGAGTTTGAACCGCCGCATCGTGGTCGGCGTTGACGGTTCGCCTTCATCCAAGACGGCCCTCATCTGGGCGCTGCGGCAGGCGAAGCTGACTGGTGCCTCAGTCGAGGCGGTCATTGCCTGGCACCTGCCAGTCGCGGCGGGCGGCATCCCGTTCGTTCCGGCGGGAACGATGATCGGCGCAGATTTTGAGGACGTCGCGCGAATGGTGCTGACTGCGGCGATCACCGAGGCGGTGGATCCGGCCAGCGAAATCAAGATCAGCTCGACCGTGGTAGGGGGCAATCCGGCGCAGGTCCTGCTCGAGGCTGCGAAGGGTGCAGAGCTGCTCGTCGTCGGCAACCGCGGCCATGGCGGCTTCGCTGGTGCGCTGCTGGGCTCGGTCAGTCAGCACTGCGCCCACCATGCGCCCTGCCCGCTCGTCATTGTCCGGGAGCCAAGAGCGCGGCGGGCCGGTTATTAGAAGGGACCAGCTGGCCATAAGGGGGAGGCTGGCCGCAACGGGAGGCTGGCCGCAACGGGGGAGGAGAGTCCGATGAACGCGACCGTCAGGGACGTCATGAACGCCCGGGTCATCGCGCTGAAGCGAACCGCTGACTTCAAGGAGATCATCTCCGTAATGCGCCAGCATCGGGTGAGCGCCTGCCCGGTCGTCAACGACGCTGGCCAGGTAATCGGCCTGGTATCTGAGGCTGACCTGCTGTTCAAGGAAGCAGACCCGGGCACGCCATGCGGGTCCATCAGGCTGCGGTGGAAGCTGAGTGAGGAATCCAAGGTCAATGCGGTCACCGCCGGCCACCTCATGACGTCGCCCGCAGTAACCATTCACCCGGACGCCGCAGTCGCTGTGGCTGCGCGGGTCATGCAGGATCGACGGCTCAAGCGGCTTCCCGTCGTCACTGACGACGGAACTCTGATCGGCATCGTGAGCCGCGCAGATGTCCTGAGCGTCTACGAGCGTCCAGATGCTGACATTCTGGACGAAGTCCGGACCGTCATCATGGCCGGCGAGTTCGGGCTGAATCCCGCCAGCTTCACGGTGACGGTGACCTCCGGCATCGTGACGATCACCGGGATGCTCGGGGATCCAGATACGGCCCTTGAGCTTGTGGCGCGGGTCCGGCACGCCGAAGGCGTCGTGGCAGTTCGTGACCGGCTGACCATAGGCGAGAACGGCAGTGATGCCATGCCGTCCGGCCGCAGTGCGCAGGCAGCCGCCGCTAGCTGGTGACGCGGATCCGGCGGCCGGTCACTTCCGTAACCGCAATTCGGACATAGGTGTGCCGGTCGCCGCCTGCCCACGGTTCGATACCGAGCGCCTTGGCCTGGTCGAGCTCGGCCGGGTCGGTGATGACGCTGGCCGTGCCGCTCAGCAGCACGCTCCAGCCTTCGCCAAGCGCGTCGTCGAAATGGTCGACGTCAAACGAGATGGCCTGTCCGTGCAGGCCCTCGGTGACGCTTCCCTCGCTGGTGGTGCGGAAAACCACGTCGTCGCCAGCCATCCGGAAGTTGACGGGAACAGCCACCGGTCCGCGCCCAGGCTCGTCGTACAGGAAGCGGCCGATGCCGCCGCGAGCGACGAGCTGCATGCATTCATCGTGACTGAGGCTGTTCAGCACCGGATTCTTCGCGGCCGAGCGCTGGCCGGGCGGCACGTTCATTCCGGCGCCGGTCAGCGACTCAGGTACGGTGTCCAGCGCTGCGGCCAGCCGCGTCAGCGTTGCATGCGACGGGTTGGGGTACGAGCTCGATTCCAGGTAGGCCAGGTAACCCGGTGACATGCCCGCCCGCTCGGCCACATCGGTGAGGCTCAGCCCCGCGCGGCTGCGCTGCTCGGCGAGGCGTCTGCCGAGGTCGGTGCCGGCAGAGTCAGCGTCAGTGCTCACATTTCCTCCGCTGCTCACTCTACGGACATCGGTCGGGGGCGGAAGGGTCGTTAGGCCCTGTTAACGGCGGGCAGGCCGCGCCGATGCTACGGGCAGGTGATGACAGGGCTGGTGATGACAATGCTCAAGGCCGTGCACAAGGGCCCAAAGGCGGCCAGGCCGCGTACGGCCGTGCTGACGCCGGCCGACTTCGCTGCCGTGATCGCGATGGCGGCGCGAGCGCCGTCTCTTCATAACACACAGCCCTGGCAATTCCGCGTGCGCGGCGATGTCATCGAGCTTCTGGCTGACTCCCGCCGTCAGCTGGTCAGGCTCGATCCGGCCGGCCGGGAGCTGACGATCAGCTGCGGCGCGGCCTTGTTCGGGCTGCGGCTTGGTTTGCGCAGGCTCGGTTACCTGCCCGCGGTCGAGCTGCTTCCGGATCTGGCTCAGCCGGAGCTGCTCGCGCGGGTGAGACCTGACGGCGGCGCGGCCATGGCGGCCGAGGAGGCCGAGCTGGTCGCGGCCGTGCCGCACCGCCATACGCATCGCGGGCCGTTCACGCCGGGCGGGCTGCCCGCCCGGCTGCTGACGGCGCTCCAGCGTGATGCTGCAGCCGAGGGAAGCGAGCTCATCGCAGTGGACGAACCCGCGCAAGTCGTCGCGCTGGGCAGGCTGGTGGAGCTCGCGGCAGCCGAGCAGCGGGCGGACGCTGAGATAGCGGCCGAGCTGAGCCGCTGGATTCGGCCGCCTGGCAGTATGGCCAGGGATGGCGTTCCCGCTGCGGCCAGGACGGTTGCCGCGGCAGGGACGCCCCGTGCCCGCATGCCGCAGCGCGACTTCGGCGCGCCAGGTACTGAACTGGCCGATGGCGCGCCACCGGCCGTGACTGCTGTCCTGACTACCCCGGGCGACACCGTAGCAGACTGGCTCAGGGCGGGTATGGCGCTGCAGCGGCTGTTGCTGCACGCCGCCACCCGGTGGGTCTTCGCCAGCCTGCAATCGCAGCCACTCGAGTCGCCGGCGCGTCGCAGCCAGGTCAGGACCCTGCTGGGACTGGCCGGGCAGCCGCAGATGCTGCTCGAATTCGGCCGGGCCGACACGGCCCTGGCGACACCACGCCGACCGCACTCCGAACTTAGGGCTAACGAAGACCAGGCATAGGCCTTTAGTCTGCCTGTTACAGGCTTATGGGCCCTGCCGGTAGCAGCCAGCCGCCTCGCATGGTGAGTCCAGAGCCTGGACCGGAGGTGCCTGCGATGAGGCAGCAGCGGCTAATGCGGAGAGTCGGCCGGATGCTGGTTGGCGACGACAACCCGCTGCGCCGAGGTGTAGACAAGCTCGAATCCGCGGTGATTACGAGCCTGATCATCGCGTTCCTCATCGCTGCTCCGTTGCTTGCCATCTTCGCGGCCGGCGCGGTCGGCGCCGCAGGGACCACAGAGCGGAACGCTGAGAGCCAGTGGCGGCCGGTCACGGCCACCCTCCAGCAAAGTGCCGCCGAAGGCACGATCGGCCTGGACGGAGACTGGGAAACCGCCTGGGTCAAGGCGCAGTGGACCATCATGCCAGGCGGGGCGAAGAAGACCGGACAGGTGGCAGTCGCGCTCAATGCGCAGGCCGGCCAGCATGTAACTGTCTACGTAACGCCGACCGGACAGCTCACGCACGAGCCGCTGACCAGAGCCGAGGTAGCCGAGCGGACGGTGATGGCGGCGGTCGCGTGCCCGGTCGCCCTTGCTGTCGTGCTGACGATTGCCATCGGTGCAACCCGGATACTGGCTAACCGGCGCCGCATGGCCGGCTGGGCCCGAGAGTGGAAGGCAACCGGCCCGCGGTGGTCATCGCTTCGGTAGACCTGTCTCGCTAGACCGCAACCGGGTCTGCTTCGAGTGCCGCTAGGCCTGGCAGGCGCTTGCCCTCCAGGAACTCCAGGCTCGCGCCGCCGCCGGTCGATATATGGCCGAAGTCGCTCTCAGTGAAGCCGAGAGAGCGAACTGCGGCAGCGGTGTCACCTCCGCCGACCATCGTGAATCCGGGGCAGTGGGCGATGGCCCTGGCGACCGCGAGCGTGCCCTCGGCGAACGCCGGGATCTCCGATATCCCCATCGGGCCGTTCCAGAAGATGGTTTCCGCGCGAGCGAGAGTGGCACTGAACGCGTCAGCTGTCTCCGGTCCGATATCAACCGCCATCTGATCGGGCGGAATCTGATCGGGCGCCACCACGGTGATAGGGCCGTCAGCGGAAGGCGTGCGCGCCACGACGAGATCGGCCGGGAGCTGCAGGTCGACACCGGATGCCCTGGCCCTTGCCAGGTAGCGCAGCGCCGCTGCCTGGTCGCCTTCAAGCAACGATGTCCCGACCGGATGACCTGTAGCAGCAATGAACGTTGTCGCCATTGCGCCGCCGATGAGGATGTGGTCGGCGACCGTGAGCAAGGCCTCGACCATCGGCAGCTTGTCGGCAACCTTGGCGCCTCCCAGCACGACCGTGTACGGCCGCCTGATGCTCGCCGTCAGCTGGCGCAGCGCGGCTACCTCTCCCTGAATCAGGTAACCGGCTGCATGCGGCAGGCGCGCGGCAACGTCGCAGACGCTGGCATGGCGGCGGTGCACTGCTCCGAATCCGTCTCCCACATAAGCGTCAGCCAGGGCTGCCAGGTGGTCGGCGAACTCACCCCGCTCCGCGTCGTCCTTGCTGGTTTCGCCGCGGTTGAAGCGCACGTTCTCCAGCAAGACGACTTGGCCCGGCTGGAGCGCGTCAACTGCCGCCTTGGCGGCTGGGCCCACGGTATCGGTGGCAAAAGTCACCGGACGGCCAAGCAGCCTGGACAGGCTCCCCGAGATCGGGGCCAGGCTATAGCGTGGATCGGACTCGCCCGCAGGCCGACCGAGATGCGAGCACACGATCACGGCCGCATTCCGCTCAAGCAGCGCTTTAAGCGTGGGCAGGCTAGCCCGGATCTTTCCGTCATCGGTAATTAAGCCGTCATTGAGCGGGACGTTGAGGTCGAGCCTGACTAGCACACGCTTGCCCGACACATCCAGCTCGTCGATGGTCTTCATGTCTGCACCGTTCTTCGCATTCGAGTTGCGTTTTGCCACCAGCTAGCCGGACCGGGCCGAGGCGCGATCAGGCCGGCTGGGGACTAGTTATGTGATCAAGGACGTCCACCACACCATCGAGAGTCCAGATGAGCTCGATGGCGGTCGCGACCTGGCTGTGCGGAAGCGCCGCGTCGGGCTGACCGGTCATCGTCACGATGCCGCCATGCACCGCCACCTTGATGGCATCGGGCTCGGCTGGCAGCGTCTCGGCCAGCGCCTCGCGCACCTGGCGAGCTATCTCCTGGTCGGGAACCAGGAAGACGCCCAGCAAGTCACGCTCGCTGACGAGCCCAACCAGCTTGCCGTCTGAGTCGACGACCGGCAGTCGCTTGACGTGGTGGGTGGTCATCAGCCGGGCCGCGCTCGGAATGGTCGCGTCTGGATGTATGGTGACGGCCGGCGAGGTCATGAGCTGAGCGGCCGTGAGCCTGAGGTACCTGTCGTGGTCAGTACCGTAGCGCGGCATCCCGGTCCAGCGCTTGCGCGTGCCGGCATGCTCGTCCCTGGCCGCAATCAGGTCGACCTCACTCACGACCCCGGTGACGTGGCGCCCCAGCTGGAGGACAGGCACCGCAGTGATGTGGTGCTCGACCAGCAGACGTGCGATCTCCTTGAACGGCGTGATCTGGTCAACGGTGACTACATCCGTAGTCATCACGTCGCGTACCCGACTCCGCGCCCGGCCATGATGCTTGGGAACCTCACGATGCGACTCCCCGGCTCGTGGCAGCAGCGGCGCGACTTGCACGCCCGGCTTGTCGCCAAGCTCATAGGCGACCTGGTCTACTGCCCTGTCGACGTCCGCAGGTGCAGCCCGGCCATTCAGCGAGTCATAGTAAGCGGCGCCGAGGTGCCGGAGCATGGCGTCCAGATGCATGTCCTTGCGGCTCATCGCGACCTCCAGTTCGTCTCTTCGCTTGGGCGCGGGCCTGGTACGGCCCCAGCAGGAAGCAGCTCGCGGTAATCGCGGAGCCTTGCCGTCATGCGGTCCAGGTAGTCCGGCTCCCGGCTAGGAGGGCCTTCCGGACCGACAACCACGACCGGGCAGTGTGCCCGGCTAAGGCAGCCGCGAATTACCGGGCCGATAGAGCGCCCGTCGGTCAGGCCGGACGCTGAGCCGAGTACCAGCAGGTCCGCCCCGGCTGATAGGTCGACGAGAACCCGCTCGGCCACGCCCTCGACCACCTCGGCGGTGACATCACTGAGGTCCTCTGATGCCAGAACTGTTGTGATCATCGTGGCCAGGCCGTCACAGGCCAGCTGGTGCTGTCGCGCGGCATCCTGCGGGCCGCTTGCCGGGTGAGCATAGAACGCACGCGGCTCTGACTTCCAGCTGCGGACAACGCGCAACGTCCCGTGCTCGCGCTCGGCTTCGTCCGCGGCCCAGCGGAGAGCGCCAGCAGACGCCGGCGATCCGCTAGCTCCGACCACGATGACCGGTGTGTGCCTTTCGCCATTCATGGCGTCCTCCCGTCCCCATCGCCGCCCAGCATCGACCGGCAGTGCTACGGCTCGATCTCGATGTCGATCGTGCGCGCGGCCCGATGCTCAGCCTCAAGCCCGAGACGGATAGTCAGGATTCCGTCGTGGTAAGACGCGGACACATCGGCTGCATCCGCCCCGAGCGGCAGCTGGATGCGCCGGGCGAGATGGCCATAGCGGAACTCGGTCTGGCAGCCCTCGGGCGCGCTGTCCCGGCGCTCGGCGCGGACGATGATGGCGCCCGTCTCGACGGACACAGTCAGGTCAGTGGCTGGGTCGATGCCGGGCACCTCGAGCCGGATCACATAGCCCGTGCCGTCGGCGTACTGCTCGACCGGGATCGGCAGTGGCCGCTCTGGCATCCGGTGCAGAGTCGATACCGGCGAACCCGCCCAATCCGAAATGCCGGTCATGGCCGCACTTCCCGGCCGCGTGGTTGTCGTCATCACTCAACCCTCCCTCTTGCTCCCTTCCACTCAACTGCGGGGTGGCGGGAGAACGTAGGGCCGAAGGTCATGACGGCAGATGATCTGAGTCCATATCCTGACCAGGCGTTACCCGTCGGCAGATACACCTTGCCGATCGTGGCGGGCCAGCACCTGCCGGGCCAGCACCTGCCGGGCCTGGCGCGCCATCTCGACGTCCTCCCGAGCCGTGATCACGAGGGCCGTGACGGCTGCAGGCGCGCGGCTGATGACGGCGTCGGCGGTCGCCAAGTTGCGTTCGGAATCGATCCCGATCCCGAGGAATCCCAGGCCTTCGGCCGCTCGCGCACGGACTGCCGGGTTGTGCTCGCCGATGCCGCCGGTGAAAACCAGTACGTCCAGCCCGTTCATGGCCGCCGCCATCGCGGCAATCTCGCGCCGCAGGCGGTGCAGGTAGACCTCAATGGCCAGCTGGGCTGCGGGATCGCCGTCGGCAGCGGCGTGCTGCACATCACGCACGTCGCCACCGGGCAAGCCGGACAGTCCGGCCAGCCCGGATGACTGCTCCAGGCCGGCTGCCACCTCATCGAGGCCGAGCCGGCCGTGCTGCAGCAGCCAGGTGATCAGCCCCGGGTCGACGGTTCCGCTCCGAGTCGCCATGACCAGGCCCTCCAGCGGCGTGAAGCCCATCGTCGTGTCGACGCTGCGTCCACCCTGGACGGCAGCTAGCGAGGCCCCGGCGCCCAGATGACAGCTGACGATGCGCAGTCCGGCAAGGTCGCGGCCGAGCATCTGAGCGGCCCGCCGCGTCGCGTACTCGTGCGAGAGGCCGTGGAAGCCGAAGCGGCGCAGGCCGAACTGGTGCACCCACGCACCCGGCAGCGCATAGCGGGCAGCAGCGTCGGGCATGTCTGCATGGAACGCGGTGTCGAAGCAGGCGACGGCGGGCAGTCGCGGCAGCAGCCGCCGGGCCGCCTGGATTCCGGCCAGTGCCCGCGGCTGGTGCAGCGGAGCCAGGTCGGTCAGCCCCTGGATGGCATCGATAACGCTGTCGTCAATCAGCACAGCACGGCGGAACGAGTTCCCGCCGTGCACCACCCGGTGTGCGACGACGGAGGCAGCGCGTGCCGCCGCGGTCAGGAAGCTCGTCAACTCGGGGTGGTCCCCGCTGCCGTCCCATTCATCAAGTTCGAGCGCGCTGTCCACAGTGTTGCCAGCACCGATCAGACTGGCTTTCAGGCTACTCGAGCCGGCATTCAAGACGATGACGCTCGCGCTCGCCCGCGCGCTTCCCGCGCTCGCCGGCGTGCCGGTACCGGCCGATGTCATCAGCCCGACCAGGTCCAGTTCTGCACTTCCGGGAGATCCTCGCCGTACTCCCTGGTCCAGGCATGGTGCCTGGTCCTGGTATCCACCATCTGCTGCCGGAGCTGGCCAGCCCTTTCCGCCAGGCCCGGTACCCGGTCGATCACGTCCATCACTAGATGGAACCTGTCCATGTCGTTCATCACGACCATGTCAAACGGCGTCGTGGTCGTGCCCTCTTCCTTGTAACCGCGGACATGGAAGTTGTCATGGCCAGCACGCCGGTAGGTAAGCCGGTGGATCAGCCACGGGTAGCCGTGATAGGCGAAGATCACCGGGCGCCCAGGCGGGAACAGCGCGTCAAACTCCGCGTCGCTCATCCCGTGCGGGTGCTCGGTATCCGGCTGCAGGCGCATCAGGTCCACCACATTGACCACCCTGACTCGCAATTCGGGCAGCTCGCTCCGGAGGATATCGGTGGCGGCCAGGATTTCCAGGGTTGGCACGTCACCAGCGCAGCCGAGCACCACGTCTGGCTCGCTGCCATCGGAGTCGCTGCTCGCCCACTCCAAGATGCCGGCGCCGCGTGTGCAGTGGAGTACGGCGGAGTCCATGTCGAGCCAGTCCGGGTTCGGCTGCTTGCCGGCCACGATCACGTTGACGTAGTCGCGACTGCGCAGGCAATGGTCAGCCACCGACAGCAGGGTGTTCGCGTCCGGAGGCAGGTAAACACGGATGACCTCGGCCTTCTTGTTCATGACGTGGTCGATGAAGCCAGGATCCTGATGGCTGAAGCCGTTGTGATCCTGCCGCCAGACGTGCGAGGTGAGCAGGATGTTCAGCGATGCCACTGGCCGGCGCCAGGCAAGCTGCCGGGATACCTTCAGCCACTTGGCGTGCTGGTTGAACATCGAGTCGACGATATGAATGAACGCCTCGTAACACGAGAAGAACCCGTGCCGGCCGGTCAGCAGGTATCCCTCGAGCCAGCCCTGACAGGTGTGCTCGGACAGGATCTCCATGACCCGGCCATCTGGGGCGAGGTTCACGTCTACCGGTAGCGTGGCCTCCTCCCACGTTTTGCCGGTCACTTCGAGAACGGCGTTAAGGCGGTTGGACTCGGTCTCGTCGGGTCCGAAGATACGGAAGTTCCGCTCCTGGCTATTGAGTCGCATAACGTCGCGCAGGAACCCGCCCAGGACACGGGTGGGCTCGGAGGTGGCCTGGCCTGGCGACTTGACGGCGGCCGCATAGTCGCGGAAGTCCGGCAAGATCAGATCACGCAGGAGGACGCCGCCGTTAGCGTGTGGGGTCAACCCGAGCCGCCGAACTCCGGCAGGCACGTGGCCGACTAGGTCTTCGGAGGGGCTCCCGTCCGGGGCGAACAGTTCGGTCGGCCGGTAGGACAGCAGCCATTCTTCCAGCTGGCGTAGGTGCGCCGGATTTGTGCGCACCTCGGCCAGCGGCACCTGGTGTGCCCGCCAGGTGCCCTCCACGGGCAAGCCGTCCACCTCGGCCGGCCCGGTCCAGCCCTTCGGCGACCGCAGCACGATCATCGGCCAGCTCAGACCGGGCTGCCCCTCGCCCGCCCGAGCGTGGCCTTGGATGCGGCGGATCTGTGCGATCGCCGCGTCCAGTGTCGCTGCCATTTCCTTGTGGGGAACGGAGCCGTTGGTGCTGGTCACGTATGCAGGCTCGTAGCCATAGCCGCGCAGGAGGGCGTCGAGCTCGGTCTCCGGCAGCCGGGCGAGCACGGTCGGGTTGGCGATCTTCCAGCCATTCAGGTGCAGAATCGGGAGCACCGCGCCGTCGCGGGCCGGATCGAGAAAGCGGTGGCTGTGCCAGCTGGTTGCCAGCGGCCCGGTCTCTGCCTCGCCATCGCCGACGACGCAGGCGACGATGAGGTCTGGATTGTCGAACGCGGCCCCATGTGCATGGGACATCGAGTAGCCCAGCTCGCCACCCTCGTGGATGGATCCTGGCGTTTCCGGTGACACGTGGCTCGGCACGCCACCAGGAAACGAGAACTGGCGGAACAAGTGCCGCATGCCGTCGGCGTCCCGCTTCACGCTCGGATAGACCTCGCTATAGCTGCCCTCCAGCCAGCTGTTGGCGAGTGCGGCCGGGCCGCCATGGCCGGGTCCGACGACGATCATCATCTCGGCGTCATGCGCCCTGATCGCACGGTTGAGGTGTGCCCACACGAAGTTGAGCCCGGGCGTGGTGCCCCAGTGCCCGAGCAGTCGCGGCTTGATGTGCTCGGGCCGCAGCGGCTCGGTAAGCAACGGGTTCGTCATCAGGTAAATCTGGCCGACGGACAGATAGTTGGTCGCTCGCCAGTACCGGTTCAGGATCTCGGTGTCCGCGTCAGTTAGCGACGCGGCAGAATACGCCTGGTTCATTCGTCGCCGCGGACTACGACAACCGGGCATGCCGCGTGCGTCACGCAGTGCATGCTGACCGAGCCGGCCAGCATGCCGGTGAACTTGCCGTGCCCGCGGTTGCCAACCACGAGCAGATCGGCGTGCTGCGACTCCTCGACCAGCACTTCCGCCGGGTGGCCGTAGGCAATCTCGGCGTGCACCCGCGGCGGTGTAGCCGATCCGAATACCTCGGTCAGTGCCTTGTCCAGGTGCTCCTGCATCTCGGCGCGCACCTGATCGGTGATGGCCTTAGGCGCCTTCCCAACCGGAGCCGACCCCACCGCGGCCGGATAGTGCCAGCACAGGACGGCCCTGATGCTGGCGCCGGTCGCAGCGGCATACTGCGCGGCCCATCTCAGTGCGCCGATCGACTCGGCCGAGCCATCCACGCCAACCAGAATGTGGGGTGCCGAACTGCCCTCAGTGGTCATCGATCTGCCTCGCATTTCCGCGTGTCGTCGGTTGTCACTGACCTCTGGTACAGCAAACCGGGAAGCGTCCCAGCCGGTCCAGGGCCGATGGTCCTGCCGGTGCGCCCCTATCGTCCCACCCGGCAGGCTCGGGCATGCGCTAGGACTCCTCAGGTGGCTCGTGGCCGCGGCCTGGCAGCGCCGCTAGCGCAAGCAGGCCGCCGGCCACGGCGACGGCGGCACCTGTCGCCAGGCCGAGGTCCATGCCGCTGACGAATGCCGACCTGGCGGCGATCCCGAGCGCTGCGCCGAGGGTGCCTCCCACGCGGTCCGCCACCTCGAGCGCCCCGCCGATCGACCCGAGTATCGTATGCACGATCGCGCTCGGCGCGTGATAGGGCGCCAGCGCTCTGGACATCCGGCCGGTGTATCTGGTGGACAGCAGGCTGCCGATTATGGCCACGCCGAGAGCTCCGCCGGTCTGCAGGACGGCGCCGTTGGTGGCGGATCCGACGCCGGTGTGCTCCGCGGGCACCGAGCCCATAACCGACGCTGAGCCCGCGGGGATAACCAGGCCAGCGCCGACGCCCAGCATGACCATCCCGGCAACCGTGTCCAGGTAGGTGGAGCCGACAGTGGCGAGTGAGATCTGCCACAAGCCCGCACCGATGATGACTAGGCCTAGCGAGATCGTCAGCCTCGTGCCGGTCGCGCGCTGCAGCAGCGCGGAGACCGGCGCCACAACCGCGATGGCTGCGGCCGCCGGCAGCACCCGCAGCCCCGCCTGCAGCGGCGTATAGCCGAGATCGAACTGCAGGAACTGGGTCAGCACGAACAGCGCTCCAAACAGCCCGAAAATCGCCAGCCCGACCGAGGAGATCGCGGCTGAGAACGCTCGGTGCCGGAAGAAATCCAGGTTCAGCATGGGGTGGGAACTGCGGCGTTCCCACGCGGCGAAGGTGGCCAGGAATGCGACGCCGCCTGCGCCGGCGCCGATGACCAGAGCTGACGTCCACCCGTGCACCGGCGCCTCGATGATCGACCAGAGCAGGAGCCCGAGCCCGGCAATGGACAGCAGGGCTCCGGCGACGTCGGGAGATGCGGCAGCCGGGTTCTTCGAGTCGGGCACCAGCGCGATGGCCAGCGCCAGCCCGATAATGGCGATAGGCACGTTGATGAGGAAAACCGAACCCCACCAGAAATGCGCGAGCAGCAGGCCGCCGATGATCGGCCCGAGCGCGATGCCCAGCCCGGTGGTGCCGGCCCAGAAGCCGATAGCACGCTGGCGCTCGCCGCGGTCGGTGAACATATTGGTGATGATCGACAGCGTTGACGGCATGATCAGCGCTCCGCCAATACCCATGCTGGCGCGCGCTGCCATGAGCATGCCGACCGAGCCGGAGAAAGCGGCCCACGTCGATCCGGCTGCGAACAACGCCAGGCCGGCCATGAACGTTCGCTTCCGGCCGATCCGGTCGGCGACGCTGCCCGCCACCAGCAGCAGCCCGGCGAAAACCAGGACGTAGGAATCGACGATCCATTGCAGCTGGCTGGACGTGGCATTCAGGACACGGACCAGGGTGGGCAGCACGACGTTCAGCACAGTGTTGTCCAGCGTCACGATCAGCAGGGAGACACACAGCACCGCGAGGGCTAGCCAGCGGCGGCTGGGCGCGGCAGCGGGCACCGGCCCGGTCGCGGCCGGCTTGTTCAGGGTTGTCGTCATGATGCGATGACACTGCGCGCGATTCCGGCGATTGCAGGGCGCAAGGTCCCGAAGCGTGGGGAGCTTAGGCCCTGCTGATCTGCGTCCGGGCAGGTCAGCCTGAATGCATGTCTATCGGCTTGCATTCCACAGTGACCGGCAAGGCCAGGCCGGCCTCAACCGACCGAGTTGTTGCTCTGCGGGCACCACTACCGATCCAGCAGGCGAGCCCTTGCTGCCTTGGGCGCGAGGGTGCTGGATCTGGACGGCGCACCCGTCTCCGGCACCCAGTGGCCGGCCTCCTCGTGATTGGATCTACGGAGTTGCCATGCGATCTTGGACACGCCTAGGGCCTTGGCTGGTCCGCCGGTTTGCGCTGGACCGTAATCCGCTCCGCAGGAGATCGGACCGGATCGAGGCATGGATTCTGCTTGCGATGATCGTGGCCTTCGTACCGCTGACCATACTGACCACGGTCAGCGCGATCCACTGGGCCGAGCAGCACGGCAGCCGCCAGCGGGCCGAGCAGCATCTGCAGGAGGTAAGCGCAGTTCTGCTGCAAGCCGCCCCGGCCACGGACCCCGCGGTTGACGGGTCTGTCTCCATGCAGGTGCGGGCCCGCTGGCCGGTGAATGGAGCAACCCACGTGGGAGATATCGCAGTTGTTCCTGGCACGGCTCGCGGGACCACAGTGCAGATCTGGATCACCAAGAAGGGCAACGCCGCGCCTCCACCGCTGACCTCGGCTCAGATGGACGCCCGGGTAGTCGCTGCCATCGTTCTTGCGCCAGCGGCGGTCGCGCTCGCGTTGTGGCTGATGCTGTGCCTGCTGAGGTGGCCGCTGAATCGAAGCCGGCTGGCGTCGTGGGCCGCGTCGTGGACTTCGGTCGGCCCGCGGTGGACCCAGCGGCTCTGACCTACTGACTCACTTATCGGTAATCGCCGGAAAGGAGGCGCTCGATGAAGCAGTTGCTATGGGCAGTGCCAGTTGCACTGGTGTGCCTAGCGCTCCTGGCGGGGCGGAAGGACATCCGCCGGTTCCGGGAGTTGCGTCGCATGTCACAACCGGATACTTAAACCGTCGCTCTTGCACTACAACAACAGCTGGCCGCCAGGATAGCGTCCTGGCGGCCAGCTGCATTAATGATCGCTGGACTCCTCTGCCAAGTCAGAGTGCGGCGCCGACGAGCGCCGCGAGGTCAACGAGCCGGCAAGTGTATCCCCACTCGTTGTCATACCAGCCAAATGCCTTCACCAGGCTCCCGCCGGCCTGGGTGAGCCCGGAATCGAAGACGCAGGATGCCGGGTCGCCGATGATGTCGCGCGACACCAGCGGGTAGGTGCTGTAGCGCAGGATGCCGGCCATCGGCCCCTCGGCTGCCTGCCGGAACGCGTCGTTGACCTCGTCGGCCGAGACTTCGCGGCCGAGCACGGCGGTCAGGTCGGTGAGCGAGCCGTCCTCCACCGGAACCCGGACAGCGACGCCGTCGAGCCGACCCGCCAGCTCGGGCACCACGAGCCCGGTGGTACGCGCTGCACCAGTGGTGGTCGGCACGATGCTGACGGCGGCGCTGCGGGCCCGGCGGAGATCCTTATGCGGTCCGTCCAGCAGCATCTGATCGCCGGTATAGGCATGCACAGTGGTCATCAGGCCCTGTTGCAGGCCGAATGCGTCGTTGAGCACCTTGGCCATCGGCGCGACGCAGTTGGTCGTGCACGAGGCACATGAGATCACGTCGTGCGATTCGGGATCGTAGTCGGAGTCGTTGACGCCAATCACGACGGTTAGGTCTGCGCCCTTGCCAGGGGCGGAGATGAGGACCTTGCGCGCGCCGCCCTTGAAGTGCATGGCCGCGTCGTCCCGGCTCCGGAACTTCCCGGTTGATTCGATCACGACGTCGGCACCGAGGTCTCCCCACGCGATCGCGGACGGGTCACGGACGCTCAGCACGGCGATGGGATGGCCATCGACGACGATCGCGTCATCGGAGTGCTCGACCCTGGCAGTCAGCCGACCGTAGGTCGAGTCGAACTCGAGCAGGTGCGCGAGCGTGCGCGCATCGGTGATGTCATTGACAGCGACCACTTCGAGGTCGCTGCGATCGAGGCACCGCCGGACAAACGCCCGGCCAATCCGGCCGAAGCCGTTGATGCCGACTTTGGTTGCCACTTCCATTCTCCTCTCGCGAAAGAGGCCCGGGCAGGCGGGCCAGCCCGAGCCTCACGCGCTGTGCCGCCTGGCCTTGTCATTCCCCTGCGGGGACCACGACGACCGGGCAGGCTGCGTGGTGCACGACCTGACTGGTGACGGACCCCAGCACGAGGACGGCGAAACCGCCGCCGCCCCGGCTGCCGACCACGAGCAGATCGGCGTCCTTGGATGCCTTGATCAGCTCCTGTGCGGGGAACCCGTCGACCGCGGTCACCGTGACCGATTCGGGCTTGCCATCACCGAGCTCAGCCGTGGCCGCTGCGACCGCGGACTCGGCCGCCTCGCGGACCTCGCCGACCCTGCCCTCGTCGCCGGGCAGCAGAGCAGGCTTGCCCGTCCAGTAACTTGCCGGGACTGCGTGGACCGCAAGGACGGTCAGATGCGCCTTGCGGAGCGCTGCCTCAGCCATCGCCCACTCCAGGGCGCGAGCGGCATTGTGCGATCCGTCAATGCCTACGACGATGCCTGACATGTGACCCTTCTTTCTTCCCGGGCGGCCATCAGATGCCAGCCCTGTCCTCTTCCAGCGTGCTTGGCGTGCATCAGCGCAGGGCAGTGCCATTCAGCAATCCCGTTAAGGACCAAGGTCCTCTAGCCAGCCCGTGGGGCCCGCATGACGAAGGTCGCTGGCCGGCGGAGCCGCAAGCCGAGCGATTCATACGGCCCGATCGCATTGACGTTGTCGGCCGACGCAGGCTGGAACGGCATCTCGCCGCGATGAGTGATCGCGCTGGCCACTGCGAGCGTGAGCCGACTCGCCAGGCCGTCGCCGCGGAAGTCTGCGTCAGTGTTTCAGGCCCTACCGAGCCGGTTTGGGCGAGCTGCCAGGGCTGGCGGCGCGAAGCGCGGCCGTGACCGCAGCGACTGCCACCGGGTCCGCCTGGTAGGGCATGTAGAGCGAGACCCGGCTGATGATGTCGCCGAAGCGCCGCTTGATGGCGGCGGTTACCTGCTGGGAATCGCCCGTTACGGCAAACTCGTTCAGAACGCCGTCGCTGATCAGACTGCCCATCGCGGCCCACTCCTGGCGCCGGGACAACAAGTTCAGCTTCTCGTGCAGCTCACCCCAGCCGTGCAGGTCGAGCACGGGCCGGTAGGCCGGCGTGGAGCCGTAGAAGGCGATCTGCTCGCGCACGCCTGCCTCGGCTGCCGCCCTGGAGTCGTCATCACTGCCGATCACGACGAACACCGGCAGGCTCAGCTCGAAGCCGTCGAGGCTGCCGCGGGCTGCGCGCAGCGCCGGGATTGTGCGCTCGCGCAGGTAAGCCTCGGTCGTGAAGCTGTGACACAGCAAGCCGTCGGCGACCCGGCCGGCCACCTTGGTCATCTGCTCGCCGACTGCTGCCAGCAGCACTGGCGGGTTGCCATCCGGGTTAGGGCCCGGGTTGAAGAAGTCAGTCATCAGCGTGTGCTGATAAAAGGTGCCGCGGAAGGCCAGGCGCTCGCCGGTAGCCCAGCTGTGCCAGATCGCCCGCATGGCGGCGACGAACTCCTCCATCCGGGCCGCCGGATGACTCCACGGCATAGCGAAGCGCCGCTCGATGTGCGGTCGCACCTGGGACCCGACACCGAGCCGGAAGCGGCCACCCGAAATCAGCTGGATGTCGTTGGCGAGCACGGCCATGCTCATCGGATTGCGGGCAAGCGCCACGGCGATCGAGGACGTCAGACTGATCCGGTCCGTCGCGCGGGCTGCGAGCGCGAGTGATACGAACGCGTCGTGCTTGGTCTCTGGCACGTTAAAGCCGTCGTAGCCAGCGGCCTCAGCGGCGGCCGCAGCGGCCTCCACTTCAGGGAGACTCGCTGCTACACCACTGCCTGCATCGACGAGCATGCGGTGATTATGGCGCGGTCAGAGCGTCAGTGAGCGGGCCGATGCCCGCCAGCCGGGCGATCAGGTCCGGGCTGAGGCCGTGGCGACGGCCAAGCTCCTCAGGAGAGTAGTAAGAGACCTTCACCTGTCCGTCGTCAGCCCAGATCAGCACCTTGAGCGGGAGATCGAGAGCAGACAAGGGCGCGTCTGCCATGACCGGCGTGCCGCCGGCCGGGCTACCGAAGATCACCAGAGTTGTGTCCCGCAGGTCGAGTCCGGCGGCCTGGGCTTCCGCGCGCTGGTCGATCACCGCGAAGAGCTTCATGCCCTTGGCGCTGATCAAGTCCCGCGCACGGGAGACCGTGTCCGCGAACGGCAGCGGGCTGAGCTTGGTGATGACTCCCGGCTCAGCGCCGGTCCTATCACTGGTCATTCGTGTCCTCCTCCAGCGTTCGGCCTGATCAGGTACTTGGCGCCGGTCGCCTGGCGGCCGTACTCGGCAATGGCCGTCAGCTGCAGAGCGCCAGCTAGGGAGACCTCAGCGGTATAGCTGCTAGCAAACGTGGTTGTTAGCCCCTCCGCGACCCGGCGCCGGAGCCTCGCAATGCCCTCGCCTCCGATCTTCTGCAGGAACGGGGTCAGCAGCCAGCCGCCGACGCCCCAGGCCATGCCGAAGCTGCGCGCCAGCTCGGTCGGGCCGCGGTCAAGTGATCCGTAGATGTAGACCTGCTTGTGCACGGCGGACCCGTACCGGCTGTAACTCGATGCAGTGGCGCTGGCTGCGGCTTCCATGCACGTGAGGATCTGGCTGGCCAGCCTGCCGCCGCCGACGGCATCGAAGGCGAGCGTCGCCCCCGTCTGTCTGAGCGCGTCGGTCAGGTCGGCCATGAAGTCGGGCGATGACGAGTTGCAGACATAGCTGGCGCCCGCCGAGCGCAGCAGTTCCGCCTGCTCCGGCTTCCGCACGACGTTGACAAGCTGGATTCGCTCCTCGATGCACAGGCGGTTGAGCATCCGGCCAAGGTTCGAGGCCGCCGCCGTGTGCACTAGCGCACTGTGATTCTCCAGCCGCATAGTCTCGATCATGCCGAGAACCGTCATCGGATTGACGAACGAGGACGCGCCGTTAGCGGCGGGCATGCCCGCGGGGAGCTCCAGGCAGGCGTTCGCGTTCACCGCACGGAACTGCCCATACATGCCGCCGCCTGCAACAGCGACGGTCTTGCCGAGCAGCGCCTGAGCGGCAGCTGAAGACCCGGCCGCGACGACAGCGCCAGCGCCCTCGTTACCGACCGGCATCGGGGTGCCGACCCGGCCGCCTAGCGCCCGCATCGCCGCAGGCGGGACCGGCGCCGTAATGACTGGCCGCTCCGCCGTTCCCGAGACGACGGCCGATGACATGTCGGCGCCGGCGAAGAGCAGGCCAAGATCGGACGGATTGATCGGGGCTGCCTCGACGGCCACGATCACTTCGTCCGGCCCGGGCGCAGGCACGCTGACTTCCGCCAGGAACACCTCCAGCTTCTCGTCTGCCGTGACCAGCGATTGCAGTTGCAGGCCTGTCGGCGGCGTGTGCGTCATCGATCAGCCCCTTTGACCGTCGTTCCCGTGACCATAGTGATGATGCCAGGCGGCGGAACTACGTGACGGCGGCGGCTACACGATCGAGGTCTGATGACCGGCCCAGTACGCGTCGCGGAGCCGGCGCTTGTACAGCTTGCCGGTCTCTGACCGGGGCAGTTCGGTCACGAAGTCAATGGTTTTCGGGCACTTGAAGTGGGCGAGGCTGTCGCGGCAGTAGGTGATGAGCTCCTGGGCTAGGTCCGGCCCGGCGCTGGCCGGATCAGCCAGTTGCACGACCGCCTTGACTTCCTCGCCCAGGTCGTCGTTCGGAACGCCGATGACGGCCACATCCAGGACGGCGGGGTGAGCCGACAGCAGGTTCTCCGTTTCCTGCGGGTAGATGTTGACCCCGCCGGAGATGATCATGAAGGTCTTGCGGTCGGTGAGGTACAAGTACCCGTCAGCATCGACATGGCCGACGTCGCCGAGGGTGCTCGCTGTGCCGTCGGGAGTTCGGCTCGCAGCCGTCTTGACCGGGTCCTCGAAGTACTCGAACGCGGTCGCCCCGCGGAACCAGATGGTCCCGTCCACGCCGGCCGGGCATTCGTTGCCGTCCTCATCGAGTATGAGCAGTTCGCCGAGGAGGGGGCGGCCGACGGTGCCCGGATGGGCTAGCCATTCTGCGGAGTTGCAGAATGTGAAGCCGTTGGCCTCGGTGGCTGCGTAGTACTCGGTGATGATAGGACCGAGCCAGTCGATCATCGCCCGCTTGACGTGTACCGGGCACGGGGCCGCGGCGTGGACGATGCACTCCAGTGCGGAGGTGTCGTAGCGCGACCGGACGTCCGCGGGCAGGCGGAGCAGCCGGCTGAACATCACGGGCACCATCTGGCAGTGCGTAACCCCATAGCGCTCAACTAGCGACAGCCACTGCTCGGGATCGAAGTGCTCCATCACTACCGTGGTGGCCCCAAGGCGCAGGGACGCGGACACGCTGGCCGCCGGCGCCGAGTGGTACAGCGGTGCCGGGTTCAGATAGGTCATGCCTTCCCGGAAGCCGAAGAGCGCGCTCACGAACTGCATCACGGGGAGCGCCTCGTCTGGTGAGGCCGCGGGCAAAGCGCGCAAGATGCCCTTGGGCTGGCCGGTGGTGCCCGACGAGTAGAGCATGGCGGCGCCGAGGGACTCGTCGGGCACCGGCGTGGTCGGGCATCCGGCGATCGCGGCGTCGTAGGAATCCCAGCCAGCGGGCGGCGCATCGGGACCGGTGATGAGCATGCGCTCCAGTTGGGGGCACTTCGCCGCGGCAGTCTCCGCAATGTCGCGGGTGGCTGCTGAGCTGAACAGCAGCCGGGAATGCGAGTTGGTCACGATGTAAGCGACCTCGTCGGGCGCAAGGTACCTGTTGATCAGGGTGAAGTACAAGCCGGTTCGCTCGGCACCGCCTTCGATCTCCAGCATCCGCGGACTGTTCTCCATGAACACGGAGATGTGGTCGCCTCGCTGCAGGCCCGCCGCGCGCAAGAGGTTCGCGACTTGGTTACAGCGGGCCTCGTACTGGCCGTAGGTGACGGTCTCGCCGGAGGTGGCCATGATGATCGCGGCCTGGTCCGGGTGTTCCATGGCGTGCTGTCGTGCGTACACGGATCCCCTCAGGCAGCGTCGGGGCTATTGCTGCTGAGGTTACGCGTATTTCAGTACCAGGTCGCCGACGTGAGGGAGCGCAGCCGCGATTTGCTTCGCTGCGCTGCCGCGAACCGAGCGGTACGCCTTGACGATCACAGGCCGCTCGGAGGCCTCGGCGCGCGCGTCGGTAACGGTCAGCAGCGCCTCGGCCACCTCGTCGCCGCGCTTCGCCAGGTAGTCGCCAAACTCGGAGCCCCCCGAGACGGTGAAGTCCGCCCAGAACGGCTGCAGCTTGTCAGCCAGATCCGGGAGCAGCGTCTCCACCATGTAACGGACGTGTCCCGCGGCAAACGCGTTGACTGTCTTGTAGGCCAGCTTGACCGCGGTTCCGGCGATCCCGCCCTTGTCCGAGACTTCCTGCTCGATCAGCGCCATGCAGTCGTCGATCACCTTTGGCTGGATATCCGGCGCGAGCAGGATCTCCTGAAGCGTGGCTCCCATGGGTATCTTCGTCTCCTTTATCTGCCGCGCCTGGGTACGTGCGTGTCGTCGCGCTAAAGGAGCGTCGTGATGGTGATGGTGATACATCAGCGCCAGGGCTCGACGATGGACTTGATTGACCTGCGCTGGATGGTCGACATAATCGCCTGATCAGCGTCGGCCAGACCGAATCGATCCGTGATCAGCGCGTCCAGATCAACAGCTCCGGTTGCGGCGAGCGAGATGGCAGTCGGCCAGGTGTTGGCGTAGCGGAATGTCCCGGTGATGGTCAGCTCTCGCTGCTCGACGGTACGCCTGAGCAGTCCAGGAACGCATCAAAGTCCTCGGCGGCATCGAGGTCTTCGCGAGCGTCCAGCGTCGCAGTCGCGCCGTTGCGCCTTGCCACGACGAGTCGCGCCGGTGCGATGTCGGTGACGGCGATAGTCGTGGCACGACTGGCGGCGTGGCGAAGAACCTCATGCTCTGGCAGAGGTTGTAACGGCCGCCCTTGCACTGCACGCACGCCTGGCACGCGATGCCCGGCTCGATGGCGACGCGGGCGCCAAGGCGCCCGCGGTGGACGCCGTCGCCGACGGCGACGATGCGCCCAGAGGACTCGTGGCCGAGTACGAGCGGACCGCGGACGACGAAATCGGCGATGCGCCCGTGCTGGAAGTAATGCGCGTCCGAACCGCATATCCCGACGCTGCGCACTGCCACAAGGACGTCCTGCGGGCCGGGCCGCGGGACGGGTCGCTCCCGCAGCTCGAGCCTGCCGGGCTGGCTCAGGACGCTGATCCGCATGGTGCGGGGGAGCTCACCGGCTCCTGTCGTTGTCACCCTGACCTCCCTGTTTAAGGCGATCACGCCCGTCTTGGTCGCTATCGTGAACTTAAGGTACAGTTAGTCCGATTCTGGTCAGCCAGGGACAATGCCCGAGACTGGGACGGGATGGGTGAGTGGCGCCGCTTCGCAGGAGAGTGATCCGTTCTGCCCGCCCGCAGACCCTGATTACTCTGGCATCCGCGCTCACCGTCGCAGTCATGGCAATCGCCCCGGCCGCGATCAATGGTGACGCCGCCTCTGCGTCCTCGGCTGCCCCGGCGACCTCGGCGACCCTAGTGTCTCCCGCCTCCGCTGCGGCAGTAAGCCCTCAGAAGGCGGGCATGGCCGCGCTGATGGAGTCGTACAACCCCGGCGACGGCGAGATCGGCAGCGGCTGGTGGCAAGCCGCGATCGCATTGTCCACCCTGGAGACCTACCAGCAGACGACCGGAGACCGGAGCTATAGCTTCGCCATCGCTCAGGTATTCGCCGACCATCAGTCACGTATGTTCGTGAACAGGTTCGACGACGACACCGGCTGGTGGGGCCTGGCCTGGCTGCAGGCCTATGAGCTCACCGGCTCCAGGCAGTACCTGCTGGCTGCCGAGACGGACGCTAGCTTCCTTCACCGGCATTGGGACAGTACCTGCGGCGGTGGCATCTATTGGGTGACGAGACCCCACGACTACTACAAGAACGCGATCACTAACGAGCTCTTCCTGGAGCTGGCGGCCGGGCTGCACAACGCCATCCCGGGTGACACCACGTATCTCAGCTGGGCACAGGCCGAGTGGGCGTGGTTCGAGAACAGCGGGATGATCAACGGAAGTAACCTCGTCAACGACGGCCTGACCGCGGGATGTGAGAATAATCACGGGACTACCTGGACCTACAACCAGGGCGTCATCCTCGCCGGACTATCGCAGCTCTACACGGCAACGAAGAATCCCGGCCTGCTGGCCGAGGCCAAGCGAATCGCGAGGGCGGCAATCAGCCATCTGACCGTCGGCGGCGTGCTCAGCGAGCCCTGCGAGGGCAGCAAGTGCGGCAACGACGTTCGTGGTGACCCTGAGTCGTTCAAAGGGGTATTCGTCCAAGATCTGAAGGTGCTGGCCGACACGGCCAGGACCAGGCAGTTCAACGGGTTCTTCAGGAAGCAGGCGGAGTCGATCGAGGCGCACGACACGAGCCGGTCGGGCCAGGCCGGCATGTTCTGGACCGGCCCGCTGGCCGACCTCAATTCGTACAGCCAGGCGAGCGCTGAAGCCGCGCTGGTGGCCGTGCTCAAACTCCCCTAGCCGGAGAGCAGGCCAGCCAGATCGGCGGCGTTGCGGACGCCATAGTCCTGGTAGCAGTTGTTCATCAGCGCATGGACGGTAGTGGCCTGCTCGGCGAGCCCCTCGATCGTCGGGACCCAGCCCCGGAGCTCCGCCACGGAGTACAGGTACTGGAATCGCTCGGCTGCCGTGGTACCGGTCTTCTTCCAGGTCTCATCGTTGCGGCCGTGGAAGCGGATCACTGCCAGGTCGCTGGTTGTGGCCTCGGCGACGGTAGGTAGCCCTGATGCCCGCGGGGCATCCACGACGACGAGGGCTAGGTGCAGGTCGGCGAGCGTCCGCAGCGTGCGGTCGCGGTCCTTGCCGTCGGTGAGCCAGGTGGGGGAGCGGAACTCGACGCAGGCAGGCAGGTCGGGCCACCGCCGCCGGACGGCGGCCAGCTCATCTCTGTTGGCCTTCTTGGCGGTGAACCACTGCGGGTACTGCAGCAGTACCGCGCCAAGCTTGCCCGCCTCTCGCAGTGGCCGCAGCGCATCGGCGAAGCGCTGCCAGGCCTCTTCGACGGCATCGGGGGCGAGGTGCGAGGCATACACGTTGCGCCTGTCAGCGAATTCGGGTCGCACGGCGCCTTGCAGATCGGGCCACAGCGAGTCGGGCTTAGTGGGATGGCCCGTGAGCAGTGAGTAGGCCTTGACGTTCATGGTGAAGCCGTTTGGCGTCCGTTCCGCCCAGCCTCGCGTGAGCTCGGGACCTGGCGGGAAGTAGTAGGTGCTGTCCGCCTCGGTGATCGGGAATCTTGAGGCGTAGAACCGCAGCCGTTCGGCAGCCGGCATCGACCGCCTGGGGTACCAGTCGGTGTCGTGGATCAGCGTCCTGTCGGTCCACGAGCAGGTGCCGACCAGAATCCTGTGGTTCGTCACAGTGCTATCGCTACCCATCCCGGTTCACGCTAGTGCGCCGCTGAGGTCACCCCCAGTGGCTTGCCAGATCCGGCGGCACAGGACACTTGCCGGTAGGACGACGAAGGGGGCCGTGTCCATGGACCAGCGGGAGCTCGCTCGGGCGGTAGCCGAGCGATCCGGGTTGTCGCGTGAGGAATCGGCCGATATCGGCCGGGCCGTGCTTGAAGGGCTTGCTGACCAACTGAGCGAGGGCGAGGCGAAGCGGCTCGCCCTGGACTTTCCCGATCTGGCGGACTGGCTGCAGGCGTCACGAGGCCCGAAAAAAGAGGCGCACCCCGTCAAGATTTACGACTTCATCAGGCAGCTGAGCCAGCGGACCGGGCTGACCGATGAGGAGGCCAGCTCCGGCACCGGAGCCGTTCTGACAGCGATCCGCGAAGGGCTCGGCGAGGACGCATACCGTCATCTGGTCGGGCAACTGCCAGCGCAGTACGCCAGCCTGGCAGAGTCGACCAGCTGACCGGGTGAGCCGAAGGTCTCAGCCCCGGCGCTCGGTTCGCCTTATTGGACTGGCGGCAATGCTCGCTTTCGCGAGCGGAGCAACTGATATTGCGTCCTTCACCCGGCTTGGCGGTGTGTTCGCGAGCGTTATGACCGGGAATCTGGTCCTGCTTGGTCTCGCCATTGCCAGCGCCTCCGGCACCTTGGCCGCGCATACTGCCGTCGCCTTCGGCGGCTACATCGCGGGCGCGGCGACAGGCACGGTGGTCGGCGAGCGGTCAGACAGCCAGGAGCAGCTGTGGCCGGCAGCCGTTACGGCATGTCTGGCGATTGAGCTCGCCGCCTTCGCGGTATTCCTGACCGGCTGGGAACTGGCCGATGGCCATCCAGCCGGCGCCTGGCAGCCGTGCTTGCTTGCGGTCGGCGCGCTGGCGATGGGATTGCAGAGCGCCGCGATGCGCAGCGTCCGGGCACCGCTGGCGACGACCTACCTGACGAGCACGCTGATTGGCGCTGTCGAGGAGATCGTGAAATCAGGGCGGCGCGGGAATGGCATGAGATTGAGCGTGACCGTGCTCGTCTCCGCCATTGCGGGCGCGGCAGCCGGTGGAGGCGTACTCGCCGTTGCGCCCGCCGCCCTCCCCGTCCTGCCGGCGGGCGCGCTCGTAGCCGTTATCACGCTCGCTGCGATCGGCGATGTCAGATAGCGAGAACTCCGCCGGGAGTTCGCAGTTGCCAGAGCAGCTGGGTATACGAAACCTGGGTATACGAAACAGGGTGGGCGAAACGGGGCGCGACCTGGACGCGGTTGTCAGCCGGGTGGCGGCCGACCTCCTGGAGCGTTCACATCTGGTGCAGCCAGATGAGATAGCTGTCAGCGTCGCGGTAGCGGCGGCCCCGCTGGGCGTGACCAGCGCTCGCATCTACCTGGCCGATCTCGAGCAGGAAAGTCTCCGGGCCGTATCTGGTAACT
>Ga0335075_10002045_pt1 | contig 32795 bp, 28 predicted proteins | sample Lox_Sample_24_FD_206723 | JGI IMG/M metagenome (GOLD analysis project Ga0335075, IMG submission 206723) | Soil microbial communities from Loxahatchee National Wildlife Refuge, Florida, United States - Lox_Sample_2.4 | ecosystem: Environmental > Terrestrial > Soil > Wetlands | place: USA...
CGGTTGTGGGAATCCAGAGCTCAAAGCGCGGAACAGCGGGGCTGTGAGCATGTACGAGTGTGGCAGCCGTACCGTTGATGATGACGGAGGAGAAGGCGCCTTCTTCAGGCAGGGTGACGCCCATATTGAGGAGAATTTGCCGGGCGTTCGGGCCGGCGATGCCAATTGTGGTCCGATCTTCGTCTAACGGGTGCAGCTCGACGTCATCCATGATGATGAAGTGTTCAAGGTGTGCCAATAGGTGAGCGATTTGAGCACTGCTGGTTTGAAAGATGAGCTTGTCTTGAGTGCGGTAGACGTTGGCGTCACCCTGGATGCGACCCTGCGCGTTGAGGAGAAAGCTCGAATTCCAATGACCTTCCGGAAGGCCCTGGATCGTATTCGTTACCATTCCGTTAAGCCAGCGGAGACGGTCGGCGCCGGTTATTTCGACGTACGATTTGTATCCGAGGTCGTAGAGGCCGGCGGCGGTTGTAAGCGCAGCAAGCTCCACATCCAAAGTGCTGAAAACGCGGGCCGAGAGCGCTCCCTGGTAGTCCACGGACGCCGCAGCGGGGACACCGAGCTGGGCAGTTAGCGGCGTTTGACGCGAAGCGGCGCCAACGGTTTGCAGTGGAGCGTTCATGGCAAAGGTCACAAGAAAATTATAGTCTCGCAAGAGAAGGGAAACGAATGAGCAAACTGGGATTGCGCCGTACGGCTGCTGCGCTGGTGATGGTTGGAATGATGGCCGGAGCGGCGCTGGGGCAAACCTCTGCGGGCGACAGGGCAAAAGAGTCCGGGCAGAGCGCTGCGACCCAGAATCAGCCGGCGCAGGGAACAAAGCCGGAGACGCATATCACTCCGGAGCAGGCAAAGGAGTTGTTTGCCTCGGTCGATAAGATTTTACAATTCGACTCAGAAGATACAGATCTGCCAATACTGCACAAGGTGAAGCGGCGGCTTACGACGCGGGCGGCGGTGGAGAAGTATCTTGATGACAAGATGAAGAACGGCAAAGACGCACGCCGGATGGAGCGGTCGGAGATCGTGCTGAAAAAGTTCGGCATGCTCGACGAGGATTTTCATTTGCAGCCGTTCCTGGTGAGTCTGCTGAAGGAGCAAATCGCGGGCTATTACGACAGCAAGACCAAGACAGTGAACCTGCTGGACTGGATTGCGCCGGATGAGCAGAAGCCGGTTCTGGCGCATGAACTCACGCATGCGCTGCAGGACCAGCGTGTGGATCTGAACAAGTGGGACGACCAGACCAGCGATGCGCTGTCGAAGAACGTGGTTGAGGACAACCGACACATCGCGACCGACGAAGAGGATACAGCGCGCGATGCTGTGCTGGAAGGGCAGGCGATGGCTGTTTTTGTGGACTATGAACTGAAGCCGTTTGATCGCAGCATCCTGACAAATCCGGAGGGCGTTAAGAGGCTAGCAGACGAACAGGGATCGCCTTCAGATTCCCCGGTTCTGGCACGTGCTCCCCTGGTGCTGCGCGATTCGTTGTTGTTTCCTTATCAAGATGGACTGAAATTTGAAGTAGACATGCTAGTGGACCAGGGCAAGAAAGGAGCCTTTGCTGGAGTCCTTGACCATCCTCCATCGTCAAGCTACGAGATCATGAATCCGCGCGCCTACGAGGAGCATGTGAAGGTCCCGGTGCTGACCATGCCCGATGTGCATGGGCTGCTCGATGCGAACTACAGCCCCTATGACGTGGGCGTAATGGGACAGCTTGACGTGAGGATGCTAACAGAGCTTTTTGGCGGACCTGACACGGCGGTGCAACTGACGCCGGAGTGGGACGGCGGCATCTATTACGTCGTGCAGAAGAAGTCTGCCCAGGATAAGGATTCCACGTCATCTATCGCGCTATTGTATTTGTCGCAATGGAAGACCCCAGAGGCCGCCCGAGCTTTTGCCAGCATGTATGCGGGCGAGCTCGGGCAGCAGTATTCCAAAGTTGTAGAGGATACGCAGGATGAGTCTGGTCCGGACGACTTGATCTACAACTCTAACGAAGGGCTCATGCTGATTTCGACACAGGGACGGATGGTGTTTGTGAGTGAGAGTTTTCCTTTGCCGCTGGCGCGAAAGCTCGGTTTCCTGATGGTGGGTGCGCAGAAAGGCGATGACGTCAACGTAGTAACTGCGCGCGTACAGCCTACACGCAGCCTTACCGGCGGGCTTGTGGAGTTTATGCAAAGCTGCGGGATTATGCGCGCTGCGCTGCATTTATACTGAATCTTCGCGTCTGTAATATTTACAAGTTCATTGCGGAGTTGAGTTTGCAACAGGCTGAGATTGGAATTATCGGGGGCAGCGGCTTGTATGCCATGCCCGGACTTACAGCTGTGCGCGAAGAGCGCGTGGAAACACCGTTCGGCGAGCCGAGCGATGCATTTGTTCTAGGCGAACTGGAGGGGCGGAAGGTGGCTTTCCTTGCGCGGCACGGGCGCGGGCATCGGTTGCTGCCGTCAGAGCTGAATTTCCGTGCCAATATCTATGCGATGAAGAAACTGGGTGTGGAGCGAATTGTCTCGGTTTCGGCCGTGGGTTCGCTGAAGGAAGAGCACAAGCCGACGGACTTTGTGATTCCGGACCAGTTTATTGACCGCACCCACCATCGCGTCTCAACATATTTTGGCGATGGGTTGGTAGCGCATGTGGCGTTTGGTGATCCGGTGTGCGCAACTGTAGGGAAGGCCGTTGCCGATGGCTGTGCCAAAGAGGGCGTGGTGGGCAAAAGAGGCGGAACCTATGTGTGTATGGAGGGTCCGCAGTTCTCGACGCGTGCGGAGTCGAACCTTTACCGCAGCTGGGGCGCGGATGTGATCGGCATGACCAATCTGCAGGAGGCAAAACTGGCCCGGGAAGCGGAGATTTGCTACGCAACCGTCGCCATGGTGACCGACTACGACTGCTGGCATGAAGGACACGACGACGTAACAGTGGAGCAGATTGTGGCGGTGCTGCACCAGAACGCGGCGAATGCGTGCAAGGTGGTGAAGGCGGCGGTTGCGGCGATGCCGCGAGAGCGCGAGTGCGGATGCGCCTCAGCACTGAAGTATGCGATTCTTACGGACCGCAAGCTGATTCCGGCAGAGACAAAGGCCAAGCTTGATCTGCTGGTGGGCAAATATCTGAACGAAAGCGTGAAAGCATAACGAATGTCAATTCTGGTTGTAGGTAGTGTCGCCTTTGACACGATTGAGACTCCTTCTGGCCGAGCGGAGCGCTGCGTGGGCGGCGCCGCCACTCACTTTGCGCTGGCGGCCAGCTACTTTACCGATGTGCGCGTGATTGCCGTTGTCGGCGAGGACTTTACCCCGGAGCATGAAGAGGTTCTGAAGCGGCGAGGGATCGATACGCGCGGAATCGAGCATACGGCGGGCAAGAGTTTCTTCTGGAGCGGGTCGTATCTGAAGAGCCTGAATGAGGCGCAGACTCTAAATACAGAGCTGAACGTGTTTCAGAGCTTCTCTCCAAAGATTCCGGCTGAGTATGAAGATTCGGAGTTCCTTTTTCTCGCGAACATCGATCCTGTTTTGCAGGCGGATGTGCGCAAGAAGATGCCGCGAGCGAAGCTGGTATGCGGCGATACGATGAACTATTGGATCAACGACCATGCCGAGAACCTGGCGCGCGTGCTCACAGGTCTGGACGGGCTGCTGATCAATGACACAGAAGCCAAGCTGCTGGCGAAGGAACCGAACCTTGTTGCGGCGGCGAAGAAGATTCTCGGAATGGGGCCGAAGAGCCTAGTGGTGAAGCACGGGGAATATGGCGCGACGGCATTTTTCAGCAACCGGCTGTTTTCCGGAGAGGACGGTGTTTCTGTACCGTTCCGCGCTCCAGCGCTGCCGCTGGCCGAAGTGGTTGATCCGACGGGAGCGGGCGACTCTTTCGCGGGCGGATTTTTTGGTTATATCGCTTCGCAGAAAGAACTAACTCCTGCGGTCTTCAAGAAGGCCATGTTTTATGGCGGCGTGATGGGCTCATTCGCTGTAGAGCGGTTCGGAACGGAGCGGTTGCAGAAGCTCGATCCAAACGAAGTAGAGGAACGCTTTGCGCTCTTCCGCAAACTCTCGCACCTTGAGTAAAAAGACGATTGCGCCTGCTGACGAAGCGCGCATGGCGCTGCGCGGCGAGACGTTTGCGGTCGCGTGGAGCGCCCTGCTCGCATCTCTGATTGCGCTTGGCTATTGCTACTCGCGCAATCTGTTGCTGCTCTCCGGTGACGCCGTGGCGCATATGGCTATCGCGCGGCGGCTGATCGATTCGACAGACGCAGGGCTGAGCCAGCTGGGGTCAGTGTGGCTTCCCCTGCCGCACCTGCTGATCGTCCCGTTCATCTGGAAGATGAGCTGGTGGCAGTCGGGGCTGGCGGGTGCGTTTCCGTCCATGGGTGGGTACGTTTTTGGCTGCGCAGGCATTTACCGGCTGGCGCGGATATGGCTGAAGCCGAAGCCGGCGCTGATTGCGGTACTTTTCTTTGCATTGAACCCAGGGTTGCTGTATGCACAGACCACGGCACTTAATGAGCCGCTGTGCGTGGCGGAGATGATATGGGCCGTCGTGTTCCTGGTGGAGTATCTGCGTGCGCTCGATGAAGAGGCGATACCACGTGCGGTTCGGCACCTGACGTATTGCGGGCTGGTGCTGGTCTGCTCGGCGTTTACCCGATATGACGGATGGATTTTGGCGACGTTCGCCTGGATGGTCGCGCTCGTACCACTTTTGCGCAAACGTAGTTTGTGGAAGACGCGGGTGGGCGGGGCCTTTGTGCTCTTCACGGTGATGCTGGGTGTTTGTCCGCTGATCTGGATGGGGTTTAACGCGCGGCAATTTGGCGACTGGCTGGACTTTTTGCGGGGGCCGTATTCTGCGAAGGCGATTGAGATTCGCACATCGAAGCCGGGATCGCCACACTATCCGGGCTGGCACAATATGTGGGTCGCCGGGTTGTATTTCCTGAAGGCGTCAGAGTTGGGCGCTATCTGGAAGCACCTGACGGACCTGCTGCTGGTGCTGGCGGCGGTGGGCAGCGTGATTGCGGCGTGGAGATTCCGGGCGCAGCACATTCTAGCGGCGGCGCTGTTGTGGGTTCCGCTGCCGTTCTATGCCTACTCAGTGGCGTATGGATCGGTGCCAATTTTCATTCCGCTGTGGTGGCCGCACTCGTACTACAACACTCGGTATGGGATGGAGATGCTGCCGGTGTTTGCCCTGGCGTTAGGGTTCCTGGCAGCCTGGTGTGCGGAGTGGGTTGCAAGGCGCAAGCCGAAGTTTGAGGGGTGGGTGATTGCGGCGCTTGCGTTAATGATTGTGGGCAATAGCTATGTGCTGATCAAGGCGACGCCGCTGGTGCTGCAGGAGATGATTGCCAACTCGCGGACGAGGATTCCGTTTGAAGCAGCCTATGCGCGGGGACTGGAAGACCTGCCTCCGAACTGCACGATCCTCGCCTATCTCTCCGAGCACCCGGGTGCGTATCAGCGGGCGGGCATTGACTTGAAGCGAACGATCAACGAGTCGGACTATTACCGCTGGAAGCCGGCGCTGAAGGACCCTGCGAAGGCCGCAGACTATGTGATTACGACGGATGATGACCCGGTGGCGAAGGCGGTCAAGGCTCATCCCGAAGGACTGACTTTGATTGATATTGTGTGTTCGACTGGGCAGCCCTGCGTGCGCTTTTACCGTTCTGATGTGCATAAGTCTGGTGTTAGCATCAGCCCCAGATGACCTTGCGATGAGCTTCCCGGCGGAGGATAAATGACAGGGTTTACGAAGGCCCATGCCTGCGGCAATGACTTTCTGATCGTCGAGGGCGAGGCCGATGCGGCGCTGGCGGTGCGCCTGTGCGCGCGTAACACCGGCGTTGGCGCCGATGGGGTTGAGTTTGTGGAGTGGACAGGTGAGCGGTCGGCAGCGATTCGGCTGGTGAATGCGGATGGGTCGGTCGCGGAGATTTCCGGTAATGGGACGCGATGCGTAGCGGCGTGGATGGCGCGTCGCAAAGGATTGAAAGCCGGGGACACGGTGTTAATCGAGACCGATGCCGGGCCGCGCGAATGCCGGGTGGTGAAGGCGGATGGGAATCGCTTTGAGTTTGCGCAGGGAATGGGCGTTCCGGCGATTGCGGATAAGGTGGTGAAGCTGGCGGGTGGGACGGAGGTTGCCGGGGTAGCGGTCTCGACGGGGAATCCGCATTTTGTGATTTTTGTGGACAGGGCGGAGTTTGAAAAGCATGGGCGCGGCTGGCAGGAGTTGGGGAGGGAGATGTGCTTCCATCCGGATTTTCCTGAGCAGACGAACGTGGAGTTTGTGCGGGTGCTGGATACAAATTCGATTGAGATTCGCATCTTTGAGCGTGGGGTGGGGCCGACGACTTCATCGGGTACCGGGACCTGTGCGACGGCGGCGGCATCGATTGCACGGCGTAAGCTGAGTGCGCATCTGTGTGTGAAGGCTCCCGGAGGCGAGCAGATCGTGGACTGGGGTGGTGAAGGTGCGGAGATTTTGCTGACAGGCCCGGCGGAATTGATTGCGAGTGGAGAGGCGTGGTGAAACCCAAAGTTGTGCGCAAGGGTGCGCGCGTTGTGGTGATTGCTCCTGCAAGCAGCGCAAAGCAGGAGAGCATTGATCTGGGCGTGGCTGCGCTGCGGTCGCAGGGCTATGATGTAGTGCTTGGCGAGCATGCGCTGGGCAAGCAGGCGCCGTATTTTTCCGGGACTGCTGCGCAACGGCTTGCAGACTTGCACGCCGCGTTTGCTAATCCGGATATCGAAGCAATTTTTACGACGCGCGGCGGGTATGGGTCGAATTATCTTCTGGAGGACCTGGACCTGGAGATGATACGCGCGAATCCGAAGCCGTTTGTGAGCTACAGCGACCTGACCGCGTTGCAGACGTGGATGCTGGACAAGGCGGGACTGGCGGCATTTCATGGGCCGCTGGTTGCGGGGGATTTTTCACGTCCGGATGGCGTGCATGAGGCAAGCTTGATTGCGGCGCTGGAGGGCGGACTGGTTGAGGTCGGTGCAGCCGAAGGGCTGCGGGTGCTGCAGTCGGGGCGCGCGGAAGGCGTGATGTATGGCGGCTGCCTGAGCATCCTTACCGCTGCGCTGGGCACTCCATTTGCGCCGCAGACAGAAGGGAAGCTGCTGTTTTTGGAAGATGTTGGCGCGAAGCCGTATCAGATTGATCGCATGCTTCGGCAGATGGTGCTGGCGGGGAAGTTCGATGGAGTGACGGGGTTTGTGTTTGGAGAGATGCTGGACTGCGTTTCTCCGGGAACAGCTCCGGACCTTCTGGAGCAGGTGATTCTGCGCGTGCTGGACTGGTTTGACGGGCCGATTGCGATTGGGCTGCGGTCAGGACATGTGTCACGCGGCAACGTAACGCTACCGCTGGGGATTCGCGCTGAGTTGATTCTGGAAGGCGAGCCGGTGCTGCGCTATTTGGAGCCGGCGGTGCAGGGTTGAGTGAGATGCGAGGGCAAAAGCATATTCATCTGATTGGCATTTGCGGGACGGCGATGGCGTCACTGGCTGGGCTGCTGCAACTGAAGGGGCATTGTGTGACGGGGTCGGACCAGGCGGCGTATCCGCCGATGTCAGATTTGCTACGGGAGCTGGGGATTCGAGTTGCCGAGCCGTTTGCGGAGAAGAATCTGGAGCCGCAGCCGGGCGTTGTTCCGGACCTGGTGATTGTCGGTAATGCGATTTCGCGCGGGAACGTAGAGCTGGAGTATGTGCTGGATGCGCGGATGCCGTTTACGTCGCTGGCGCAGGTGATCCACGATGAGTTTGTGACAGGGCGCGAGTCGCTGGTGGTGGCGGGAACGCACGGCAAGACCACGACGACGAGCATGCTGGCGTGGATTTATGAGGTTGCGTCGCGCGGGAATGCGGCGCTGGCGCCGTCGTTTTTGATTGGCGGCGTTGCGGAGAATTTTGGTACGAGCTTTCAGCTGCGCGAGGCTGGTCCCGGACGGCGCGGGCCGCTGATACTGGAAGGCGACGAGTATGACACGGCATTCTTTGATAAGGGGCCGAAGTTCATGCACTACTTTCCGGACGCGTTGATTCTGACGCACGTGGAGTTTGACCACGCGGACATCTATCGCGATCTGGATGCGGTGAAGACGGCATTCAAGCGGCTGGTGAATCTGGTTCCGCGGCGCGGGCGCATAGTGGCGTATGACGGTGCTGCGAATGTGGGCGAGTGCGTAAGCAAGGCGTTCTGCAGGGTGGAGCGCTATGGGTTTAAGGGGGACTCGTTCTGGCAGACGTATGACCTGAAGCATGAAGGAACGGAGAGCCGGTGGAGGGTGCGGCGCGAAGGGCAGGCGTGGGGCGAGTTCAAGCTGAAGATGCCGGGCGCGCACAACGTAATGAATGCTACGGCGGCCGCGGCACTGGCGTTTGGGCAGGGAGTTCCGCTCGCCGCGATCACAGAGGCGCTGGCGACGTTTCAGAGCGTGAAGCGGCGGCTGGAGGTGCGAGCCGAAGTGGGAGGCGTGACGATTATCGATGATTTTGCGCATCATCCTACCGCGATTCGGGAGACGCTGAAGGCACTGCGGGAGGCGTATTCGGGACGGCGGTTGTGGACAGTGCTGGAGCCACGATCGAATACGCTGCGACGGAATGTTTTCGAGCGCGAACTGGTGGAGAGCCTGTCGCTGGCGGACCGCGTGGTGATGGCGGGAGTGTTCAAGATGGAAAGCATTCCGACGGAAGAGAGGATGCATCCGGAGCGCGTGGTGGAGGCGCTGGTTGCGGATGGGCGGGATGCGATATTGCTGCAGAATGCGGATGCCATTATTGAGAGGATTGCGCCGGAGTTGCGTGAGGGAGACGTAGTGGCGATCCTGTCGAACGGCGGGTTTGACGCCATTTATGAAAAGCTGCCGGAGCGGCTGCGGAAGCTAGCGGCAACCGGACGGGGCTGAATGCTGCGCGCGCTGGTGCTACTGGCGGTCTTCCTGGCGCTGGGGATTCCGGCGGCGATGGTCGGGATTCCGTGGGCGCTTGTGACAGGTGATATTTCGCCGGTTTATGGCTGGGCCATGGGCATTGTGCGAACGGGCCTGCGGGCTGCGGGGATTCACGTAGAAGCGGAGTGGCAGGCGAAGCTCGACCCGGCGAAAAAGTATCTGTTTTTCTCGAACCATGCCTCGAACCTTGACCCTCCGGTGCTGCTGCCGCTACTGCCGGGGCGGACATCAGTGTTTATCAAGAAGTCTCTGATGCGGATTCCGGTGCTTGGCTACGGAATGAAGCTGGCTGCGTTTATCCCAGTGAGCCGGGACGGTACCGTTGAAAGCGCCAGGGAGAGCGTCGAAGCGGCAGTAGGCGAAATGGCGTCCGGCGGGGTGCATATTACGTCGTTTGTGGAGGGCACGCGCTCGCCGGATGGACGGCTGCTGCCATTCAAGAAGGGGCCGTTCTATCTGGCGATGGAGAGCGGCGCGGCGGTGGTTCCGGTGACAATTGTGGGAACCGGGCGGCTGATGCCGAAGGGAAGCCTGAAGGTGCGGGCCGGAGGCGCGAAGGTGGTTTTCCATGCGCCGATTGAGCCGCGGGACTACGCTTCGCGCGAGGATTTGATGGCGGCAGTGCGGGATGCGATTGAGTCCGCGCTTCCTGCTGAGAGGCAATAAGAAGAAAATTCCAGCCAGCCTTGACAGGAAGGGCCGTTCGCGATTTAATTCACCTAATGGTTAATTAACTGGTGGGTGAATTAATGGAAGACCAACTCAGCAGTACGTTCGCGGCCCTGGCCGATCCCACGCGGCGGGCGATTCTGGCGCGGCTGTCGCGTGGGGAAACGTCGGTGACGGAACTGGCAGAGCCGTTTGCCATCACGAAGCCGGCAATTACAAAACATCTGAAGGTGCTGGAGCGGGCAGGGCTGATTTCCCGTAGCCGGGAGGCGCAGTGGCGGCCCTGCCGTTTGGAGGCTGCGCCTCTAAAGGACGCGACGGCATGGCTGGAGGAGTTCCGCAGATTCTGGGAAGAGAGCTTCGACAAACTAGAAATTTATTTGCGCGAGGTGCAGGCAAAAGCTGCGCGAGAGAAGAAAGTGCACGGCGGAAGAGCAAGGCGGAAAATGACAAATTGAGCAGTTACGAGCAAAAGACAAAGAGGAAAAGGAGATGCTTATGGCGGTCGCAGAGATGAAGGCGGGGAATACGGTGGTTCTGGAGCGGGTGTTTGAAGCACCACGCGAACTGGTTTATGCCGCGTGGACGGAGCCGGAGAGACTGGCGCAGTGGTGGGGACCGAAGATGTTTACCAATCCCGTGTGCCGGGTGGACGCACGCGTGGGCGGCGAGATTTATGCGGATATGACGGGGCCGGAGGGAACCGTATATCCAATGGGCGGGGAGTTCGTGGAGGTAAAGCCTCCGGAGCTGCTGGTGTTCACAACGACGGTGCCTGATGGAGCGGGGAATGTGCTGTTCGAGATGCTGCACCGGGTCGAGTTTCGTGCGATTGGAATGAAGACGGCGGTGCGCGTTGAATCGGGGCCGACGATGACGACACCGGAAGCGCAACGTTTCCTGAGAGGACACGAGACGGGTTATCGGCAGAGTCTGGACAAGCTGGAAGAGTTGCTGTCTGGCGGAGTCGATCTGATTTCCACGCGCATCATTGATGCTCCGCGTGAGCTGGTGTACAGCATGTTTACCGATGCCGAGCATATTTCCAACTGGTGGGGGCCGCGTGGTTTTACGACCGCGACGAGCAAAATGGATGTGCGGCCGGGCGGAGAGTGGATTCACGTAATGCATGGGCCCGACGGCAGAGATTATCCAAATCGCGTGGTGTATGTGGAAGTCACTCCGCCGGAGCGGCTTGTCTACGACCACTTTTCCGAACCCTTCTTCAGGGCAACTACAAGCTTTGAGGACCAGAACGGCAAGACAGAGGTGAGGCACGCAACGCGATTTGAATCCGCGGCGATGCGGGATCGGGTCGTGAAGGAGTTTGGAGCCGAGCGTGGGCATATCGATACTTTGGACCGGCTGGCAGAGGAGATTGTGAAGCTGCGCCCGGCGGATTCGAGATGACTGGATTCAACGCGAGGGGCTAAAGCAATGTGCTGTGGTCCCTCGCTTCCTGGGAATCGATGGCCGGATGACGGCTACTTGCGGAGCCGGTCTGGCTATGCTACAAACTAGATATTCAAGTTTGCTCCTAAAGAGCGAGCCTGAATTTCATGAAGAGTGGCTGAGGGACGGGCCCGGTGACGCCACGACAACCGGCTCAGGCAATCTGAGACAGCGGTGTCAACTCTCTCCCAAGTCCGGTGACGGAGGCGGGGTACATGAGATTCGGGGATGCAAGCAAGATCGCATCTCGCCAAATCCAGTTGTTAGGTAGTACCGCAACAAGCAGCAGAGTACGTCACTCGCCCGCAATGTACCCGATGCCCCTCTGAAAGAGGGACCGAATGGCTGTTGCCTACGAATTGCGATGCCGGGAATGCGGGAAGACCTACGGGAACACTCCGCTTTCCATTTGCGAGGACTGTTTTTCTCCTCTGGAGGTTCAGTGCGACCTCGACGCTGCCCGCAGCAGCTTTACGCGCGAGGCGATTGCGAAGGGCCCTTCGAGCATGTGGCGCTACCAGTCATTGCTGCCTGTGCCCGAGGATTATGTGCCGGCGACACCCGCGGGGTGGACTCCGCTGCTGCAGGCGCCACGCCTAGGACGCCGGATTGGCGCGAACAATCTCTATATCAAGAACGATGCGGTATGCCTGCCGACGCTGAGCTTTAAGGACCGTGTAGTGTCCGTGGCGCTGGCGAATGCGCAGATCTTTGGGTTTGATACGGTTGGGTGCTCATCGACGGGCAACCTGGCCAATGCTGTGGCTGCGCAGGCCGCGCGGCTGGGGCTGAAGACATACATTCTGGTGCCCGCTGATCTTGAGCCGGCGAAGATTCTGAACACCCAGGTATACGGCGCAAAGCTGGTCCGCATTGACGGCAACTACGACCACGTGAACCGGCTGTGCTCGCAGATTGCGGAGCGGTTCAACTGGGGATTTGTGAATGTGAATCTGCGGCCCTACTACGCGGAAGGCTCGAAGACGGTGGGCTTTGAGATTGCGGAGCAGCTGGGATGGCGGCTGCCTGACAATGTGGTTGTGCCTATGGCAGGCGGGTCGCTGATTACGAAGATCCGCAAGGCGTTCAAGGAGCTGATTGAACTGGGGCTGGTGGAAGAGAAAGAAGTCCGGTTCTTTGGCGCGCAGGCTACGGGCTGCTCGCCTATTTCGACAGCAGTGAAAGCGGGTACTGAAATTATCGAGCCGCAGCGGCCTTCGACCATTGCGCGGTCTCTGGCGATCGGAAATCCCGCGGACGGGCCGTATGCGGCACGCTGCATCCGGGAGAGCGGCGGCTGGGCCGAGGATGTGTCGGACGTGGAGATTGTGTCAGCGATTCAGGAGCTGGCGGAAACCGAAGGCGTGTTTACGGAGACGGCGGGAGGGGTTACGACTGCCGTGGCGGCCCGGCTGTATGCGCATGGGCGCATCAAGCCAGATGAGCTGACAGTAACCTGCATTACCGGCAACGGCCTGAAGACAATGGATGCGCTGACCGGCGCGTACGAGACGGAGCAGGCGATTCGTCCGCGGCTGGTGGATTTTGAGGCTTACGTGGATGAGAGAAGCGAAGATCGCGAGTTAGTGGGAGGGGTAAATGTCCGTTAAGGTGGTTTTGCCGAACGCATTTCAGAAGCATACGGATGGGGCGCGCGAGATCGAGTCGAAGGCGCATAATCTGCCAGAGTTGATTACGGAGATCGAAGCGAGTTTTCCGGCATTGCGGCCGCATTTACGGGATGAGCAGGGCCAAGTGCGGCGCTTTATTAACTTTTATGTAAATGACGAGGACATACGTTTTCTGGGCAATGAGAAGTATGCATTCCAGGACGGCGATGAGGTGCTGGTAATTCCGTCGATTGCAGGCGGGAACTGCTCATGTTGCTCCTATTGCGGGCAGGAGGATTGTATTTGCTGTTAACCGCGCCGCTTAATAAGCGCAGGAGGGGCAGGCTTGGCCTGTCCCGGAACCTGTCCCTTGGTGTTTTGCGATAATGGTCGAGGTTTGCGAGGGAGTGCAATCGTGAATCCGAGGGAACAATGCGTAAACTGAGCTGCATTCCTTTGTTCTTGTCGCTGGCAGCTTGCGGTGGGGCAGCCGGTGCGCCTAATACGAATGGCGGTACGTCCGGCGGGAACAACGTAACAAAAGAAACGCTGGTATGGAGCGACGAGTTTAACGGGGCGTCAATGCAAAGCGCGCCAGATCCGCAGAACTGGACCTATGACACGGGTGGAGGCGGGTGGGGTAACAACGAACTGGAGACCTACTGTGCCAATGGCTCGGCGACGGCGCCATGCGATCCGAAGAATCCAAACGTTTATGTGGGTAATGACGGGTATCTGCACATCGTAGCGCGTAACCCGTCGAGTGGCGTGTACACTTCGGCGCGAATCAAGAGCCAAGGATTGCGGAGCTTCCAATACGGGCGTATCGAGGCGCGGATCAAGATGCCGGCGGGGCAGGGGATGTGGCCAGCGTTCTGGATGATGGGCGATGATATTGATTCAAAGCCATGGCCAGCCTGCGGCGAGATGGACATTATGGAGAGTGTCGGCAAAATCCCCTCTGATAATGTTGGTTCCATTCACGGGACGGGATTCACGGGCAAGAACATCAGCACCTACTACACACTGCCGAACAATGAGAAGTTTGCTGACGCCTTCCACACATTCGGCATTCTATGGTCGCCGAAGGTGATCAAGTTCTATGTTGATGATCCAAGCAATGTGTATGCAATTTATACGCCATCAAGTCTGCCGCCTGGGGCAGTTTGGCGGTTTGATGACGGTAAGTTCTTTTTCATTCTGAACGTGGCCGTAGGGGGAGACTGGCCTGGATCGCCGGATACTTCAACAGTTTTTCCACAGGAAATGCTGGTGGACTATGTTCGTGTCTATGCAGAACCTGCGTCTTAGATGACTATGAAAGAGCCTGCGGCGGAGAGAGGTGGATGGAGAGTTCAGCTCTGTGGCGAGCTCAACAGACACAGATACACGACATCTGAGGAGGACAAATGTTTCTAATCTGGTGGATTATCGTCGGTCTGATTGCGGGCTGGATTACAGGCAAACTGATGAAGGGCAGCGGTTACGGCGCGATCATGGATATCGTTGTTGGAATCGCCGGGGCCATTGTTGGGGGCTTTATCATGCGTACTCTCGGTTTTTCCGGGCGTGGCGGCATGATTTACACGATCATTGTGGCGGTGATCGGCGCAGTTATCCTAACCTGGATTTTAAGGCTGATAACCGGCAAAAGAGCAGCCTGATAAGAAACGAGAGCATGACGCCGATAGTAAGGCAGCCATGCCCTATTTTGGTGGAAACTGATAGTTGGTCAGCGGCCGCTTGATCCAAACCCTTTAGCACCGCGACTGCTATCGGAGAGCTCGTCCGAGACGGCGACACTGAGGTGGGTGTTTGCCTGAAAGGGGGATATCTGGGCGATCTTGTCTCCCTTATAAATGGGGACGCTTACGTCTGTGCGTTCGAGCGACACGTCAGTTATGCAGCCCTGGTCATTGCGTATCGCTCGCAGCGAGTAGCGGGGCTGGTTGACATTGATGAGGCAAACAAGAATTTCTCCCCGATAGCCAGCGTCAATGCGGCCTCCAGCGTAAGTGACACCCTTTGCAGCCATGGAAGATCGATCCCCGAGGATGAAACCCCAACCGGGCGGGCCTTCGATGGCGATCCCGGTCCGAATCTTCGTGGGAATGCCGGGTTCCAAGACAATGTCTTCGATGGAATATAGGTCAAAGCCCAGGTCGCTGCCAGCATGCACAACAGTTGGAACCCGGGCTTCGGGGTGGAGAAGCTTTACTCTCAACATTCACAAGATTGTATCGAGTTACTTCGCTGAGGCTTCTTTTTTCTGCTTTGCCCAACGGCGCTTCTGGGCGGCAGCGATGCGCTGTCGCGCTTCGGCGCTAAGAACACGCTTTGCGCGCGGCTTACTTCCGGATAAGCCGGCCGTGAGTCTGCCTCCTGAGCCTTGCAGGAGTTTGCGGACTTGCTGGAGTTTGCTGATTTCTTCGTCGATTGCTGCCAGGATTTGTTCACGACTCATTTCTATTTACGTCCTTATCGATATTTTTGTGCGTGCTTCGGGTAACGGGGAACGGATAACGCGGGTCAACAGCTCGTCAGTAATATCTGAGGATGCTTGCGAAGAAGTTTCGCCGCACCTCGTCAATATTCATAAATTACTCAGGCGAACAACAGTTGCGCAAGAGTGAGTATCAGTATGGTACTCCAGATTTGATATTTTCGAAGCCCGAAGAGCTGCTGACGGTCGCCTAGAGACAGTTTAAGGTGAATGCTGCGACAAAGGGCGCGATTCGGTTCAACGGTGAATTCGTTTAATGTCATGTTTCAGACATAAATATTAAGAGGGCATCCGTAACGGATGCCCTCTTTGTGTGTGGTTTTGCTGAGGTTAAGGAAGGTAATAACGAAGGGAGGTTTCAAAGACATTGTCCGTACCTTTTGCTCCACCGCCGGGATTGGTGGTACCACCGGCACCGGACCAGAGGTTGCGCTCAATGTAGCTATACTGCAGACCCTGACGGAGGGTACCTTTGGGGCCGTTGTAGAAGTTGTACCAGTAACCAGAGGTGAACTCCTGGACATCCTTGTTGTTGGCTCCGCAGTTGCTCGGATTAGCCGGGGTGAAGGATCCACCAGAGACCGGCTCAGTGTTGCAACCGGACATATTGGTGAGCGGGTCGCCGTAGCCGACCTTCCCAAAGTAACGACGATAGACGTAATCTCCGCCATAGTTGAAGTAGAGGCTCAGGCGCTTGGTTGGGCTGGATTCCAGAGTGCTGAGGGCCGAGAAGGCACGCAGCGGAGCGATCTGTCCGTCAGGACGAAGGGTGATGTCAGCGATGGTGGAGTCTCCATAACGTCCGACGCCCATTCCATACAGACCCTTCAGGCCGATGGTGATCTTTTTCTCAGCAAAAGGAACGCGGAAGCCGCCTCCGACGCCACCAGCGGTGGTGGTATCGTTATAAGCTCCGGAGGATGACGCAGGCGCATTGGGGAAAACGCGGTCACGGAAGAAGCGGCTGATGCCGAAGACTTCCCAGTGTCCCCATCCAGTCGGCTCCCAGGCTATCTTGGCGATCATGTCGGGAGCGACGTTGAAGGAGTAGTTAGACTCAAGGTCGTAAAGTCCGCCGCCAACACCGGGTGAACCGATGAGCAGGTTGGTGGGGAGATTGCTGCCAGCGGGGTTGAGGGTTTCAGCGTTTTCGGCTGAGGCGCCCACCCAGAACTTATTGGCGAAGTCCTTGGTTACGCGGAAGGCGTACTGGCGCGTCCATACGAAGCCGGCGGTGTACTGCGGATCAATGGTCCCAGGAAGTATTTCGGTTCCGTTATCCAAGCCGTGAGTCGTTTCCGCGGCGAGGGACCACATCTGACCGCCGGTAAACTGCCACCCGTTGCTCAATGAGGCCTGCGCCCAGAGCTGCCGCTGACGCACGACATAGCTGTTGCTCTGGTTATTGTTTGAGGTGATTCCGGTGCCCAGCCAGTCCATCTCGTAATAGCCGGTCAGCTTCATGTTGTCGAGCTTTCCAGTTGCCTTGAGGGCGATACGCGACTGGCGGCCCGAGCCATAGAATTCACTCAACTGCGCTGCATTGGAATTTTGAAGTGGTACACCAGTGAACGGCGTGTTGATGCCGCCGCCAGTGGCCGCGCTGCGCCACACTGTCGCGGCTTCAATAAAGCTTCCGTGCGGCGAGATGGTTATGCCTTTGTAATAAATGCTGTCCGGATGTTCGACTTCACCCCTCAGTTTTTTCTGTTGCGTCTGGACCTCATCGACTGACGTGGTGGTGCTGGCCCTGAGATCAGAGACCGCACCCTGCAGGCTGCTGACTGACTGGTTGGTAGAGGCCACCGCCTCCTGCTGAGACTGGGCAGCCTGTTGGGCCTGTTGCGCCGCGACTTGCGCCGCTGCTGCGTCCTGCTGCGCCTTTTGCAGCTCAACATCGCGTTCAGAAAGCTGCTGCTTCAAGGCGTCAATCTGCGAGCGCTGCTCTTCCATATCCATCCGCAGTTGCTCGATCTGGGACTCGACCGACGGGCGTTTCACCGTTTGGTGGGACCGGTGAGTGGTCTTCTTACTTGCGCTACCAGAGTTAGTCTGCGCATTTCCCACAGCGAGCGTGGAAACGAGCAGCAGGCCTGCAAGCGCTTTCCAATTTGCGTTCATTTTGCCTCTCAATTAGGAAGTTTCTTTTGGAGAGATTCTCCGGGGGTGGAGAACCGCGGATCTATCCGATGCAGACAATTGATTCGAGGGGATGTGCAGAAAAAAGCCCACACCCGTGCATCAGTTCGCACACTGCCAAGAATTTCTTGCCTGCACAATGCCCCCAGCTTCTCAGCGCAATGTGAATATTCTGCGAATGCGAGGTTAATAACCTGAAAAAGAGGGGTGTTGTATGAGGATTAAGAGAGTGTTACGGGGTGTTAGTGCGGGTGCTGTATGTTCAGCGCTGCGGCTGAACCGGTCTGGCGAGTTCTGATGAGCGGACCGACATGGCGGCAACATAGGCAGCGCCGAAGCCATTGTCGATGTTGACGACGCAAACATTCGGCGAGCAGGAGTTGAGCATGCCGAGAAGAGCGGTGACTCCTCCAAAGGCAGCTCCGTAGCCGACGCTGGTGGGAACGGCGATGACGGGAGCCGCGACGAGGCCGCCTACGACACTGGGCAGCGCGCCCTCCATTCCGGCGCAGACGATGACGGCGCGGGCGAGGGACAGAACGCCGGTTTGCGAAAGGATGCGGTGAAGTCCGGCGACGCCGACATCGACAATGCGATCGACTTCGAGGCCAAGATACTCGGCCGTCACTGCGGCTTCCTCGGCGACAGGCAGGTCGCTGGTTCCTGCACAAACGACGGCGATCCGGCCAGCCGGGGGCTGTGGGGAGGCGGTGCGGAGACCGATGACGCGAGCCACCTGATGGTATTCGGCGCCAGGCACACGCTCACTGACCGTGGCAAAGGCTTCAACGCCGGCACGGGTGGCGATTACGTTGCCGCCGGCCGCGGCCATCCGGGTAAAGATGTCTGCGACGTGTTCGGGAGATTTGCCGGCGGCATATATGACTTCGGGCAGGCCAAGGCGCAGGCTGCGGTGGTGGTCAATTTTGGCGAAGCCAGCGTCCTCGAAGGGGAGCCGGGCGAGCTGGGAAATCGCGTCCGCGGGGGAGGTTTCTCCGCGCTGGATCCGCTCAAGAAGTTGAAGGATGGAGTCGCGGGTCATATGGAGGCCCGAATTGAGAAGCGGCTAGATAGGAACGACGGGGCAGTCATCGGTTGTTTTGATCGTAACTCGTTATGGGCTTTGCGGCGAATCCGGGCTTTTCGTAGTTGGCCAGTACATCCTGAGACGGTAAGGTATTAGAGATGGATCTTTTCGAGGTGCATCCCCCCCTTACGGCGAAAGAACGAGCAGAGAAGCGCAGGCTGATGGTGCGAGATTTTGTCGCACTCTTCACTTTGGTCGTTATTACTGTAGCTATCGGGGTTCTTACCTACTTCCTATTCAGCTCTTTCTCGCGGCATCGTGATGTATTGGCCCGCCGCTGGCGGGCGAACGGCGAACGTGAGCTGCGAGAGGGGCATCCTGATCAGGCTATTGACGCGTTGCGCTCGGCGTTGCAATATGCTCCAGGACAACGGGACATCGAGATTGAACTGGCGATGGCGCTGGCAGCCGACAACAGGAATCTGGAGGCGATGGCATACTTCAACACCCTGCTGGAGACAGAACCGGGAAACGGGCTCATCCATCTGCAAGTGGCGAGGCTGGCGGCGAAGGAGGGGAATGCAGCACTGGCCGAGGAGCACTACCAGCAGGCGCTGGATGGAACATGGGGTAGAGACGGATATCTGCAGCGATTGTCGGTACGACTGGAGCTGGCAAAATACCTGATCAGCCAAAAAGACTATACGCGCGCGCAAACGCAGCTGAGAACTGCGTCAGATAATGCGCTGAATATGCCGGAAAAACAGATGGAGATCGGCGAGCTTATGGAACAAGCGCATGATCCATCTGACGCGCTAGCGATCTATCTAGCACAGATGCGTAAGAAAGGCGCACCCATTGACGCATTTGTGGGGGCGGGCAGGACGGCGTACGCACTGGGCCAGATTGAGCTGGCCCGCCGCGCGCTGGAACGCGCTGTGGAGCATCCGGAATTTGCAAAGCAGAACCCGGCGGAGCAGCAAGCTGTCCGACAGATGCTTTCAGACTCGCAGACGATATTGGAGCTTTATCCAGATCCTAACCTGAGCGTGAGGGAGCGGGCCGAGAGAATTTCGAATGACGCAAGAATCGCTCACTCGCGACTTACGGCGTGCTTTGCAAGCGCCAATGCTTCAGGGGAGATGGCGAATCTGCAGGGACAGTGGCAACAGATTCCCGCGAGAGTCACTGTTCGCATGCTGGAGCGGAACCCACAACTGGAGCAGACAATAATGAGCCTTGTGTACGACACGGAAGAGCAGACGGCCCAGGTTTGCGGAGCACCGACCGGGGACGATGCACTCCTGCTGAAGATTGCGCAGGCCCCGTTGGCGGTGCAACAACAATGATCGGTAGCAAGATTCGTCGCCTCTTAGGCAATCACGACCGTGTGCAGGCGGTAAACGCGCAGGAAACCTCAAAGCTGGCGCCGACGCGCGACGAGCGGCTGTTCCTGGTTCTATCTATATTTATTGGTGTGATCTCCGGGATGCTGGTGGTCAGCTTCCAGGTGGCAATTGACTGGATCAAGATTCTCACGCTTGGTTCTGCGCCACATGCGGGGCAATACCGGCTTTTGTTTGTGCCGGCGATCGCGGGGCTTCTGGTCGCGGCACTGGTGCTGTGGTTTTTCCCGGCCGCGCGCGGCAGTGGGGTGAACCAGACGAAGGCAGCCTTTTACATCTATAACGGGTATATATCCTTCAGGACAGTCATCGGAAAATTCATTACGTCGGCTCTAGCACTTGGGGCGGGACACTCGCTAGGGCCGGAAGACCCATCCTTGCAGATTGGGGCGGGGGTTGCTTCGATCATCGCCCGCAAACTGGGATTGTCCAGGCAGAAGCTGCGTGTGTTTGCTCCCATTGGGGCTGCGGCGGGACTTGCCGCGGCGTTCAACGCGCCAATTTCAGCGATCCTGTTCGTGATTGAAGAGGTGATTGGGCAGTGGAGCGCGTCTGTGCTGGGCTCGATTGTCCTTGCCGCAATATCGAGCGTAGTTGTCGAACGCCGGTTCATGGGCGCGGAGCCAAGATTCCGCATCCCTGCGGTTACGGTGCGCGACAGCCGGGAGTTAATAGCCTATGCGGTGCTGGGTGTGATCGGAGGCTTGATCGCCCCTGTGTTCTCCCAAGCGCTGGGTTATCTGCGCCCCAAGCTGCGGGCTATGCCTAGATGGACGCATTACCTTCAGCCGGCGGTAGCGGGTCTGCTGGTAGGTGTGATCGGGTTCATCGGGTTTCCGCAGGTCATGGGCGTCGGATATGAGGTCATGGACCAGGCGATGCACGGACAGTTTGGCTGGAAGTTTTTGTTTGCCCTGGCGATCTTCAAGCTAATCGCGACGACCCTTTCCTTCTCGAGTGGAACGCCGGGCGGCATGTTTGCGCCGGCATTGTTTATAGGAGCGATGCTGGGCGCGGGCGTGGGGTCGTTTGAGAAGATCTTCTTTCCGCACTTGACCGGAACTGTGGGCGCGTATGCGCTGGTGGGCATGGGCGTGCTGTTTGCGGGGTTCCTGCGAGCGCCATTGACGTCTGTATTCATGGTGCTGGAGTTAAGCGGCAATTACTCGATTATTCTGCCGGTCATTCTGGCGAATACGATTGCGTATCTGATTGGGAGGGCGTTGCAGCCCGTGCCGATTTTCGAGGTGTTCACGCATCAAGATGGACTGGACCTGCCATCGCTGGAGGAACAGCGCGAAGAGACGCCACTGCATATCGAGGACGCATTGCAGCCGTTGAACGTACCAGTGGTTCGAGGCGAAGACACAATTGCGTCGGTGTCCACAACGGTCGCGGAAGCCCGCGTGCCGGCGTTCCTGATCCAAATGCCTGACAGCTCGTGGTATGCGATGACTGTGGATGAGCTGACGGCGGCTGGCGCGGCGGTTTCTCCGGACACTCCAGTAGAGCGCGTGGCAAAGCGGGACCGGGTGCCGACTCTGTTCCCGGACTTGCCGCTGGACAGCACTTTGCCGTATTTCCCGCGCTGGCCGCTTTTGCCGGTGCTGAACCGCGCGAGCCGCGGTACGCTGGAAGGCATAATTACGCTCAATGGGGTTTTGAAGCGTTACCAGGCAGCTTGATCTCCGCTTTGCCAAGAAGACCTAATCCACTATAAAAAGGCCGAATAGCGAAAGAACCACCTCTTGCGAAATGCTGACACTCTATCAAAGGCTCGTGCTTGGCTGCCTGCTGCTGATCGCCGTAGTCACTGGCGTGAGCCTGCTGGTTCGTGATTCATTTGTAGAGCTGGCGGGGCTGGATGCGTCACGCCACAGGGCAGACGTGGCGCTGTCATCGCTGGATGCGGTGCGCGCCTCGCTGGCGCGGGAGGAGCTGACGGCGGCACAGTCGAACAGCGAGCCGTGGTTTCGCAGGGAGCTTCCGGAGCTGACGCGGAGGACGCAAAACCTGCTGGGCACAGCGGCGATCGCCGTAAACGAATTTGACCCGATGATACCGGTGAGCTCGCTGGAAGCGGAACATGCCCGTATTGTGGCGAATTCGCGGGAGGACTTCAGCCTACTGGCTTCGCAACTGGAGCACATGAACACGGAGCTCGAGCAAGCGTATACAGCTCTGAAGAAGAGCCATGACGAAGTGGCTGCCGGGCTGCAAAGCCGGCAAGAGTGGCTGCGAGCGCGGCTGATCAGCATTTGCGGGCTCAGCATTGCTGTGGCGATTGTGATTGCCGCGCTGATGACCTTTTTCGTCATCACGCCGATCCGGCAGACGGCGCGGGTGGCACGGCGGATTGGACAAAATGACCTGCAGCAGCGGGTAGAGTGGCGGCACAAGGATGATCTGGGAGCGATAGCCACGGAGCTGAACCGTCTGCTGCTGAAGTTGCGGGAGCTGAGCGACAGCGAAGCCGGGCGGCTGCAGATGGAGCACCACTTGAGCGACGCCGTGGTGCAGTCGATGTTTGAGCCGGTGATTGTGACGGACTCAAGAGGGGGAGTATTGAAGCTGAACCAGGCGGCGATGGAGCTGCTGGGTGCGGGGCCGGCGAACCGGACGGTTCTGGCGAATACGCCGGGCGGCGAGAAGATTCTGAGCGCGGTACGCATGGCAGTATCCATGCAGCGGGCGACGGCGGGAGAAGCCGAGGCCGCGTTGCTGCCGATTCAGATTGGGAAGGCGAAGCGAACCTACCGGGTGAGGACGACGCCCATGCGCGACAGCGATGCCAAACTGCTGGGCGCGGTGACGGTGCTGGAAGACGTGACCGAGCTGCAAGAAGTGGACCGCTTCAAGACCCGATTCCTCTCAGTCGCGTCGCAAAAGTTGCGCGATCCGTTGACGCGCCTACGGACTGCGCTATACGCGCTTTCCCGGGGCCATGGCGGCGAACTGCGTCCCCTGCAGTCCGAGCTGGTGACTGGCGCGGAGCAGGAAGTCGAGCAGATGACCGATCTGATGGCTGACCTGATCGAGATTGGTGAACTGGAGACGGGCCGCAGGGAGATGAAACTTGAGCGGATCCGCCCGATTGACGCGCTGCGGGATGCGGTGACCAGGCACAGAGATGAGGCATACAAGAAGAGGATTGATCTGAATATTCGGGCATTCGAGGACCTGCCGCCGGTGGAGGCAGACCGGAGGGCGCTGCGGAACATTCTGGACAACCTGCTGACGAATGCGGTGCACTTTACACCATCAGGTGGAAGCGTGCTGGTTGAGGCCACGGAGCTAAAGGACGCTATCCAGTTCTTTGTGCGCGACACCGGGCGCGGGATTGAGCCGGAGCGGCTGCCGGGAATCTTCGGGCGATTTTCAGGCAGCGCGGGCGAAGGTGACGCCGCAGGAGCGATATTGGGCACGGGTCTTGGACTTGCACTGGTGCGACGGCTGACGGAGTTGCTGGGAGGGCAGGTATCGGTAGAGAGCAGGATGGGGCAGGGCTCGATTTTCAGCTTCACGCTTCCGATGGCGAGCGCGGTGGAAGGACGACACCCGGTGGAGATTGGATGATTGCGGAACTGACGGCGGCAAGGTCGACTCCGGCAAGGCTGCGGGTATACATCGGAGCGGCTGCGGGCGTAGGAAAGACGTACCGAATGCTGGAGCAGGCGCATCTGTTGCGGCGACAGGGCGAGGACGTCGCGATCGGCCTGATTGAGACACATGGCCGGGCCGAGACTGAGGCGAAGATCGGCGATCTGGAGATTATTCCCCAGAAAGAGATCCCCTACCGGTCAGTGAAACTGCATGAGATGGACCTGGACGCCATCCTGGCGCGAAGGCCGGGAACGGTGGTAGTGGACGAGCTGGCGCATACCAATGTCCCGGGGTCGCGCAACCGGAAGCGCTATGAGGACGTGCTGGAGTTGCTGGACGCAGGGATCAATGTGATGACCGCGGTGAACATTCAGCACCTTGAAACTCTGAATGATGCGGTTGCACGCTCAGCCAGCACGCAGATTCGCGAGACGATTCCGGACAGCTTTCTGCGGCGCGCGGATGAGGTGGTGAACGTCGATGTGCCGATTGAGGAGCTGCGGGCGCGGCTGAAGGCGGGAAAGATTTATCCGCCGGAGAAGATTGAGCAGGCGCTGGGAAACTTCTTCCGTAAGGGCAACCTGACGATGCTGCGCGAGCTGGCGCTGCGAACTACGGCGGAGCAGGTAGGCGTGGCGGCATCAGAGTATCGAGTGAAGCAGGGACTGGAGCAGGCTCCGCTGCCGGAGAAGGTAATGGTTGCCCTTTCGGCGCGGCCTGGAACGGTGCGGCTGCTGCGGACCGGGGCGCGCATTGCGGGGCGGCTGGCAACGAATTGGTACGCGGTGCACGCGGAGACTCCGGAGACGGAGAAACGGCACGGCGACGAGGAGAGCAAGAAGCGGCTGGAAGAGTACAAGCGCATGGCTCGCGAGCTGGGCGCGCACGTGGTGACGCTGAAGGGAAAGAACACGGCGGACACGCTGATTGAGTTTGCGAAGAAGGAAAACATCTCGCACGTGGTCTTTGGGCAGTCGGCACGGAACCGGCTGGACATCCTGATGCACGGGTCGATCCTGAACCGGTTCCTGAACGAGATGCGGGACACGACGGTGCAGATTGTGCCGATGAGCAAGGACAAAGAGGGCAAGGAGAAGGCGTGAAAGGTGTGCTGTCCTGAACGATGAAGCCGCTCTTACGAGCGGCTTATCTTTTTCTTGAGTGCAGATGTCAACTCAGGGATGGCCACATCTTCGCTAGTGGATCCGGCGCGGGTGACGAGCTCGGCCTTGCCTTCGGCGGTCTTTTTGCCGACGTTGACGCGGTAGGGGATGCCGACGAGGTCGGCGTCCTTGAATTTGACTCCGGCACGCTCCTCGCGGTCGTCGAGGAGTACGTCGAAGCCGGCGGCCTCAAGCGCTTCGGCGATTTCGGTTCCGGCCTTGAGCAGAGCCTGGTCGGCCACGTTGGTGATGGTGACGACCACATCGAACGGAGCAATGGAGGGCGGCAGCCAGAACCCGTTGGCGTCGTTGTTTTGCTCGATGGACGCGGTGAGGATACGCTCGATGCCGATGCCGTAGCTGCCCATGATGGGCGTGACTTCCTTGCCGTTGGGATCGAGGACGCGCGCGCCCATACTCTCGCTATAGCGGTAGCCGAGTTTGAAGATGTGCCCGATTTCGACGGCCTTGGCGACTTTGAGCGGAGAGCCGCAGTTCGGGCAGGCCTCACCTTCAGCGACATTGCGGATGTCGGCGGAGAGGGTCCAGGTGAAGTCGCGGCCGGGCGTGACGTTGCGGTAGTGATAGTCGAGCTTGTTGGCTCCAGCGACGAGGTTTTTGCGGTCCTCGAGGCCGAGATCGAGGACGACGTTCACACCGCCATCGTAGAGCACCCTGGCGGGAGTGAGGCCGATGGGGCCGAGGTATCCGGCGGGGCCATGGAAGTACTGCGACAGCTCATCGGCCTGCATTGGGCGGAGTTCGGTGCCGCCGACGAGCGAGAGCAGCTTCGTCTCATTGACGAAGTGGTCGCCGCGCAGGAAGGCGACGAGCGGGTGCCACTTTGTCTCCTTGCCAGACCGGACTTCAACCATGTAGGCGACACACTTGATGTCCTGCGATGCATCGATCTTGAAGAACTCGGTAACGTCGGCTATTGCAGCTTTGCCCGGCGTGTGGACGAGTTCCGGCTTGCCGTCTCCGGTAGGCGCGAGGTCGTTGACGGAAGCAAGGCGCGAAGTGGCTTTCTCCATGTTGGCGGCGTAGCCGCACTTGGCGCAGCTGGCGATGAGGTCCTCGCCGGCGTCGGTGTAGACCATGAACTCCTGCGACTGCGAGCCACCCATGGCTCCGGAGTCGGCTTCGACGGCGACGAAGCTGAGGCCGCAGCGGGTGAAGATGGCGCGGTAGGCCTGGTCGTGCAGGTTGTAGCTTTTGTCGAGGCCGACGGCGTCGAGGTCGAAGGAGTAGCTGTCCTTCATGATGAACTGGCGCACGCGGAGCAGACCGGACTTGGGGCGCGGCTCATCGCGGTACTTGGTCTGGATCTGATACCAGATCTGTGGCAGCTGCTTGTAGCTGCGCAGCTCTTTGCGCGCAATGTCGGTCATGACCTCTTCGTGGGTGAAGCCGAGGGCCAGCCACGCACCTTTGCGGTCCTGCAGGCGGAACATGTTCTGGCCGATACTGGTCCAGCGGCCGCTCTGCTCCCAAAGTTCGGAGGGCATGATACCGGGGAGCAGGAACTCCTGTCCGATCTCGTCCATCTCTTCGCGGACGATGCGGATAATCTTTTGGATCGAGCGCTGGCCGAGGAAGAGATAGGAGTAGATTCCTGCGCCGAGCTGGCGGATGTATCCGGAGCGGAGCAGGAACTTGTGGCTGGCGACTTCGGCGTCTGCCGGGGCCTCGCGTAGGGTGGGGACAAAGAGCCGGGACCAACGGTGCATAAATGATTGCTTTCAGTATGGATTCCGTCCGAAAGGACGGGATTTTGTGGCGCGAAAAGACCATTTTACCGGATAGGAACGAAAGGTAAGTCTAGGAAGCTGCTGGCGAAAGAGCGGCCCAATGAAAAGGGTTCAGCCAAGGAGCGAGTGGCGAAGCGAATATTCCGCAACCTGCGCGCTCAAGCCAAACTCGGACATGATTGGGCCCAGTCCGGCTCGGGCTCGCTAAGAGCCAAACTTCAGATAACTTGCGGTGCCGGCGATGAAGGATTGGAGATGGTAGATGGTTTCCTGCTGTGCGGTGATCATCCAGTTAACGAGATCGCCAATGGAAACCATGCCGACGATTCGGCCGCCTTCGACGACGGGCAGGTGGCGGATTCGCTTTTCTGTGACGAGGTGCATGCACTCCTCGACGGTGTGCGAAGGGGTGACGGTGATGACGGGCGAGCTCATGATTTCGGTGACGGGAGTGTCTTTGGAGGAGCGGCCCTGGAGGATGATCTTGCGGGCGTAGTCGCGCTCGGAGACCATGCCGACGAGGGTATCTCCGTCAAGGACGGGCAGGGCGCCGACCTGTTTTTCCGCCATCATGGCGATAGCGTCATAGACAGATGCGGTGGGGGCGAGCGACCAGACCTGCGAACCCTTTTTACCGATGAGTGAGCCGATTTTGCCGGTGAGTTCCATAGGGCTTCCAATTGAACAACGCATCATAGGCCCGACGGGAAATTGCCGTCAACGGAATTGGATGCAGGATCGCCAAGATATGGGTGCAAAAAAGCGGGTGGCTGGTTAAGCGGTGACGGCTCTTCAAGCTGGACGAATATCGCCGGCCTCACTGGCGCGAGGCGGGCGGTTGGGATGGTTCAGGGTCGATCTATCCCATGTCTCTTCCGAACTTTGATGGGCACCAGTATGCGGCCCGTGTCCGCATCCCGAAACCTGCCCATTTAAGCCAAGAACGGGCTTGAATGGACTCCGGACAGGCTTTTATGAGCCGCCTGCTTTGTCCAACCTGCACTATGGGTTGACCTGGAGCTGATGGAAGTCGGGACCGGGCGAAATGTCGGAGTTAATTTTTACGCCGAGACCGTTTTCGTAGTAGTTCTGCTTGGGGCCGGTGAAGACCTTAAATTGGGCGCCGGTAGCGGGGTCGGTGACGTTGGTTTGGTTGTTGATGATGTCGTCCCAGCTCGAGAACTGCTGTTGCTCGGCGTGCTGGTGCGCATAGTAGCTGGAGACCTGCTGATTGAGGGATTGCGTGAAGCGCTCATGGAACTGCTGCATTTGCTGCATGAATTGCATGAAGCCTTCGCGGATGTGCTCGAGGCCAATTTGCGTGAGCTGGTTTTGATAGGCAACCCATTGCTGATTCTTCTGCCATGAGTCGATCATGTGCTGCGTCATGGCCTGGGCCTGTGCGCAGCGTTCAGGAGAACACAGAATGCTTACCGGCTGCGCGATCCAGAAGGCGTAACCCTGGCCCTGAAAAAGCGAGTTGCGAGTGAAAACGGTGGCGATGCGGGGTCCGTCGGTGGTGGTGCAGGTGTAGGAAACGGATCCGTCAGAGGAATGGGCTTGCGGGTCGCTCCAACTGGCGGGCAACGTGGGCGACCAGGCCGTGGCGGAGGGGGTCATGGTTTTGCAGACACCGCCGAAGCGATGCTTCGCATAGGTTGCGGCGTAAGGTTGCGCCTGCTGGAAGCTCTCGACGACCATTTGGAACTGCTGAGGCTTTATATAAGGCTGGCCTTCAGGTGGAGTGTAGGGACTGGGAACCGCGTAGGGCGGAACATCGACATCATTAATAAGGATGGCGACCTTGCCGTCGAGAGAGCGGACGCCCATCCTCCAGCGGGCGTCGAAGTAGCCGAAGCGGTACATGCCGCCCTGGATCTGCCATCCGAGGGGCACGTCCATTGTGAAAGCGCCTTCGGCGGAGTCGTTATAGCTGACCCAGTGGATTTGGGCGGGCGCTTTCGTCTGCGCGTTGGCCTGGGATTTGCCCGAGGACTTTGACGTTCGCTGGCTGGCGCAAGGGAAAGAACTTACGAGCAGAATGCAGAAAGGGGCGAGCAGTATCAAGGACTTGTTCGGGGTCATGGCGATGACCTCCAGGCAGGATGTGGGGAGGCGGCGCTACCAGCACGGGATGGAAGCGCAAGTATAACTCCGGCGAGAAAAGAATTTCATCTGAGAGGAGTTTGATTCGGCAGATCTACTCATTGTTTTTGAGGTGGAAAGTCTGAGACGTAGCGGCGGTGTGTAGCGGTCAATATCTTTGCCTGTTGCACGGAGCCTTTTTTGAACGTCCCGGTTGGGCACACGCGGAAATCGGCGTAGAGGTCGACGAAGGTAGCTGGAGGGGGATAGCTTTTCTTTTCCGAGGGCGGGACGCCTGCTTCGAGCCATTTCATGACCCTGTCCCATGAGGTTTTGTCGGGCTCAAACTCGTGGTGCGTTCCTATCTGCCATATCCGAAGCTGGCCGTCTCCGGCGTAATAGTGGGCGCGGCCGTGGATGGTCATGCAGTTCTGAGCTACGCAGAACGAACATCCAGCAATGAATGAGAGGCAAAGCAAAGCGAGCAGGCGCATGCAGTTTCTCCTGATAGGCAGAGGCTGATTGAAATTATGCGCCGAATTCTGTAGGTGAGGCGAAAGTTGGGATGATAAGGAGTTGATCTATCCCATGTCTCTGCGAGACGTGGGGCACGCGGCCTCTTGTACCCCACTCAAGCAAAAGACGCTTGAGTGGGCCACCCGCCCGCCCGCCAACGAGATGGTGCGCGCGATTGGGAATCTGCGAGTGTAGATGGTCAAGGTTTCTCCCCGGCGGTTGGTTGAGCAGTCGTGATTTTATCGCGCTACGATGTTGGATCGCCGGGGCTAAAGCCCCAATTTCATTCATGACTTCATTCCCCGGCCTGAAGGCCGGGGCTTCCACCGGGCCTCGCTGGCGCGAGGCGAGAGGTTTGGCGGTTCAGGGTTGGTCCATCCCATGTCTCTGCGAGACATAGGGTACCCGGCAGATGCTAGCCTTTGCTGAGGAGAAATTTTGCAACTGCTGCGTCGAGTTGGTCTCCTTGTTCTGAGACCATGTTCAAAAATGGCCTCTTTTCGCCGCTAGGCAATATCGAGGAACTCCATATGAGGGCACGCCTACTCCATGGTTCATAGTTTCTCCATGCTTCTTTACGTGCGCGAACCCAATCAATTTGTTTATGAGCGGCTGCTAAGAGAGCGGTAGGGCGGCTGCCCAAATCCGTGTTCGACTCCTCGGCGAGAGCAAGAGCTTCAACTGCTGAGCATAAATCTGGCCTTCGATAGAGAAGCTCAAGTAGCCACACTCGAACGAAGGGAAGTGCACCTACTGGGTTTGCTTTGCAGAATTTCATAATTTCCTTGCCGCGCTTGGAGGCTTGTGACTTTGGAATCGTGACGGCGAGGTATCGGACAACGTCTCTCAGTGTGGGTGCCAGGTTTTCAAGATTCTGGAAGACGAGGTTAACAAGCGCATTTGTTCGGCTCCGAGAGGCCTTGCGGAGTAGGTATCGCGCTAATCCCAGATGAAGCGGTCGTTTGGTCACACATTCTTCGAATAGTTGAATAAAGCTGTCACGCTGCGCCTTCGTAAGGACTTCGGCCTCACTTTCTGCGTCAAAGTCCTCAAACCAATACGGCCCCTTCTCTTCGGCAAGTTCATCGAAGATTTTGTTCACATGATCTATCTTTGCCTGTTGCTCTAACTCTTCGGGATCCGACAGTTCTTCCTTTACGAATCTTTTGATGTGAATGACTGAGCTTTTTGCGGACTCAAGGGAAAGTCTGTGACCTGTAAAAAGATATTTTGCAAGCGCATGCTTCGTTTCAGCCGCTACTTTTCGCGAAGAGCAAAAGATTCGAAAATCATCGACATATCGCACAAAGTGCACGTTTAGATGTAGGAGAAAATTGTCGACGTCGATTAGGCAGGCCTCGGCTAGCACAATGGAGGCAAAAGGTCCGACCGGAAGTCCTTGAGATTGTTTCCCTGTAAGAAGATTCAGAAAGCGTTCTATATTTTGTGACCGCTCGACTGGAACAGCAGCAATTTCCATCGCATTCTGTATCCGATGCTGACTAATTTGATTATAAAAATCGGATATGTCGGCATTCAGTGCGTAGGATATGTCACCGGTATTCGCAAGTTCTTTCGATCGCGAATGGTAATCTTTCCAGCCGCTGTCGGGAGCAAAAAACGCTCCTTCGGGCGTGAGCTGAATTCTATAGGAGCAGACAATTCGTTGATCGGCTGGTACCCGCGCTTTTTCGATCAGGTCGGAAGCCTCATAAACTGCCGCTGTATAGAGAAGATGATCAAGTGGATCAAGCTGCGTGGCTGCCCTAAAGCCACCGCCAGGCTTAAGTGCCATCATTACCCTGTCAGGTCGTACTTTGTGCTCCGCTAAATCGACGTTCTCAAGGAAGGGCCCTATAGAGTTCCAGTCGTGCGCAATCGCATCATATTCAAACGGCAAAGGAAAAATATCTGTATCGCCGAATTTCCGAACGTGCGTGAGGGCCCAAGAAAGCGAAGCAGCTTGGAGAGTGTCGGGCATAGAGTGGCTCAAGTTTATATCTCAAACTAGCTCCGTAGAAAGTTGTCATAGTTTGCTTGGTCGAACCGAGATCTATTCCCACTCGATGGTGCCGGGGGGTTTGGATGTGATGTCGTAGACGACGCGGTTGATTCCCTTGATCTCGTTCACGATGCGGCTGGAGATGGTCTTGAGCACGTCGTAGGGGAGCGGGACCCAGTCGGCGGTCATTCCGTCTTCTGACGTGACGGCGCGGATGGCGCAGGTGTAGGCGTAGGTGCGCTGGTCGCCCATGACTCCCACGCTTTTGACGGGAAGCAGGACGGCGAAGGACTGCCAGATTTGCTGGTAGAGTCCGGCGCGTTTGATTTCGGAGACGACGATGTCGTCGGCTTCCTGCAGGAGGGCGACGCGCTCGGGGGTGATTTCGCCGAGGATGCGGACGGCGAGTCCGGGGCCGGGGAACGGCTGGCGCTCCAGGATGTCAGAGGGCATGCCGAGGTCGCGGCCGATGCGGCGGACTTCGTCCTTGAAGAGGTCGCGGAGCGGCTCGACGAGCTTGAGCTTCATGGTGTCGGGCAGGCCGCCGACGTTGTGGTGGCTCTTGATGGTTTGCGACGGGCCTTTGACGGAGGAGGACTCGATGACGTCGGGGTAGAGCGTACCTTGCACGAGGAAGGCTACTTCCGAGCTTGAGTTTCCTGACTGCTTGAAGATTCGCTCGGCCTCCTGGTCGAAGACGGCGATGAATTCGTTGCCGATGATTTTGCGCTTAGTTTCGGGATCGGTGACGCCGGCGAGCCGGGTAAGGAAGCGCGAGCTGGCGTCGACGGCGACGAGGTTGAGGCCGAGCTTGTTGCGCAGATTTTCCTGGACTTTGAAGAACTCGTTTTTGCGGAGGACTCCGTTGTCGACGAAGACACAGGTGAGGCGGTCGCCGATGGCGCGGTGGACGAGGACGGCGGCGACCGAGGAGTCGACTCCGCCGGAGAGCGCGCAGATGGCGTGGCCTTCGCCCACCTGATTGCGGATGGAGGAGACGGTGGACTGGATGAAGTGCTTGGGGGTCCAGTCAGGCGCGGCCTTGCAGATGTTGAAGAGGAAGTTGCGGAGCAGGTCCTTGCCCTGCGCGGTGTGGTGGACTTCGGGGTGGAACTGCACGGCCCAGATGCGGCGCTCGGGGTTGGCGATTCCGGCGACGGCGTTGGAGGTTTTGGCCGTGAGGTGGAAGCCGGGCGGCAGCTCGATGGCTTCGTCGCCGTGGGACATCCAGACGTTGAGCGAGGCGGGCAGGCCGGTGAAGAGCGGATTGGCGGCGTCGATGATGTTGACCTGCGCGTGGCCGTACTCGCGCTTTTCGGCTGAGCGGACGCGTCCGCCGAGATGGTGGGTGATGAACTGGAGTCCGTAGCAGATGCCGAGGATGGGCAGGCCGAGCGAGAGCACGGCAGGGTCGGCGGGCGGTGCATCGGAATCGTAAACAGAACAGGGGCCGCCGGAGAGCACGATGCCGATGGGGTTCTGCGCGCGGATCTGGTCAATGGAAGCGGTGCAGGGAAGAACGATGGAGAAGACGTTCTGTTCACGAATGCGGCGTGCGATGAGCTGGGTGTACTGCGAGCCGAAGTCCAGGATGACGATCGAGGAGGTGTCCACGACTTAGTTTACAAGGGACTGGCCGTCCAGGCACACGCGCCCTGGGCGCATGCAGCTCGAACTGTTGGGCTCCTCCCGGTTGGTTGGAAGCTATCTCTGGGCAGGTTGGGGCTGGTTGAAGGCGTGCCAAAACTCGACGAAGGCAGTGAGGCGGGCGATCTGGAAGAAGTCGGAGATGATGCAATAGAGGACGGAGCCGACGGCCCACCAGGCATAGAGGGAGTTGCCTTGTACGATGGCCTCGAAGGGCAGGGGTA
>Ga0335075_10002046_pt1 | contig 32788 bp, 26 predicted proteins | sample Lox_Sample_24_FD_206723 | JGI IMG/M metagenome (GOLD analysis project Ga0335075, IMG submission 206723) | Soil microbial communities from Loxahatchee National Wildlife Refuge, Florida, United States - Lox_Sample_2.4 | ecosystem: Environmental > Terrestrial > Soil > Wetlands | place: USA...
ATGATCCGCTATCTCAAGAACCCGGTCGCGCTCGGCGTGCTGGCGATCGTGCTGCTGATCCTCGTCGCCAGCACCTTCTCGATCGTGCCGGAGACGAAGCAGGCGGTGATCGTCCGCTTCGGCGAGCCGCAGCGCGTCATCAACCGCTACGACCGGAATGCCGGCCTCGGCCCGGGCGGCGCGGGCATCGTGGCCCGCATCCCCTTCGTCGAGCAGATCCACTGGATCGACAAGCGCGTCCTCTCGATCGAGCTGGAGAACCAGCCGGTCCTCTCCACCGATCAGCTGCGGCTCGAGGTGGACGCCTTCGCGCGCTTCCGGATCACCGATCCGCTGCAGATGTACATCGCCGCCCGCACCGAGGAGAATCTGGCCAGCCAGCTGAGGCCGATCCTCGGCTCCGCGCTGCGCAACGAATTCGGCCGGGTGCCGTCGCAGGCTTTGCTCACCCCCGAGCGCGGCGAGATGATGACCAACATCCGGAACGCGCTGAACCGCGTCGCCCGGCAATATGGCGCCGAGATCGTCGACGTGCGGATCAAGCGCGCGGATCTGCCCACCGGCACGCCGCTCGATTCCGCCTATCAGCGGATGCGGACGGCGCGTGAGCAGGAGGCAACCTCGATCATCGCGCAGGGCAACCGCCAGGCGCAGATCATCCGCGCCGACGCCGACGCCGAGGCGGCCGCCACTTATGCGAGCGCCTTCAACCGCGACCCGGAATTCTACGATTTCTATCGCGCCATGCAGTCCTACCAGCTGAGCTTCCTCGGCAATCGGGACGGGCAGCGCGGCCGGTCGAGCATCATCCTGTCGCCGAACAACGATTATCTTCGTCAGTTCCGGGGCAGTCGCTGAACGGGCATTCAAACCCCGTTCAGCCGCCCCATCTAGCGTGCCTGAGGTCCGGTGGGCTGCGGACCGAAGTTAAGGAAGGATAGCGAAAGTGCGTTACGTTTATGGGATTACGGCGGCCATCCTGATCGGTGGCGCAGCAGCCACCCTGAGCAATCCGGTCGGCGCGCAGACCGCGCAGAACGAGCCCGGCACCATCCGCGCCGCGCCCCCGCCCGGCGCGCCGAGCAGCTTCGCCGATCTGGCGCAAAGGCTGCAGCCCGCGGTGGTCAACATCTCCACCCGCCAGTCCGTCACCGTCCGCCAGCAGCAATTGCCGCCGGGCTTCGAGGATTTCTTCCGGCGCTTCGGCGGCGAGGTCCCGAACCGCGGCGGGCAAGGGCAGGGCCAGGGACAGGGCCAGGATGGCGACGGCACCGTGCGGCAGCGCGGCGGCTCGCTCGGCTCCGGCTTCATCATCTCGCCGGACGGCTATATCGTCACCAACAATCACGTGGTCGCCCCGGCCCGGCCGGACGCGGTGGTCGAGCAGATCACCGTCACTCTCTCCGACCGCACCGAATATGAGGCGGAGGTGGTCGGCCGCGATCCGACTACGGACATCGCCGTCCTCAAGGTCAATCCGCGCGGCGCCTTGCCGTTCGTCCGCTTCGGCGATTCGACCCAGACCCGGGTCGGCGACTGGGTGATCGCGATCGGCAATCCGTTCGGCCTCGGCGGCACGGTGACCGCGGGCATCGTCTCGGCCGTGCACCGCAACATCAATGCCGGCCTCTACGACCGCTACATCCAGACCGACGCCTCGATCAATTCGGGCAATTCGGGCGGTCCGATGTTCGACATCAACGGCAATGTGATCGGCATCAACACCGCCCTGATCTCGCCGACCGGCGGCAATGTCGGCATCGGCTTCGCCATCCCGGCCGAGCAGATCGCGCCGGTGGTCGAGCAGCTGCGTCGCGGCCAGCGCGTCCAGCGCGGCTATATCGGCGTGTCGCTCCAGAATATCGACGAGGGCCTGGCCAGCGCGCTCAACATCGACCGCAACCGCGGCGAGCTGATCCGCTCGGTCACCGCGGGCGGCCCGGCCGACCGCGCCGGCATCCGCCAGGGCGACGTCGTCATCTCCGTCGCCGGCCAGCCGGTGACCCCGGATCAGACGCTCGCCTATCTCGTCTCGCGCCAGGCGATCGGGTCGCGCATCCCGGTCGAGCTGATCCGCAACGGCCAGCGCCAGACCGTCAACGTCGCGGTCGCCTCGCGGCCCACGGACGAGGAGCTGGCGCGGCTCAACGGCGGCGACGACGGCGACAATACGGACGAGGGCGGCGAAGGCGGCGCCAAGCCGACCGAGACCCAGTCGGCCGGCCAGCGCGCGACCCAGCAGGCGCTCGGCCTGTCGCTCGAGGCGCTGACTCCGGCGCGGGCGCGGGAGCTGCGGCTCAACGATCCGAACCTGCGGGGCCTGGTCGTGACCAGCGTCGATCCGAACAGCGATGCCGGCCAGCGCGGCGTGCAGAACGGCGACATCATCATCTCGGTCAACCAGGTGCCGGCGACGACCACCGAGGTCGTGGCCTCGCAGATCGAGACGGCCCGCCGCTCCGGCCGCCGCAACGTCGCCTTGCTAGTCAGGCGCGGCAACGGTCCGCCCGCTTATGTGGGCGTCGAGCTGACCCGGCCGGCGGCGACGCCGACCCCGGCTCCGGCAACGCCGCGCAGGCCGTGAGCGCAGCCGCCGGGGTGGGCACCCAGAGCGGCTCCTTGCGGGAGCTTACCTTCCGGGCCGTCCTCCTCGGCGGACTGATCACGCTCGTTTTCACCGCCGCGAACGTCTATCTCGGGCTTCGCGTCGGGCTGACCTTCGCGACCTCCATTCCGGCCGCCGTCATCTCGATGGCGATCCTCAGGATGTTCAGCGGCTCGAACATCCTCGAGAACAATATCGTCCAGACCATCGCCTCGGCGGCGGGGACGCTGGCGGCGATCATCTTCGTGCTTCCCGGCCTCGTCATCATCGGCTGGTGGAACGGCTTCCCTTACTGGACCACCGCGCTTGCAACCGCCTGCGGCGGCATATTGGGCGTGATGTTCTCCATCCCGCTGAGACGCGCGCTCGTCGTCGACACGCCTTTGCCCTATCCCGAAGGCGTCGCGGCCGCCGAGGTGCTTAAGGTCGGCGCTGGCAGTCGGGAGGGCGATGCGGAGAACCGGGTCGGCCTGCGCCTGATCGTCCTCAACGCGCTGGCGGCGGGCGCCTTCACACTCGTCGCGAAGACCCGGCTGCTGGCCGAGGAGGTCGCCTATTTCTTCCATATCGGCGCCTCGTCGACCGGCGTGGCCGGCGGCCTCTCCTATGCCCTGTTCGGCGCCGGCCACCTGGTCGGCCTCTCCGTGGGCATGGCGAACCTCACCGGCCTGATCATCGGCTGGTTCGTCCTGCTGCCGATCCTGACCGCGGGCGTGGCCGGCGAGGCCGCGCAGGTCGCCAACACCGTCTTCCGCTCGGACGTCCGCTTCTTCGGCGCCGGCGTGATCGGCGTCGCCGCGATCTGGACCTTGCTCAGGCTGCTCGGTCCGATCCTCAAGGGCATCAAGGGCGCGCTCGCCGCCTCCAGCAAGCGCACCGGCGGCGAGGAACTGCCGCTGGTCGAGCGCGACATTCCGATCGGTCGGGTGGCGACCGTCATCCTGCTCATGCTCATCCCGATCGCCTTCCTGCTCTGGCAGTTCCTGAGCACGACGCCGCTCGCCGGCAGCGCGAGCAGCATCATCCCGCTGACCCTGGTCTTCGTGCTGGTCGCGGGCATCGTGATCGCCTCGGTTTGCGGCTATATGGCCGGCCTGATGGGCGCGTCGAACAGCCCGATCTCCGGCATCGGTATTCTCGCCATCCTCTCTGCTGCCCTGCTCCTCGGCTGGCTGTTCGGCGGAGGCGGGGACGAGCAGCAGAAGGCGCTGGTCGCCTATGCTTTGTTCACCACCGCCATCGTGTTCGGCATCGCCACCATCTCCAACGACAATTTGCAGGATCTCAAGACCGGCCAGCTGGTCGGCGCGACGCCGTGGCGGCAGCAGCTGGCGCTGGTCTACGGCGTGATCTTCGGCGCGCTGGTGATCCCGCCCATCCTCAACCTGCTCGCCTCCCAATATGGCTTTGCCGGCCAGCCGGGGGCGGGGCCGCAGGCGCTCGCCGCGCCGCAGGCGGGCCTTATTTCGGCGATCGCCAATGGCGTGCTGGGCGGCGACCTCAACTGGAAGATGATCGGCATGGGCGCGGCGACCGGCGTCGTCGCGATCCTCGTCGATGCGATGCTGGGCAAGGCCAAGCTGCTGCGCCTGCCGCCGCTCGCCGTCGGCATCGGCATCTACCTGCCCATGACGGTGACCGTGCCCATCGCGATCGGCTCGGTGCTCGGCTGGCTCTACGACAAGCGGGCGGAGCGCGCCGCCAACCCCGCCTTCGCCAAGCGGATGGGCGTGCTGCTCGCCACCGGCCTCATCGTCGGCGACAGCCTCGCGAACGTCGCCTTCGCCGGCTATGTCGCCCGCTTCGGCCTGCCCGAGGGTTTCTTGCCGGAGGGCGCCGAGCATTATGCCGAACTGGCCGGCGTGGCGCTGTTCGGCGCCATGCTCTACGCCTTGTATCGCTACACCCGGCGCGTCTCGTCGGCGCCGCCCGCGGCCCAGGCTCAGTAACCGAAGCCCTTCACCTTGCGGTGGCCGCCGAGGATGTGGCTGCACAATTCCTTGGCGGTCCAGGTGCGCTGGACGCCGAGCTCGGCCTGTTTGACCAGCTCGACGATCGCCGCGTTGACCGGGGCCTGCGCGCCCAGCGCTTCCGCGAGCTTCACGACCTCGCCGTTCAGATAGTCGATTTCGGTCGGGCGGGCGGCGTCGAAATCGTCGGCCATCGAACCGCGTCCCTTGGGGTCGATCTTCTGCACCTTCAGGAAGAGCTTGTTGAAGATGAAGTCCGGCGCGCCGATCACGTGCGGCAACAGCTCCGGGCCGACCTTGCCGATCTTGAACGGCTTGATGCCCGCTTGCTTGAGCAGGGCGAGGGTTTCGATGATCGCGGCCGCGAAGACCCGGCGGAAGTCGCGCTGCTTGAGCTCGGCGAGATAGGTCTCGCCCGAGAGCGCGTTGATCGCATTGTTCAGGTTGAACAGCAATTTGCCCCAGGCGACGCCCTGCATGTCCTTGGCGAGCAGCAGGCGGCCGGGCCGGTCGCCGATCCGGGTCGCCAGGTCGCGGCTCACCTCATGGTCCGCGGCGATCAGGTCGCCCCAGGTCGCGCGATGCCAGCGGCCGGGGCCGAGGCGCACGACATTGTAGGGGACCATGGCCTGGATCACCTCCTGCCGCGACAGACGCTTGCGCAATATGTCGGGATTGGAGACGCCGTTCTGCAGGCTGATCACGGTGGCGCCGCCCTTGGCGTGGCGGGCGATTTCCTTCGCCGCCGCCTCGGTCCCCGTGCTCTTCACGGTGAGCAGGATGATGTCCGCCTTGCGCAAGGCCGCCGGCTTGGTCTCGAACTGGATCCGGTCCGGCTCGAACTTCACGGAGAATTTCTCCATGTCGCTGACCGCGAGGCCGTGCTGGGCGATCTCCTGCTTCAGCCGGTCGCGGCCAAGGAAGGTGACGTCGAGGCCGGCCGCCAGCCAGAGGCCGCCGACATAGCAGCCGATCGAGCCGGCGCCGTGGACGATGATCTTGGGACCCTCGGGCAGGATTCAGCCCCTTCCTCGATAGCCGGCGACGCCCTGGTCCGGCACCCACAGGGCTTCGGGCGGGGCGCCGGTCTGCCAGAAGATGTCGATCGGAATGCCGCCGCGCGGATACCAATAGCCGCCGATGCGCAGCCATAGCGGCTTCATCTCGTCCGCCAGCCGCTGGCCGATGCCGACGGTAACATCCTCGTGGAAGCCGCAATGGTTGCGGAACGCGCCGAGGAACAGCTTCAGCGACTTGGATTCGACGATGGTTTCGCCCGGCGCATAGTCGATCACCAGATGCGCGAAATCGGGCTGGCCGGTGACCGGGCAGAGCGAGGTGAATTCGGGCGCGGCGAAACGGACCAGATAGAGCGCGCCCGGCCGCGGATTGGGCACATAGTCCAGCCGCGCCTCCTCGGGGGAGGCGGGCAGGGCGCTGGCCTGGCCGAGATGCGTGAGCTCCATCGGCGCGTCTCTAGCGAGTCGGGCCGCGCAGCGCTAGGAGGCCTCTATGCGCCTCCCCCAGCTGTTGCTTCCGCTTGTCGCCGCCACCCAGTTCGCTGGCGCCATCGCCGCCTCTGCCCAGCCGCCCGCGCCGCAATCCGAACGCGCCAGGGCCTGGTGGGCGACCGTCGCCACGCTCGCCGCCGACGACATGGAAGGGCGCGAGGCCGGGAGCGAGGGCCATCGCCGCGCCTCCGAGCTCGTCGCCCGGCGCTTCGCGGCGCTCGGCCTGGAGCCGGCCGGGGAGAACGGCACCTTTTTCCAGGCGGTGCGGCTCGAGGAAAAGCGCTTCACGCTGGCCGCCACCGGCGCGGCCCTGGTCGCCAACGGCGCAAGTACGCCGCTCGCCGTGCCCGGCGACGTCTTCTTCCGCATCGCCGGCGGGCCGCCGCCCGAGCGGGTCGACGCGCCGCTCGTCTTCATCGGCTACGGCTTCCACCTGCCGGAAGCGGGGCATGACGATTTGGCGGGACTGGACCTCCGGGGCAGGATCGCGGTGGTGATCAATGGCGCGGGGCCGGACAGCCTGCCCGGCGCGCTCAAGTCCCACGCCCGCGCCGACCGGGCGCGCCAGCTGCTCGCGCGCGGCGCCGTCGGCGTGATCACCATCAATCCCGCTGGCCCGGGCGAGCAGCCCTGGGCGGCGACCAGCCGGCTCGCCGTCACCCCCGGAATGTACCCGGCCGATCCACAAATCCGCACCCTGCGCGCGCCCTTCCTGACCGCGATCCTGAACACGGCGGCCGCCGACCGGCTGTTCGCCGGCGCGCCCCACACCTTCGCCGCCCTCTCCGCCGACGCCCGGGCCGGTCGGCCGATCGCCGGCTTCCCGCTGACGCCGCGCCTTACCGCGACGCTCGTCACCACCACGCGGACCATCGAGACGCGCAACGTCCTCGCCCGGCTGCCCGGCAGCGACGCGCGGCTGCGGAGCGAGCATGTCCTGCTCACCGCCCATCTCGACGGGCTGGGGATCAGCGCGCCGGTCAATGGCGACCGCATCTACAATGGCGCGCTCGACAATGCGGCGGGCGTCGGCGCCCTGCTCGACATCGCCGGCGAATATCGCCGCACCGGCGCGCGGCCGCGCCGGTCCATCCTGTTCGCCGCCGTGACCGCGGAGGAGAAGGGGCTGCTCGGCTCGCGCTGGTTCGCCCGCGCCCCCACGGTGCCGCGCGCCTCGATCGTCGCCAATCTCAACTACGACATGGCGCTGCCGCTCTTCCCCCTGCGCTCGATCATCGTGTTGGGCTCTGACGAAAGCAGCCTCGGCGCCGACGCCCGCGCCATCGGCCAGACCATGGGCCTGCCGGTCGCGCCCGATCCCTTTCCGGAACGCAACTCCTTCATCCGCTCCGACCAGTACAGCTTCATCGAGGAGGGCATTCCGGCGCTCGCCTTCAAGTTCGGCTTCCAGGCGGGGACGCCGGAGGCCGCGGCCGAGACCGCATGGCGGCGGGACATCTATCACGGCCCGAGCGACGATCCGTCGCAGGCCGTCCATGCGGACGACGAGATCAGGCTGCACGATTTCATCGCCGCGCTGGCGTTGCGCGTCGCCAATGCCGACGCCCGGCCGCGCTGGAACGACGACAGCTTCTTCCGCCGCTTCGCGCGGCCATAAGGGGGCACGATGGGGGCAAAGGCGATCATTCTCGGTTCGCTGCTGGTCGCGGGGAGCGCCGCGCAGCCGGCGCCGTCGTCCGGCCCGTCCTCGGCCCCGCCTTTGCTGCCGGCCGCCCAGGGCGAGGCGATCGCGGCGGAGGTCTCCGGCGCGCGCGCGATGCAGACCGTCCGCTTGCTCTCCACCAACCACCGGATGCGCGGCTCCGCCGGGTTCCGCGCCGCCGCCGAGACGATCCGCGACCGGCTCCGCGACTATGGCCTGGAGGGCGTCGAGATCATCTCGCTCCCCGCCGACGGCAATATCTTCTACGGCACCCAGCGCTCGCGGCCCGGCTGGAACGCGCGCTCGGCCGAATTGTGGGAGGGCACGACCCGGATCGCCTCCTGGGCCGAACAGCCTCTGGTCCTCGCGCAGGACAGCGTCTCCGGCCACGCCGAGGCGGAACTGGTCGATATCGGCGCGGGGACCGACGACGCCGATTATGCCGGCAAGGAGCTGCGCGGCCGCCTCGTCCTGACCTCCTCCCAGCCCGAGGCGGTGCAGGAGCGCGCGATCGGCCGCCACGGCGCCGCGGGCATCGTCTCCTGGGCGCAGAATCAGCGCACCGGCTGGTATGGCGACGACGAGACGCTGCTGCGCTGGGGCCATCTCGCCACGTTCTCCGAGCATCCGACCTTCGCCTTCATGGTCACGCCGGCGCGGGCCCGTGCCTGGCAGGCGCGGCTCCAGCGCGGCGAGACGATCCGGCTGCGCGCCGCGGTCGACGCCGGGCGCGAGCCCAGCGCCTATCTGATCCCGACCGCGGTGATTCCCGGACGCCGCCGAGACCAGGAGATCGTCTATTCCTGCCATCTCGATCATCCCAATCCGGGCGCGAACGACAATGGCTCGGGCTGCGCGGGCGCGCTGGAGGTGGCGCGAACGCTGAGCCAGTTGGTGCGCAGCGGCGTGTTGCCGCGGCCCGAGCGGACGCTTCGCTTCATCTGGCCGTCCGAGATCGAGGCGACCATCGCGCTTCTGAACGCCCGCCCGGACTTCGTCCGCCGGACGCTGGCGACGATCCATCTCGACATGATCGGCGGCAATACGGAGATCACCAAGTCGGTGCTGCGCGTGCGCGGCTCGCCGCCGAGCCTGCCGAGCTTCGTCTCCGACGTCGGCTTCACCTTCGCCCATTGGGTGAACGACCAGTCCGAGCAGTTCGCCAATAGCGGCGCCGCGCCCTGGCCCTTGCTCGAACAGGAAGGCGACCGCCGGGCGCTGCAGGCGATCGTCGGCGGCTTCGACCAGGGCAGCGACCATGAGGTGTGGACCGAGGGCAGCTTCCGGGTCCCCGTCATCTACATCGCCGACTGGCCGGACCGCTACATCCACACCCAGCGCGACGTACCCGGCAATCTCGATCCGACCAAGCTCAGGCGCGCGATCTTCATCGCGGCGGCCTCGGGCTGGTATCTGGCGACGCTGGACAATGGCGTGAACCGGTTGCCTGACCGGGCCGGCGCTTTGGAGCGGGCCGCGGCCATGCAGCGGCGGGAAACCGCCTTGCTGGACGGCGGTGCGCCGCCCGACACCATCCTCGCGCTCCGCCGCGCCTTTCGCTGGTCCGAGGGCCAGCGGGCCGCGTCCTACCAGCGCTTTGGCCTGACCGTTTCGAACGAAGACCGGCTGGGAGGCCTGCTGACGGTGGGCACCTGGCCGATCGCGCCGTCCGGCGTGGTGTATCGCCGCGTCCGCAACGAGGGGCCGATGAACGGCTTCGGCTATAGCTGGTTCGACGACCGGCTGGCCCGTGCCGGGCTGACCCGTCCGCGCCTGCTGTCTCGACAAACCGTCTGGGACGGCCCGTCTTACGGCTATGAGGCGCTGAACCTGGTCGACGGGCAGCGGAGCCTTGCTGAGATTCGGGATGTGCTGACGGGCACGCTCGGCGCCGTCCCGGTGGAGGACGTGGCGGAATATCTGGACATACTCGCGCGTCTCGGCGTGCTGGAAAGGGTGGTCGACTGATGGATCTCGGAATTGCGGGGCGGAACGCGATCGTCTGCGCGTCGAGCAAGGGGCTGGGCCGCGCCTGCGCGACCGAACTGGCCCGGGCCGGCGCGCGGGTGGCGATCAACGGGCGGGACGGCGACCTGCTGGAGCGGGTGCGCGGCGAGATTGCCGGCGAGACCGGCGCCGAGGTGATCGCCATCGTCGGCGACATGTCCATGCCGGAGGGTCGCGCCGCCCTGCTCGGCGCGTTCGACCGCGTCGACATTCTCGTCAACAACAATGGCGGGCCGCCGCCGCGCGACTTCCGCGCCGTCGATCATGACGCTCTGCTCGCCGGGCTGGAGGCGAACATGATCGCGCCGATCGCGTTGATCCAGGCGGTGATCGACGCGATGGTGGAGCGCCGCTTCGGGCGGATCGTCAACATCACCTCGGGCTCGGTGAAGGCGCCTCTGGCCGGGCTCGATCTGTCGAGCGGCGCGCGCGCCGGCCTGACCGGCTTCGTCGCCGGCGTGGCGCGGCAGGTGGCGCACGCCAATGTCACGATCAACAATCTGCTGCCCGGCGCCTTCGATACCGACCGGATCGCCTCCTTCATCGCCACCCAGTCGGCGCGGACGGGCCGGGATCCGGCCGAGCTGCGGCGGGAGCGGGAGCAGGGCATTCCGGCGAAGCGCATGGGCGATCCCGCCGAGTTCGGCGCGGCCTGCGCCTTTCTCTGCTCGGCCCAGGCGGGCTATATCACCGGCCAGAGCCTGCTGATCGACGGCGGCGCCTTTCCGGGGATTCTCTGACCCATGGATTCGCTGGTTTCCACCGATTGGCTCGCGGGCGAACTGGGCGCGGCGGACCTGCGCCTGCTCGACGCCACCGGCTTCCTCCCCGGCGCGGGCCGCGATGCGCGGGCGGAGTTCGAGGCGGGACATATCCCCGGCGCGGTCCGCTTCGATCTGGAGGAGGTTTCGGACCCGGCGAGCGCGCTGCCGCACACCTGGCCGCCGGCGCATGTCTTCGCCAGCCGGATGCGCGCGCTCGGCATCGGCGATCACGACCGGATCGTGGTCTACGACAACAGCCCCTTGCACACGAGCGCGCGGGCCTGGTGGCTGCTCAGGAGCTTCGGCGCCAGGCAGGTCGCGATCCTCGACGGCGGGCTGGCGAAATGGACCGCGGAGGGCCGAACGCTGGAGAGCGGCGCGCCGGCGCCGCGCCCCGGCCATTTCACCGCGCAGCCGGTGGCGGAGGCGGTGCTGGACAAGGCGCAATTGCTCTCGCTGGTCGGCCGGGACAGCCATGTCATCGCCGACGCGCGGGGCGCCGATCGCTTCACCGGTGTGGCGGGCGAGCCGCGCCCGGGGCTCGCCGCCGGTCACATTCCCGGATCGCGCAGCCTGCCGCAGAGCGATTTCTTCCGCGCCGACAACAGCTTCAAGCAGGGCGCGGCGCTCCGGGCGGCCTTCGACGCGGCCGGCGTGGATCTGTCGAAACCTCTGGTCACCACCTGCGGCTCGGGGGTCACCGCCTGCGTGATCCTGTTCGGCGCGCATCGGCTCGGCAAAACCGACCTGCAACTCTATGACGGCAGCTGGAGCGAGTGGGGCGCCGACCCCGAAACGCCCAAGGCGACGGGAGCGGCGGGATGAGCGGTGGCGAGGATCTGAAGCCCGATACGAAGCTGGTCGGGGCCGGACGGCGGCCGGAATGGACGCAGGGGATCGTCAACCCGGCGGTGTGGCGCGCCTCCACCATCTTGTTCGACAGCATTGCGGAGATGCACGCGGCCGAACCGCCCACGGACGGCACGCTCCATTATGGCCGCAACGGCACGCCGACCACCTGGGCGCTGCAGGACGCAATCACGGGGCTGGAGGCGGGCGCGGCGCTGACCCGGCTCTTCCCCTCGGGCTCGGCGGCGGTGGCCGGGGCGCTGCTGACCGTGCTCGGCGCGGGCGACGAATTGCTGATGGTCGACACGACGTACGGCCCGACCCGCGCTCTGTGCGACACGGTGCTCAAGCGCTACGGCGTCACCACCCGCTATTACGATCCGATGGTCGGCGCCGGCATCGCCGAGCTGATCGGCGACAAGACGAAGGCGATCTTCCTGGAAAGCCCCGGCACCTACACGTTCGAGGTGCAGGACATTCCCGCCATCTGCGCGGCGGCGAAGGCGCGCGGCATCGCCACCCTGATCGACAACACCTGGGCGACGCCGCTCTATCTCCCCGCGATCGCGCTCGGCGTGGACGTCTCCATCGTCGCGGGCACCAAATATATCGGCGGCCATGCGGACGTGATGCTGGGCTCGGTGACCGTGACCGAGGCCTGGGCGACGCGGCTGGAGCGGACGCGGCGCGTGCTCGGCCAGACCGCGGGGCCGGACGATGCCTGGCTGGCGCTCAGGGGCCTGCGCACTTTGGGCATCCGCCTGGCCCGGCATCACGACAGCGGCCTCAAGGTCGCGCGCTGGCTGGCGGAGCAGCCACAGGTGGCGCGGGTCCTGCACCCGGGCCTTCCCTCCTGTCCCGGCCACGACCTCTTCCAGCGCGACTTCAAGGGCGCGAGCGGGCTCTTCTCCTTCGTGCTGAACGGCGGCGACGAGGCCGCGCAAACGCGGCTGATCGAGCGCCTCGCCTTGTTCGGCATCGGCTATAGCTGGGGCGCGTTCGAGAGCCTCGCCGTGCCCGGTCACGTCACCCGCACCGCGACGGCGCCGGAATTCGAGGGACCGCTGGTGCGGCTCCATGTCGGGCTCGAGGATCCGGACGACCTGATCGCCGACCTGGCGCAGGCGCTGGCGGATTATCCGTCCCCCTGAACTCGTTTCAGGATCCAAGGTGGCTGCGGTACTGAGCCGGCCGTCATGCACCGGCAGGGGTCTCGCCCCTGGACCCTGAAACGAGTTCGGGGGACGAGGGGCAATTGTCGCGGTGCTCTATATCTAGCTGAGCAGCCCGGCCAGATCGTCCAGCGCCATGTCGAGCTGCCGCGCGAGGCGGATCGCCGCCGCGCGGGAGGGGGTGCCGCCGCCGCCCGCGGCGAGCAGCGCCTCGACGCCCGCCGCGGCCCAGAGCGCGGTCTCGTTGGCGAGGGCCTCGAAGCGGCGCTGCACGACCGGCAAAGCGAGATCGTAGGCGCTGGAGATGCGCGCGGCCTCGTCCAGCGCGCCGTCATGCGCCTTTTCCTCGCCCGCGATCCGCTCGACGAGGCGCAGCGCCTCGCGCAGCTGCGCGATCTGGCGGCCCGGGTCGGGGCCGGCGGTGGGCGGGGCAGGGGGCGCCTGATGCGTCATGGCGCCCCGGACGCTAGGCCCGGGTGCCTAATGAAGCGCTAACGCCGCGCCCGATCGGGCTCAGTTGGGAACGGAGACCGCCGCTTCCTGGCCGTCGCCCTGCGGCAGCTGCAACATGGTCTGGACCAGGGTGCCGCGGCTCACGACGGCGGTCTGCGGGTCACCGGCGACCGAGCGCGCGCCGAGCGCGGCGCGATCCGAACGGGCGACCTGGAGCAGATTGTTCTCGACCGCGCTGCGCGGCTGCGGCCCGCCGAACAGGGCCTGCAGCGCCTGCTGGCGCGGATCGGTGGCGCCGACATCGGCCTCGCCCGGCCGCGGCGGCGTCAGCGCGAAATCGGGCGGCACCGCCAGCGGCACGTTGCGCGCGACCGCGAATTCGTCGGGCCCGCGGCCACCGCCGAACGGACCGCCGCCGCTGGCGCAGCCGGCGACGAGGGTGGCGGCCGATACGGCCAGGACGAGACGGGCGGCGTTACGCATGATCAACTTTCCTTCTTCGGCGCCTTGCCATCGCGCATCAGGAGCGCGCGCACAAGCAAAAGCAGCACGCCGATGGTAATCGCGGCGTCGGCGACATTGAAGACCAAAAAGGGCCTGAACTCGCCGAAATGGAGGTCCGCATAGTCGACCACATAGCCGAGCCGGACGCGGTCGATGATATTGCCGAGCGCGCCGCCGAGCACCATCGCCAGCGCCACCGAATCGGCGCGCTTGCGCTCCTTCCACAGCCAGACCGTGACGAAGGTCGCGATCGCGCCGGTCAGCAGCACCAGCAGCCAGCGGCCCCAGAAGCTGCTCGCCGAGAGCAGGCCGAGCGAGACGCCGTTATTCTCCACCCAGCGCAGGTTGAAGAAATCGGTGATCCGGATCGTCCAGTCGGGCTGGCCCTTCAGGTTCAGCGGATAGGTGACCACCCATTTCACCGCCTGGTCGAAGACGAAGATCAGGAAGGCGATGACCAGGGCCTGGGCGCGCAGTGCCTTCAGGCGCAGTTTCTCCGCCGGGGAAAGGCCCGGCGCGGCCGGCGTCGGGCTCTCCTCGGCCGGAGCGTCCGTCACGTTACCCATTCACCACCCCCTCGCAGCGGTCGCAGAGATCGCCGTCCTCCACCACTTCGGGCAGCAGGCGCCAGCAGCGGCCGCATTTCGCATGATCCGTTCGCGTCACATCGATTCCTTCGCCCGCATTGGGCACGACTTCGGACACGATGAAGATTTCGGCGAGCGCGGCCAAGTCCCCGCCAGCGAGGGCGAGTTCCGAATCGGGATAGGCGACCTTCGCCTCCAGGCTGGAGCCGATCGCCTTCTCGCGCCGCAGCGGCTCGATCGCCTCGGTCACCTTCTCACGGCTGGCGCGGATCGCATCCCACTTCGCGCCCAGCGCCGCATCGAGCCAGCCGGCGTCGATCTCCGGCCACTCCTGCAGATGCACCGAACCATGCGCCGGGAAGCGGGTCTGCCAAGCCTCCTCGGTGGTGAAGCAGAGGATCGGCGTCAGCCAGCGCACCAGAGCGTGGAAGGTGGTGTCGAGGACGGTCCGATAGGCGCGGCGCTTGGGGTCGTCCGCCGCGTCGCAATAGAGGCTGTCCTTGCGGATATCGAAGAAGAAGGCGGAGAGATCGTCATTGGCGAAGGCCATGAGCGCCCGCGCATAGCGGTTGAACTCATAACCCTCCGCCGCCTCGCGCAGCTCCGCGTCCAGCTCGGCGAGCCGATGCAGCACCCAGCGCTCCAGCTCCGGCATCTCCGCGGAGGCGACCTTCTCGGCGTCGGTGTATCCGTCCAGCGCGCCGAGCAGATAGCGGAAGGTGTTGCGCAATTTGCGATAGGCGTCGGAGGTGCCGGCAAGCACCTCCTTGCCGATGCGGACGTCCTCGAAATAGTCGGTCGAGGCGACCCAGAGGCGCAATATGTCCGCGCCATTGTCGCGGATGATCGCCAGCGGATCGACGACATTGCCCGTGGATTTGGACATCTTGCGGCCTTGGCCGTCCAGCGCGAAGCCGTGGGTCAGCACGCCTTTGTAGGGCGCCTGGCCGCGCGTGCCGCTGCTCTCCAACAGGCTCGAGTGGAACCAGCCGCGATGCTGGTCCGAGCCCTCCAGATAGAGGTCCGCGCGCACGCCGTCGCCATAGCGGGCCTCGATCACATAGGCATGGGTCGAGCCTGAATCGAACCAGACGTCGAGAATGTCCTTCTGCGGCTCGTATTCCTCGAGCTTGTAGCCGTTGCCGAGCAGGCTCTGGTGATCCGCCGCGAACCAGGCGTCCGCGCCGCCCTCGTGGAAGGCCCGGATGATCCGCGAATTGACCGCGGCGTCCTTGAGGTATTCGCCGGTCTTCCGGTTGACGTAGAGCGCGATCGGCACGCCCCAGGCGCGTTGCCGGCTGATCACCCAGTCCGGCCGGCCCTCCACCATGGCGCGGATGCGGTTCCGCGACTTCTCCGGCACCCAGCGCGTGTCGTCGATCGCCTGCAGGGCGGTGTCGCGGAGCGTGGCGTCGCCCTGCTGCGCGTTCGGCCGGTCCATCGGGATGAACCATTGCGGCGTGCAGCGGAAGATGACCTTGGCCTTGGAGCGCCAGCTATGCGGATAGGAGTGCTGGAAATCCGCGCTGGCCGCGAGCAGGCCGCCCGCTTCGCGAAGGCCGGTGCAGATCGGCCCGTCCGGCGCGTTGAACTTGGCGTTGATGACGCTGCCCAGCCCGCCCAGCCAGAGCCAGTCGTTGCGATACTTGCCGTCATCCTCGACCGCGAAGACCGGGTCGATGCCGTGCGCCTTGCAGAGCAGGAAATCGTCCTCGCCATGGTCCGGCGCCATGTGGACGAGACCCGTGCCCGCATCGGTGGTGACGAAATCGCCGGGCAGGAAGGGGCGGTCCTTGGCGAAGAAGCCGCCCAGATGATGCATCGGGTGGCGGGCGATGGTGCCGGCGAGATCGGAGCCTTTACCAGCCCAAATGATCGACCATCCGCCAGAGGTCTCGCTAAACCATGGGCTTTTTGCTGCCCGCTTCATCACAGGATCGACCAGCTCAGTCGCCAACAGATAGGCTCGGTCGCCGACCCGAATGGCACAGTAATCGATATCTGGGCCGTACGCCAAAGCCTGATTGACCGGGATCGTCCAAGGGGTGGTCGTCCAGATTAGGGCGAAGATCCGCTCAAGCTTCAGCCACGACGCGAGAGATTCGTCTGGCGAGGAAACAATCTCGAACGCCACATCGATCTGCGTCGAGACGATGTCCTCATATTCGACCTCGGCCTCGGCCAGGGCGGTCTTCTCGACCGGCGACCACATGACCGGCTTGGCGCCGCGGTAGAGCTGGCCGCTCTCGGCGAATTTCAGCAATTCCTCGCAGATCTTCGCCTCGGCCTCATATTTCATGGTGAGATAGGGATCGTCCCACTCGCCCATGACGCCGAGCCGCTGGAACTGCTCGGACTGCACGCCGACCCATTTCTCGGCATAGGCCCGGCATTCGGCGCGAAACTGGTCGACCGGCACCTCGTCTTTGTCGAGCTTCTTCTTGCGATAGGCCTCCTCGACCTTCCACTCGATGGGCAGGCCGTGACAGTCCCAGCCCGGGATGTAGGGCGCATCATAGCCGCGCAGGCTCGCCGAGCGGACGATGATGTCCTTCAGGATCTTGTTCATGGCGTGACCCATGTGCAGGTCGCCATTGGCGTAGGGCGGGCCGTCGTGAAGGATGAAGCGCTCGCGCCCCTCGCGGGCGTGGCGGAGGCGCGTATACAGCGCCTCGTCCGCCCAGCGCGCGAGGATGGCCGGCTCCTTCTGGGCGAGGCCGGCCTTCATCGGGAAATCCGTCTTCGGCAGGAAGACGGTCGAGCGGTAATCGGGTTTTTCGGACATCGCGGGCGGACTTAGCGACGATGTGCAGGAATGCAAACCTTCACGTCACCCTGAACCTGTTTCAGGGTCCAGTTCCATCCCAGCTCCCAAGCGTGCCGGCCCGCCCGGTGCCGCCGCCAACCTGGACCCTGAAACGAGTTCAGGGCGACGGCCCGGCCACGAGCAAGCTTTGGCTAGCGCACCAGCGCCCGCCCGACATTGTCCATGTCCTCGACGAGCAGCAAACCGGTATAATCGTGCGGGACCTCGCCGAGCTGTTCGGGCTCGGTCAGGCCGATCCAGGGGCCGTCCTCCGGGCCGTCGCCGGGGATGAAATAGCGGGCGCCGGCACCGCTCATCCGGGCCATGAAGCGATAGGGCCAGCCCCACAAGGTCCAGCCGCCGTGGCGCGGAAGGATCAGCATCGCACCGTTGCACGCCTCCGAGACGATGCCGAGCCAGCCCATTTGCCGATAGGGGGCGAGGCAGGCCTCGCTCGCCTGCCGGTCGAGGACGAAGCCGGCGTGGGTCAGCTGGCGCAGCCGGGCGCGGGCCTCGGGCGGGCCGGCGAAGCCGTGGCGCGGGCCGATCGGGACGCCCGCGCGCTGGAAGGCGGCGACGGTCGCGTCGGCGGTGCGCGCGTCGGGCAAAGCGAAGATCAGCACGACCTCGCGATAGGCGCGGAGCACGTCGTCGACGGTCGGCATGGCGCCGACGCCGAGGCCGCGCTGAGGGAAAGTGCGGCCGCCGTCCTGGCTGTAGCCATGGCCGATGTCGAGCGTGCGGAGGTAGGCGAGATCGCGGGTCGCGACCGCGCCGCTGCCGTTGGTCCGGCAGGCGAGGTCGGCATCGCGGAAGATCACCGCCTGGCCGTCGCGCGTCGCCTGCACGTCGAGCATCAGCCCGCCGGCGCCGTCGCTGATCGCCTTGGTCATCGCGCCGGCGCTGTTCTCGATCATATTGCCGTGCTGGCCCGGCTTGACGTGGCGGGCGTTGCAGGCGGCGGGTGCGTCCGCGGCGATCGGCTGGCCGCTGCCGCGATGCGCGACCAGGGTTAGCCGCCCCTCGGGCCGGGCCGCCAGCCAGGAGGCGTTGATCGCGGCCAGGGTCACGATGGCGAGCGCCACCGCGACCAGGAAATATTTCGATTTCGTCATGCCCCCGCCGACAGATGTTGTGCGTAAATCTCTGTCCTGGTGAAGTTTTCCCAGCGGGTTGTCCAGATGTTGACGCTGCCCACGTCGGGAATGTCCCAGCTCCCGGTGAGCGTCGCGCCGAGCCTCGTGGCGACCTTTTCACTCGCTGTGTTGGCGGGATCGATCAGGTGGATCACATAGTCGCGGCCCAGCGTCTCGCGCACCCAGGCCAGGGCCGCGGCGGCGCCCTCGGCGGCATAGCCCTTGCCCTGGTGCTGCGGGAAGATCGACCAGCCGATCTCGAAATCCGGCCAGCCTTCCGGATTCCAGGGCCCGAGCCGGCCTACCGGCTGCCCGGTCGCGCGCTCCTCGACCATCCAATTGCCATAGCCGTTTGCGGCCCACATGCCCGGCACCACCGCGATCGGCCGCCAGGCCTCGGCGCGGCTGAGGGCGCGGCGCTCGCGGGTGATGAAGCGGGAGAAGCCCTCGTCGGCGAAGGCGGCCATGAGCGGCTCGGTGTCATCCGGCCGCTGGGCGCGCAGGGTGAGGCGCGGGGTGAGCAGGGTCGGGATGTCGGTCATCGCGCGAGCGCCGCCTTGGCCGCCTCGCAATCGCGCGCGATCTGCGCCTTCAGCGCGTCGAGCCCGTCGAACGCGGCCTCGTCGCGGAGGAAGTCGATCAGCTCGACCTCGATCGTCCGGCCGTAGAGGTCGCCGTCGAAATCGAAGAAATAGGGTTCGAGCAATTCCTTCGGCGGCGCGAACATCGGCCGGGTGCCGAGATTGGCGACGCCGTTCACCACCCGCCCGCCGGGCAGCAGGCCGCGCACCGCATAGACGCCGAAGCGAGGCCGCAGATAGCGGTCGAGCGCGACATTGGCGGTGGGGAAGCCGAGCTCCCGGCCTCGTTTGTCGCCATGCTCGACCACGCCCTCGATCGCGAAGGGGCGGGTGAGCAGATGCGTCGCGGTCCGGCAGTCGCCCTCTGCCAGCGCGGCGCGGATCCGGCTGGAGGAGACCGCCTCACCTTCCTCGTCCACCGCCGCCACCGCGTCGACCGAGATGCGGTTGGCCTGGCCAAGCAGCTTCAGCACCTCGACGTCACCGCCGCGGCCCTTGCCGAAGGTGAAATCCTCGCCGGTCGCGACGCCCGCCGCGCCGGCGCGGCTGACCAGATAGTCGGTGACGAAATCGGGCGCGGTGACCGCGGCGAGCTCCGCGTCGAAATGATAGACCAGCATCGCATCCGCGCCGGCTTCCGCGAACAGGCGCTGGCGCTGGTCGAGCGTGGTCAGCCGGAAGGGCGGCAGGTCCGGCTTGAAGAAGCGGACCGGATGCGGCTCGAAGGTGGCGACGAGCGCCGGGCGGCCCTCGGCCCGGGCGCGTGACACGGCGCGGCCGACCACCGCCTGATGGCCGCGGTGAAAGCCGTCGAAATTGCCGAGCGCGACGATGCCGTCGCGAAACGCCGCCGGAACCGCCGAGCCCCCGTCCAGGCGCTCCATGGGGTGGCTATAGGAAAGTCCCTGCCGCTGGACAACGCACTGGAGCAGTCATGCTGAACTTGTTTCAGCATCCGGGATGGCTGCGGCCGTGCGGGTGGAGGCCTGGACCCTGAAACAAGTCCAGGGTGACGGCGCTGCCATATGAAGACGCTTATGCCTTTTCCAGCCGGACGAAGCTGTGCGTTTCCAGATCCTCGCGCGAGACCTCGCGCCACAGCGGCGAGCCGAAGGCCGGCACGACCGCATCGCCCTCGGGTGAGAGGTGGACCTCGGTCAGCTCGACCGCGTCGGCCACGTCCTCGAACAGGCGGAAGATCTCGGCGCCGCCGATCACCGCGATCTCGGGCACGGCGCCGACCAGGGCGATGGCCTGCTCCCGCGTCCGCGCGACCTCGGCGCCCGCCGCCGTCCAGCCCGGGTCGCGGGTCAGCACGATGTGGCGGCGGCCGGGGAGAGGGGCGGGGAAGCTCTCGAAGGTCTTGCGGCCCATGATCATGGGCTTGCCCATGGTCATCTCCTTGAAGCGCCGTTGCTCGCCGGGGATGCGCCAGGGAATGGTCCCGTCCTGCCCGATCACCCCGTTGTCGGCGCGGGCGAGGTAGAAAATGATCACACCGCCACCTCGGCCTTGATGTGCGGGTGCGGGTCGTAGCCGGCGATCTCGACATCCTCGTAGCGATAATCGGCGATGTCGGTCGGGCGGCGGAGCAGCGTCAGCGTGGGCAGGGCGCGGGTGTCGCGGGTGAGCTGCGCGCGGGCCTGATCGAGATGGTTGGAGTAGAGGTGGCAGTCGCCGCCCGTCCAGACGAAGTCGCCCGGCTCGAGCCCGCATTGCTGGGCGAGCATGTGGGTGAGCAGGGCGTAGCTGGCGATGTTGAACGGCACGCCGAGGAAGACGTCGGCGCTGCGCTGGTACATCTGCAGCGAGAGCCGGCCGTTGGCGACATAGGTCTGGAACAGCAGGTGGCAGGGGGGCAGCGCCATCGCCCCCACGTCGCCGGGATTCCAGGCGCTGACGATCTGCCGCCGCGAGCCCGGGTCGCGCCTGATCAGGGCGATCAGGTCTCGGATCTGGTCGATTTCGCGTCCGTCCGCCGCCTGCCACCGCCGCCATTGCTTGCCGTAGACCGGCCCGAGCTCGCCCGCCTCGTCGGCCCATTCGTCCCAGATGCTGACCTTGTTCTCCTGCAGCCAGCGGACGTTGGTCTCGCCCTTCAGGAACCAGAGCAATTCGATGATGATCGAGCGCAGGTGCAGCTTCTTGGTCGTCAGCAGCGGGAAGCCCTTCGACAGGTCGAAGCGCATCTGGTGGCCGAACACGGAGAGCGTCCCCGTGCCGGTGCGGTCGGTCTGGCTGACCCCTTCGTCGAGGATCCGCCGCATGAGGTCGAGATAGGCTTGCATGGAGTCGGGATATGGCCGTTTCGGGCCTTGGCTCCAAGCCGAAATCAGGGATTGCAGGCGGGGATGGCGCCGGGTTCGGGCCGCGGGCCGCGGGCCTCGAACTGGGCGAAATAGGATTCGCTGTCGGGCAGCCGCTCGAAGCGGGTCAGCGCATAGCCGACCGCGTTGAACTCGCAGATCAACAGGCGCTGCGGCATGCCGTGCTGGTTGGCCGGCCGGTCGGCGTCGACGACGATCACCCGGCCGTCGCTCTTCAGCGAGGCGCGCATGTGCCAGATGAACTCCGCCGGGCGCTCGATCTCGTGATACATGTGGATCATGAAGATCCGGTCGAGCGAGCCGGCCGGAAGCTGCGGGTCGTTGGGCTGGCCGAGCCGGACCGCGACATTGTCGAGCCGCTCGCGGGTGATTCGCTCGCTGAGCGAGCGGATCGTGCCGGGCACGATATCCTCGGCGAGCACGCGGCCCTTGGGCCCGACCATGGGCGAGAGGCGGACCGTGTAATAGCCGCCGCCCGCGCCGATATCGGCGACGAACATCCGCTCGCGCACCTCGGCGAGCCGGCTGACCGTCTCGAACTCGCCGACCCTGTCGCGCGCATCCTCCTCGAGATAGCGGGACGAGACCGGCGCGACGGGGCGGTGCGGCGCCGGGAAGGGCGAGGCCTGGTTGTTCGCCGCGTCGCCCCCGCCGCAGCCGGCGAGGGTGAGGAGGAGGGCCGCCGTGAAAATCCTCCCCTTCAGGGGAGGGGAACCGCACGGAGTGCGGTGGAGGGGCGTGAGCGAAGCGAACGTTCTTCCGGCAACGGAGGACGGCGCTGGCGCGCCGCCCCTCCCCCAGGCTTCGCCTGGTCCCCCTCCCCTGAAGGGGAGGATGTGGGCGCCCCTAGTCGACATCTTCCACCTCGACCTTCTCGCCCGTGACCCTCTGCGAAAGGGCCGCGGCCATGAAGCGGTCGAGATCGCCGTCGAGCACGTCGGACGGCGAGGTGGAGGTGACGCCCGTGCGCAGGTCCTTCACCAGCTGATAGGGCTGCAGCACATAGGAGCGGATCTGGTGGCCCCAGCCGATGTCGGTCTTCGACGCGGCGGTCGCATTGGCTTCGGCCTCCCGCTTCTGCAGCTCGTTCTCGTAGAGGCGGGCGCGGAGCTGGTTATAGGCCTCGGCCCTGTTCTTGTGCTGCGAGCGCTGGTTCTGGCACTGGACGACGATCCCCGTCGGCAAATGCGTGATGCGGACGGCGCTGTCGGTGGTGTTGATATGCTGCCCGCCCGCGCCCGAGGCCCGGTAGGTGTCGATGCGCAGCTCGCTCTCGTTGATCTCGATCTCGATATTCTCGTCGACCACCGGGTAGACCCAGACGCTCGAGAAGCTCGTGTGCCGCCGGGCGTTGGAATCGTAGGGGCTGATCCGCACGAGGCGGTGCACGCCGCTCTCGGTCTTCGCATAGCCATAGGCATTCTCGCCCTTGACCAGCAGGGTCGCCGATTTGATCCCGGCCTGCTCGCCGGAATGATGGTCGACCAGCTCGACCTTGTAGCCGTGCCGCTCCGCCCAGCGCGAATACATGCGCTGGAGCATCTCCGCCCAGTCCTGGCTCTCGGTGCCGCCGGCGCCGGCATTGACCTCGATATAGGTGTCGTTGGCGTCGGCCTCGCCCGCAAGCAAGGCGGCGACCTTGTCCTTCTCGGAACGCTCGGCGAGGTCGGCGAGCGAAGTCACCGCGTCGTCGACCAGCGAGTCGTCGCCCTCGGCCTCGGCCATCTCCATCAGCTCGACCGTGTCGTCGAGCTCCTTCTCGATCGCGCGGGTGGCGCCGATCGCCTCGTCGAGGCGGCGACGCTCGCGCATCACGACCTGCGCCGCCTTGGGATCGTCCCAGAGCGTCGGGTCCTCGACCTTGGCGTCGAGCTCGGCGAGCCGCTTCAGCGCGCGGTCCCAGTCGAGAAAGCGGCGCAGCAGATCGAGGGCCGACCGGATCTGGTCGATGGAGGCTTGCGCTTCGGCGCGCATCGTAACGTCTCTCTCAAACTTAAGCCGTCATTCCCGCGACAGGCGGGAATGACGGAGATGGGGGGCGGACCTAATAGATGCCACCCTCCCTTTGCAAGAAGTCGCTGTCGCCGCGGCTCTGGTTCTGCGTGGCATTTTCGGTGGGCGCGGCGCGCCGGGCATTGGCGTCGACCACCTCGCGGGCGACGGTGCGCCGCGGCTCGCTCTCCGGCTTGAACGCCTCCCAGATGATGCCGGCGCGCGGATCCATGGGGGGCCAGGCGCCGTAGACGCGCTGGCCCGAGCGGCGGTCGATCCGGACCATGCGGATGCCGGTCGGGGCGCGAAAGGGGATGACGGGCATGCCGTCGAAGGCGGTGCGGGCGAACTGGCGGAAGATCGGCGCCGCGATGGTGCCGCCCTGGGCATAGCCGCCGAGGCTGCGCGCCTGCCGGTCGAAGCCCAGATAGACGCCGGCGACGACCTGCTGCGAGCCGCCGATGAACCAGACGTTGGTCGGGCCGGAGGTGGTGCCGGTCTTGCCGAAGATCGGCCGGTTGAGATCCCTGAGGATGGTCGCGGTGCCGCGCTGGATCACGCCTTCGAGCATGTGCACGACCTGATAGGCGGTCATCGCGTCGACCACCTGCCGGGTCCTGAGCGGCGGGCGCGGCATCGGCCGGCCGTTCCAGTCGGGCGCGTTGCAGCCGTCGCAGGGCCGGGTGTCCGCGCGCCAGATGGTGCGCCCGTTCCGGTCCTGGATATAGTCGATCACGGTCGGGGTCAGCGCCCGCCCCTGATTGGCGAAGATCGCGAAGGCGTTGACCATACGCTGCACCGTCGTGTCGCCGGCGCCCAGCGAGATCGGCAGATAGGGCGTCGAGCTGTAGTCGCCGACACCCATCTCCTGCGCGCGCCGGATCACGTTCGCCATGCCGATCTGGTTGGCGGTGCGCACTGTCATCAGGTTGCGCGATTGTTCGAGGCCCCAGCGCATCGTCTGCGGGCCGGCATAGCCGCCCGAGAAGTTGCGGAAGCATTTGTTGTTCGCGCAGAACGGGCCGTCGACGATGATCGAGGCCGGGGTCATGCCCGCGTCCAGGGCGGCGGCATAGACGATCGGCTTGAAGGTGGAGCCGGGCTGGCGCAGCGCCTGGGTGGCGCGGTTGAAGCCGCCGCCGCCGCGCACGTCCCAGCCGCCCTGCATGGCGAGAATGCGGCCGGACTGGACCTCCTCGGCCACGAAGCCGCCGGACACTTCGGGGATGGAGCGCAGGGCGTAGACGTCGCCGCTCTCGCCCTGCCGTTCGACCGCGATCACCGCGCCGGGGCGCAGGGCGTTGAAGGCCGCGGTGGCGGTGCCGCGCTTCGGCATGGCGGCGAGCGAGGCGGGGAGGGTGCCACGGCTGCCGTCGGTGAAGCCGAGCTCCGCCTCGCCGCCCTGCTTGGCGAGCACCACCGCCGCCCGCCAGGTCGGATAGCCCGGGCCGAGCGCGGCGCTGGCGAGGCGCTGCCGCCAGCCGTCGAGCGGGATGGACAGGCCCGGATCGCGCCAGCCCATGCCGCTCTCGTAGCGGCGCAGGCCGTCGCGCAGGGCGGTTTCGGCGGCCTCCTGCATGCGCGGATCGTAGGAGGAGCGGACCCACAGGCCGCCGGCATAGACGCTGTTCGGGCCCGACACCGCCTCCTCGCCATAGCGGGCGATGAGCTGGCGGCGGACCTCCTCCATGAAATAGCCGCCGACATTGCGGACCGAATCCGGGCTGCCGCCGCGCGCCGTCTCCAGCGGGGTGGCGACCGCTTCTTCATACTGCGCCTGGTTGATGAAGCTGTTCCGCAGCATCTCGCTCAGCACGAAATTGCGCCGCTGCAGCGCCGCGTCGTGGTGGCGGACCGGATCGTAATTGGAGGGGCTCTTCGGCAGGGCGGCCAGGAACGCGCATTCGGCCAGGGTCAGCTGGCCGACATCCTTGTTGAAATAGGCCCGCGCCGCCGCCTGCACGCCATAGGCGTTCCGGCCGAGGAAGATCTGGTTCATGTACAATTCGAGGATCTGCTGCTTGGTCAGCGTCGCCTCGATGCGGCGGGCGAGGAAGGCCTCGCGGATCTTGCGGGTCACCGAATATTCGTCGCCGACGAAGAAGATCTTGGCGACCTGCTGGGTGATGGTGGAGCCGCCGCGCGCCCGGTCGCCGCTGCCCGATTTGGAGACATAGTCGAGCACCGCGCCGGCCAGGCCCGGATAGTCGATGCCGCCATGGGAGAAGAAGGTGCGGTCCTCGGCGGCGAGGAAGGCGTTGATCAAAGGCGCCGGGAATTCGTCATAGGCGAGCTGCACCCGCCGCTCGCGGGCGAAGACCTGGGCCGGATTGCCGTTGGCATCGCGGACATAGGAGGGCAGTTCGGGCTGGTAGTGGAGCAGGCTCTCCGCGGAGGGCAGGCCGCGCGCGAACAGCAGCCAGAGCAGGAAATAGAGGATGAAGGGCGAGGCGAGGAGGAGGACGAGAAGCTTCCCCCACCAGCGCCGCCAGAACCAGCGAACCAGCCGGTAGGGGCCGGTGAAGAAAGCCATCAGCCGGCCCGCGGGGGCGGAGCCGCCATTGCCCCGCGTCCCGAATCCTCCGCCGCCCCGCCGAAGGACGATACGCTCGCTGGCCGCTTCCGCACTCATTGCCGCGCGGGTCTAGCCGAAGCTTGGGGGGAGGTGAAGCGGGCGCGTGGGCCGGTGCGGCGAATGGCGCAAAGGTGACGAATGACACGAATGTCACATGGAATCGCCGGGGGTCTTCCTCGCCGATGCGCCGATCGGGGCGCCCCGTCTTGCCCGAAGGCGATGATGGACAGTGATAAAGAGCCGGACCCGCGCAGGATGCGTCTCGGGCAGCATGGCAGGCGAAATCCTACATTTCTCCAACATTCGGCTTTGGGCGCGGCCGCGGCGAAGCGCGCGCGCCGGAATCAGGTGCCGCGCCCGACCCGTGCCCGCCGTGCGAAATGGGCCTCGATCGCGCGGCGCATCCCCTCGGCGATCTCGCGGCGGCCCTCGGCGGAGGTGATGTAGGCGGCGTCGGTCGCGTTGGTGAGGTAGCCGCTCTCGAACAGGATCGAGGGAATGTCCGGCGCCTTCAGCACCACGAAGGCGGCGAAGCGGTGCCAGACCGGGCGGAAGGGGAAGACCGGCGCCGCCTCGCGGTAGAGCAGTTGCGCGAAATCCGCCGAGACGTTCATGCTCTCGCGCTGGGCGAGATCGATCAGGATCAGGTTGACGTTCGGATCGGGGCTGAGCCGCGCGCCGGCGATCTGGTCCGCGGCGTTCTGGCGCCGGGCGAGCAGGGCGGCTTCCTGGTCCGAGGCCACTTCGGAGAGGGTGTAGATGGTGGCGCCGCGCGCCTGGTCGTTCGCGGGCGCGGTATCGGCATGGACCGAGATGAACAGATCCGCATCCAGCCGCCGGGCGATGCGGTAGCGTTCCTCCAGCACCAGATAGCGGTCGTCCTCGCGCGTCATCGCCACCCGCACCCGGCCCGAGGCGGCGAGCGCGTCGCGCATGGCGAGCGCGATGGCCAATGTGATGTCCTTCTCCGGCCGGTCGGTGAAGGGCGAGGCGGCGCCCGGATCCTGGCCGCCATGGCCGGCGTCGATCACCACCAAGGGCGGATTGTCCCCGCGCGCCGGCGTGACGCGCGGCAGCGGCCCGCGCTCGTCGCGCACCAGGGGATCGAGCTGGATGACGACGCCCGGGCCCGGCGCCGGCAGCGGCGCGGGCGACGGCCAGAACAGGGCCACCAGGGCGTAGAGGAGCCAGTCCATGGCCGGCACTTTGCCGCTCCGGGGAGATTACGGCAAAGCAAAAACCGATTTTGCCGGGAGCGGCCGGGGAATTCGTGCAAAAAGCGCGCTTTTCCGCGCCCGGTGGTTGTCGCGGGGCATGTGCGATGCTAGCTCAGGCAAATCGCAGCCGTTGGGCGCGATTGTTTGCGCCGGCTCGTCCATGAGCCGGCCCGCTAGGTTGACGCTGTATGTGGCATTTCTCCTCCAGGCTGACGCGCCGCCTTCCGGGCGACGGCGGGCTTGGCGGTCTTCGGCCCGTCCCGGTGACGGGCCTGCCGCACGCAGCAGACGCACAAATCCATCTTTCAACCCGGACTATTGTCGCGCGGCCTGATTTTGCCGCGCCTCCGTCCATATTCGAACGCGCGCATTCTGGTCTCGGGACGAGGCTGCGCGCGTGGAGACTGTTTAATGACCATGCGCATGCTGATCGACGCGCGCCACCAGGAAGAGACAAGGGTGGCGGTGCTCAAGGGAAACCGGATCGAGGAATTTGATTTCGAATCCGCCGAGCACAAGCAGCTCAAGGGGAATATCTATCTCGCCAAGGTGACCAGGGTCGAACCGTCCCTGCAGGCGGCGTTCGTCGACTATGGCGGCAATCGCCACGGTTTCCTGGCGTTCAGCGAGATCCATCCCGATTATTACCAGATCCCCAAGGAGGATCGCGACGCGCTGCTCCGCGAGGAAGCCGAGCACGCCGCCGAGGAAGAGCGCCTGCGCGCCGCCGAATATGAGCGCGAGGACGCCGAGGACGGCGACTATCTCGAGGCCGAGGAGGAGCCGATCCAGGCCGAGACCCTGACCGCCGACGGCGACCAGGGCGAGGAGGCCGGCGAAGGCGAGGCGGACGAGACTCCCCCGCCCGCGCCCGAGGAGGCGAGCGCCTCCGACGAGAGCGCCGCCGAGACCCTGCGCCGCAAGCGCCAGAATCTGCGCCGCCGCTACAAGATCCAGGACGTGATCCGCCGCCGCCAGGTGCTGCTCGTCCAGGTCGTGAAGGAGGAGCGCGGCAACAAGGGCGCGGCCCTCACCACCTATCTGAGCCTCGCCGGCCGCTATTGCGTGCTGATGCCGAACACGTCGCATGGCGGCGGGATCAGCCGGAAGATCTCCAACGGCGCCGACCGCAAGCGGCTGAAGCAGATCATGGCCGATCTGGCCCTGCCCTCGACCATGGGCTGCATCGTCCGCACCGCGGGCCTGTCGCGCACCAAGGTCGAGATCAAGCGCGACTTCGACTATCTCGCCCGGCTCTGGGACGAAATCCGCGAGAAGACGCTGAAGAGCGAGGCGCCGGCGCTGATCTACCAGGACAGCGATCTGATCAAGCGCGCCATCCGCGACATCTACAACAAGGATATCGACGAGGTGATTGTCGAGGGCGCGGACGGCTATCGCGACGCCCGGCAGTTCATGAAACTGCTCATGCCGAGCCATGTGAAGAAGGTCCGGGACTATGTGGACCCGGTGCCGCTCTTCCAGCGCTACGGCGCCGAGGACCAGCTCAGCGCCATGTACCAGCCGCTCGTGCAGCTGAAGTCCGGCGGCTATGTGGTGATCAACCCGACCGAGGCCCTCGTCTCGATCGACATCAACTCCGGCCGCTCGACCCGCGAGCACAATATCGAGCAGACCGCCTACTCGACCAATATCGAGGCGGCGCATGAGATCGCCCGCCAGCTGCGCCTGCGCGACATGGCCGGCCTGGTCGTCATCGACTTCATCGACATGGAAAGCTCCGGCCATATCCGGAAGGTCGAGAAGGCGATGAAGGAGGCGCTGAAGAACGACCGCGCCCGCATCCAGGTGGGCCGCATCTCCTCCTTCGGCCTGATGGAGATGAGCCGCCAGCGGCTGCGCACCGGCGTGCTCGAGGCCTCGACCCGGCCCTGCCCGCATTGCGAGGGCACCGGCCTGATGCGCACCGCCTCCTCGGCGGGCCTGTCGGCTTTGCGGATGCTCGAGGACGAGGCGGGCCGCGGCCGCGGCAGCCGGATCGTGCTGCGCGCGGGCCGCGAGGCCGCCGTCTATCTGCTCAACAAGAAGCGCGGCGAGATCGCCGAGGTCGAGGAGCGCTACGGCGTCCTCATCGAGGTGCTGATCGACGACAGCCTCGAAGGCGCGCGGATGAACGTCGAATCGCACGGCCCGCCCCCGACGGAGCGGCCGCGCCTCGCCGAGCGGGCGCCGGTCGTCGAGGAGGATGACGATCTCGTCGAGGAAGAGGACGAGATCGAGGAGGAAGACGAGGAAGAGGCCGAGGAGCCGCGCCGCGACTCCCGCCGGGGCCGGGGCCGCGGTCGTGGCCGCGGCGGCCGGGATCGCGAGCGGGGCCGCGAGGGCCGCGGCGATCGTGAGGAGCGCGGCGATCGCGACGAGCCGGGCGACCGCGAGGATGCCGGCCCGCGCGAGGAGGGTGACGAACCCGAAGAGCGCGAGGATCGCGACGAGCGCGGCGAGGGCGATGAAGGCGGCCGTCGCCGTCGCCGTCGCCGTGGCCGCCGCGGCGGTCGCCGCCGGGATCAGGAAGGCGCCGAGGGCGAGGGCCAGGCCGCCGAGGCCGAAGCCGGCGACGCCGGCGAGGGTGAAGCGGCCGAGGCCGTCGAGGCGCCCGCCGCCGCGCCGGAGGACGAGGCCGCCGAGCCTGCCCGCAAGACCCGCCGCCGCCCGCGCGCCCGCAAGGGCGAGGCCGCCGCCGAGGCGCCCGCCGAGGCCGTCGAGGCTCCGGCCGCGCCCGAGCCCGCGCCGGAGCCCGCGGCCGAGGAGGCGGCGCCGAAGCCGAAGCGCACCCGCCGCAAGAAGGCGGAGCCCGAGGCCGAGGTCCCGATCGAAGCCATGGTCGAGACTCCGGTCGCCGAGGAAGCGCCGGCGCCGGAAGCCGCCAACGATGCCGCGCCGCCCAAGCGCCGCCGCACGAAGAAGGCCGCCGCCGCGGAAGCGGAGGCTCCCGCCGAAGCGCCCGCCGAGGCCCCGGCCGAGGCGGCGAGCGAGGATGAGGAAGGCGCGCCGCGTCGCGGCTGGTGGCAGAGGACCTTTGGCGCCTGAGCCGAAAGGCGGAGAAGGATGGCGGTTTCATCTGGGGTTCAGGCGATGGCGGGGAGAGAGGAAGCGATGGCTGATGCTCCCCTCGCCGCGCCGCGGGCGACCTGGCTCGCGCGTCTGCTCATGCTGGTCGCGCTCGCGATCTTCACGGGCGCGCAGCCGGCCCGGGCCCAGTCCATCCTTCGCGACGCCGAGACCGAGGCGTTCATGCGCGACATTTCCCAGCCGCTGATCGTCGCGGCCGGGCTCCAGCCCGAAAATGTCCGGGTGGTGCTGATCGGCAATCCCGAGATCAACGCCTTCGTCGCCGGCGGGCAGATCGTCTACATCCACAGCGGCCTGTTCACCCGGGCCGAGAATGTGAACGAGCTGCAGGGCGTGATCGCGCACGAGCTCGGCCACATCACCGGCGGCCATATCCTGCGCATCCAGGAAGGCGCGAGCCAGGCGACCGGGATCATGATCCTGTCCATGCTGCTCGGCGTCGCCGCGATGGCGGCCGGCGCCGGCGAGGCCGGCATGGGCGTGATCGCCGCGGGCCAGCAGGCCGCCATGGGCCGCTTCCTCTCCTTCTCCCGCGTGCAGGAGAGCAGCGCTGACCAGGCCGGCGCGAATTTCCTGAGCCGCGCCGGGCTCAGCGGCCGGGGCAGCCTGGCTTTCTTCGAGCGGCTGCAGAATCTCGAATTCCGGATGAACATCGCGCAGGACAATGGCTACCAGCGCACCCATCCGGTGAACGGCGAGCGCATCGCCGCTTTGCGGACCCGCTACGAGGCCGATCCGGCCTGGGACCGGCCGACCGATCCGGCGATCGAGGCCCGCTTCCTCCGCGTGCGCGGCAAGCTGGCCGGCTATGTCGACGATCCGCAGCTGGTGCTGCGCCGCTTCCCGACGACCGACCGCTCGGTCCAGGCGCGCTATGCGCGGGCCTATGCCTATCACCGCACCGGCCATCCCGAAGAGGCCAATGCCGAGGTCGCCGCCCTGATCGCGACCGCGCCGCACGATCCCTATTTCCTGGAGCTGCAGGGCCAGGTGCTGCTCGAGACGGGCCGGCCCGCGGACGCGGTGACCGTGCTGCGCGAGGCGGTGCAGCGCTCCGGCGATGCGCCCCTGATCGCGACCCTGCTCGGCCATGCTTTGATCTCGACCGAAAATCCGGCCAATTTCGAGGAGGCCAAGCGCGTGCTGCGCATCGCCGTCGGCCGTGACAACGACAATCCCTTCGCCTGGTATCAGCTCGGCATCGTCTATGATCGCGAGGGCGACGAGCCGCGCGCCGCTCTGGCCACCGCCGAGCGCTACAATTTGATGGGCCAGCCCGGCCTTGCCCTGCCCAATGCGGAGCGGGCGATGATGGGCCTGCCCGCGCACAGCATCGACTGGCTGCGCGCCCAGGACATCGCTTTGGTCTCGCGCAACGCCGTCCAGCGCAGCAACCGGCGCAATCGCCAATGAGCGATGCGAAGGTCGCTCCCGCGTTCGGGGGCTGGAAGCTCGGGCTCGGCGCGGCCCTGTTCGGCGTCCTGCTCGGCGCGCTGGGCGTGTCGCTCTATTTCAATCTGCGCGGCGGCGCGGACCGCGCCTCGACCGAGGCGATCGTCCACAATTACATCCTCGACCATGGCGAGATCCTGCCCGAGGCGGTCGAGCGGATGCAGCGCCGCCAGGCCCGCGCCGCGGTGCTCGAGAACCGGACGGCGCTGGAGCGGCCCTATCGCGGCGCCTGGGCGGGCGCGGAGAATGGCGACGTCGTCATGGTCCAGTTCTTCGATTATGCCTGCCCCTATTGCCACCAGATCAACGGCGACGTGGAGCGGCTGCTGCGCGAGGACAACCGGCTGAAGGTGGTCTGGCGCGAATATCCGGTGCTCGGCCCGAACAGCGAGGCCGCCGCCGTGGCGAGCATGGCCGCCGCCGAGCAGGGCCGCTGGCGCCAGTTTCACGCGCGCCTGTTCGCGCTGGGCCGGCCGACCGAGGCGGCGCTGCAGCAGGCGGTGCGGGAGACCGGCGTCACCACCGGGCCGATCACCGACGCGATGCGCGCCGAGGTGACCCGCAACGGCGAGATGGCCCGCGCGATCGGCGCCACCGGCACGCCCACCTTCGTGATCGGCGACCAGGTGCTGCAGGGCGCGGTCGGCTATGAGGCGCTGAAGGCCGCGGTCGCCCAGGCACGGGCCGCGCGGCGGAGCTAATTCAATCCTCCCCGGAACGGGGAGGGGGACCATGCGCAGCATGGTGGAGGGGGCCCATTTGCAGGTCTCCGGGCCCCCTCCACCACGCCGCTTCGCGTCGCGGTCCCCCTCCCCGTGCCGGGGAGGATCCTTACCCCTTGAACCCTTGCGCCACGACATACCATTCGCTCGAACCCTTGCGGCTCGCGGGCGGCTTGGCGTGCTTCACGGTCGTGAACCGCCGCTTCAGCTCGGCGACGAGATTGTTGTCGGCGCCGCCGGCCAGGACCTTGGCGACGAAGGCGCCGCCGGGGTTGAGGATCTCGCCGGCAAAGTCGAGCGCGGCCTCGACCAGGCCCATCGTCCTCAGGTGATCGGTCTGCGGATGGCCGACCGTGTTCGCGGCCATGTCGGAGAGGACGAGGTCGGCTGGCCCGCCCAGAGCCTCCTTCAGCGCGTCCGGCGCCGCGTCGTCCATGAAGTCCATCAGCAGCAGGGTGGCGCCGTCGATCGGGTCGGTCGGCAGCAGGTCGATGCCGACGAGCACCGCCTGCGGCAGGCGCTGGCGCACGACCTGCGCCCAGCCGCCCGGCGCGACGCCGAGATCGACCACGCGCTTCGCGCCCTTGAGGAAGCCGAAGCGCTCGTCCAGTTCGATCAATTTGTAGGCCGCGCGCGAGCGATAGCCCTCGGCCTTGGCCTTCTTGACGTACGGATCGTTGAGCTGCCGCTCGAGCCAGCGCGTCGAGCTGACCCTGCGGCCCTTGGCGGTCTTGACCCGGGTGCGCGGGCCGGAGCCGGAGCGGGACATATTAAATCCTCCCCCGACGGGGGAGGGGGACCGGCC
>Ga0335075_10002047_pt1 | contig 32783 bp, 28 predicted proteins | sample Lox_Sample_24_FD_206723 | JGI IMG/M metagenome (GOLD analysis project Ga0335075, IMG submission 206723) | Soil microbial communities from Loxahatchee National Wildlife Refuge, Florida, United States - Lox_Sample_2.4 | ecosystem: Environmental > Terrestrial > Soil > Wetlands | place: USA...
GCTCAGCGCCTTTCAGCTTGTCTACGAAGCCGACGAGGCGACGGGCAGGCCCGCGGCCGCGTCGTTCAAGCACGTCTCCCCGGCCGGCGCGGCGCTCGCCGGGGCCGTCGACGCGACGGCGGCACGGACCTGGCGGGTGGACGAGGCCGGAGACGGGGGCCTGCTGTCAGCGTACGTCCGGGCGCGGGACACCGACCCGAAGTCGTCGTTCGGGGATGTCGCCGCGTTGTCGCGGCCGGTCGACCTGGCCACTGCGGAGTTCCTGGCCACGGTCATTTGCGATGCGGTCATCGCGCCCGGCTTCGAGCCGGGCACCGCTAGGATCCTAGCGGCCAAGCGCGCCGGCCGGTTCCTGGTCCTGGAGGCCGACCGAGGCCGGGTGCCGCCTGCCACCGAGCGGCGCGACGTCCTCGGAGTCACCATCGAGCAGGACCGCGACGCTGTGCCGGTCGCCAGCGTGCTGCCCGCCGATGGCGCGCTCGGCGCGGCAGGCCGGACGGACGCGCTGCTCGGACTCGTGACTGTGCGGTACGCCCAGTCCAACTCCGTGGCCCTCATCCGGAACGGGGCTGCGATCGGGATCGGGGCGGGGCAGCAGAACCGCGTCGACTGCGTGCGGCTGGCCGCCGCCAAGGCACGCATCTGGTGGTTGCGCAGGCACCCGCTGGTCGACGGCCTTCCTACCGTCGGCGGCATGAAGCGGCAGGACCGGCTCAACTACCAGATCAGGTTCGCCGGCCAGGAAATGACCCCAGAGCAGCTCGCAGAGTTCGAGTCGCTGTTCGGCGGGTCCCGCAGCCACTACGGGGACGCAGCCTGGCGAGACGAGTGGGCCGCCAGGCTCAGCGATGTCACGATGTCCTCTGACGGCTACCTGCCGTTCCGCGACAACGTCGAGCACGCCGCGACCGTCGGGGTAACCACAATCCTGGAACCCGGCGGGTCCGCCCGCACCGGCGAGGTCGCCGCCAGCGCGGCCGCGCACGGCATCACCCACGTCCAGACCGGCCTCCGCCTGTTCCACCACTGACGACAGGTGACTAAGGATGTCTTCAGGCTCCAGCGCCGACTTACATCATCATCCGGCGCGACTGACGGCGGGGATGCCGCCGTCGCCCGGCGGTTGCGCGTCGTCCTTACTGCTCCGGGTAGAGGTCGGCCAGCAGGCCGAACGCGCGCTCGAACACTTCCGGGGTGACAAGGCCAGGGGTCAGGCGCTTGGTGATCTGCAGGCCGGTCAGCATTGCCAGGCCGATGGCCCAGGCCTGGACCAGCGGCGTGGCCTCCGCGGACAGCTCGCCAGCGTCGGTGTCGGCTAGCTCTAGGGGTCCGCTGGGTTAAGTGGCGTGCGGCTTTCAGGCGCCTACGTAGATGAAGGGCCCCCAGGTCGCGGGGAGCGCCGGATCGTGCCGGGTTCCTGATAGCCCTCCGGCCCCGCCTGAACACATCCAGGCCTGAGCCCGGCACAGCGCGGCTGCGGGATCCATGAGCTGGTTCCGCCACAGCTGGTAGAACTGCTTCATCAAGACGGCCGTGCTGGCATCGTCCACCGGCCATAGGCTCCCGACGACGCCGGTGACTCCCGCCTGGACCAGTGCCGACGCCAGGTTGACGACTTCGTCCGGCAGGCTCTCGTCGCTGACCGCCGACTCGCAGGCGGAAAGCACGACGAGGCGGGCCGCGGGTAGGTCAAGCCGCAGGATGTCGGCGAGGGTTATCGGGGCGTCACGGCTGGCGAGTATGGCGCTGGCTAGCGGGTCGGCTGGGCTGCTGAAGGCGTGGCAGGCGAAATGCGCGACGTGAACGCCGGGCAGGGCGGTCAGGATCTCCGAATGCGTCGACTGGCTGCGCAGCAAGGTCAGCACTGCGGTGTCAAAGGTGGCCGCGACCGCGGCGACCTCCCCCGGAGCATGCTGGAGCGTCTCATCGGCCAGCGCGAGCAGGCTGGTCGCGGGCCGGTTCTTGGCCGCCGTGGCGTCGAGGACGGCGCGCAGGCTCGGCGAGTACCTGATGGTCAGGTCCTCGACCAGGTAACGAGGACCGTCGGGCCCAGGTCGGCAGGCGGCGTGCAGCGGCAGGTCCACCAGCTTCCCGCACGGGACCATAATCACCTCGCTGGCGTCCCCGGCCATCTCGGTCACCGCTTCCATCCCGACAGTCCACAGCCACTCCCCCAGGGAGATAATCTCGGCCGACCATTCGTTACTCGCACGAGCCGCTGGGCTTGAGGCCAGGCGCCGCCAAGACTCCGCCCGTGCGCCAACCGTGGTGTCGGTGAGGCCCGGCAAGGGGCGGGACTCGGCCTCTCGCCCGGCGCCGACCAGAAGGGCGATCCCTCCGCTCGGCCCTGGTACCAGGTAGACACATGGAGCGGGCAGCTGGGCCAGTTCTGAGGCATCCAGTGGCCGAGGCCGTGGGAAAGATTCGAAGCCAGCGACCCCGGATATCCGCTCTATCACCGCCTCCATCCGACCCTGAGCTGTGCGGATGGCCTCAGCGCTAGGGCTGCTCCGTCCCGGACCGCTGTGGCGGGCCTGGTCGTCGACGGCTGCGGCGGCAGCGCGGTATTCCTCAGCGAGATCCTCGTAGCCAGCAGCGGCGACTGCCTCCAGGCGACGACGGGTCGAATGCAAGGAAGTGCCTGACAGGACGGTCCGCCCGGACTCCAGGACGTCGACCGCTTCACTGGTTCGCCCGGCCGACGCCAGCGTCACCGCGGCGCGTGTCGCCAGCCCTAGCCCTTCTCGCAGAGCCTGCTCCTGATGTGTTCTCACCAGCTGCCGATCGAACAGCGACTCCATCGCGCGCACACCGGCCACGTAGGCCGTTGAGGCACCATCCAGGTCATCGCGCTCCGACCGGCTCGCACCGAGCTGGCGAGCGGCGTCGATCACCTGCGCAGGGACTGGCGAGTCGGCCAGGACCCGCTCGAGAAGATCGTCGGATCGAGCTGGAGGCTGGCCGGCGTCCTGGTAGAACGAGGACAGCCGGAGGGCGGCGTTGAACCACTTGAAGGTACCGGGCTCTTCTCTGGCCAGAGACTTCTCACCGAGGCTCACCGCAGCCGCGCGGTCGCCGGGTGTGCCGGTGACGACGCCGCGTATCCAGTAGCCCGTAGCTAGGGCCAGTTCGGCATCCGGCCTGACCGGATGGTTGTCAGGAAGCTGGCCGAGGAGTTGCTTCACCGATGTGATCGCCCCGGCGACCAGGTCCGATCGCTGGGTCATGATTCCCTGGTTCTGCAGAACGGCGGCAAGGTTGTAGGCGACGATCGGCTGAAACGGGTCGGCAGGTGCCGTCAGCCCGAGGGCTGTCGTGAGTCGCCGAGCTGCCTCAATCAGTGGCCCGGCCTCCCCCGACGCGTCGGCGACGGTCATGAGAACCACCGCCGAGTTGGCCAGGACCGGTACCCGCCAGCTGGCCGGCACGTCCAAGGAGATCCGGGCGCAGATCTCCTCGGCCTCGGCCAGGCAATCGCGTCGGCCTGTGAGGTGGAACTGGTCGATCAGTCCCGCCGCCAGGTTGATCTGGAAGTTCGCCGCGTCATGCGACCACGGTGCGACCAGCGTGCAGGCCAGGCGGCGGGCGGCGACGGCCTGCTCCACAGCCGGCACGTCACCGTCCCTGGCCGCCCAGGTCAGCAGGGCCGAGGCCCAGTTGTCCAGCCTCGTGGGCCGCCTGACCGCGCCCTCCGGGGTGAGCTCCACGGCTTCTCCGGTCAGCCGTACCGCCTCGCGCAGATCGGGCAGATCGTCGCTGGCGTGGTAACGGGTAAGCAGGGTCAGCCCGTGAGTGTCGAGGACCATCGCAGGCTCGTCCGGCGGAGGGTCACAGCTCTCGGCTTCGCTGAGCAGCCCGATCGCCTCGTTCAGCACCTCGACGCGCCCCGTTCGCTGGTACTCGTGGCGGACGAGCTTGTCGGCAAGGTTGTTGAGGTACAACCACAGCATCCCGGACTGGCCAGTCCGGCCGGCGGCGATCGCTGACCTGTAGGCGATAAGGCTGGCGGTCAGGTCCTCCGGGCGCCATCCGCGCTCGTAGCGGAGGCTGAGGGCTTGGCCGAGGGCATTGTGGCCCATCCCGGAGTCCGCGGCCGGCCGGTCGTTGAGCGATGCGATTGCCGCCTCGGCCTGGGTGACCGACTCGTCGAGGTCGGCCTCCTCCCCCGTCGAACGGAAACGGTCGGTGAGAGCATTGGACAGGCGCACCTGGTACAGTGCGCGGGCGTCGTCGTTGACCGGGCCTGCCTCGAGCGCCGCCTCCTGGTCGTCGACGGCTGCGTCAAGGTTGCTGACGCCCCCGGTGAGTCGGTAGGCCGTCCTGGCGGCCATGCCCCTAAGGCTGAGCAGGGCGGCCCGGTCAACCGGCCCGATCCGCTCGATCTCCCCGCTCAGCATGGCCCGACACTCATCGAGTAGCGCCGACTGGCCTGTGCGTTCGGCCTCACTGTCTAGGCGCGTGGCCAGGCTGTAGGCGAGATGGGCCCGGTTGGCGTTTTCCAGACTGGCGACCGCAAGCGCCCGCCGCCAGTCCGCTAGCGCCTCGGCGGCGTCCTGCGGGCGGCGGCACAGCCGGTAACGGTCCTCAAGGCGGGATGCACGCTGGTCAAGCAGCCATGCCTGCTGGTTTCCGGTAAGTTCGGTCAGCGAGGCGCTGGCCGAGTGGTAGACGTCGATGACGTCGTCCAGGGCGTTCGGATCTCTGGTCTTGTCCCAAACCTCCTCAGACAGCTCGATCAGCTGCTGGAAGGCGTCTCCGTCAGGAGCGGGGCCCCCTGTGGCCGCCAGCCGCAGTAGCGCGAGGCCTCGGTCAGCGTCGGCTCGGTCGCCGCTGGCCAGGAAGGCGGCCCGGTAGCCGATTGCGATCTCGTGGCACACTCCGGGCGAGATGGTGGTCTTCGTGGCTGCCGCTTCCAGGAGGGCGCCGGCCCGGTGGGCGTCGGCGATCACGTCCGGGGACGCGCCGGGGATGCAGGTACGGCCGGCAAGGTAGAGGGCCAGGTCGATCTCGGCCTCGGCCGGGTGCGACGGCAGTGCTACTGCTTGCTCCAGTATGGCGATGCACTCGTTGGCGTTGGCGGCCGTTGGCTCATGCGCGAAGCGGTTCCGGGCCTCCATGTAGAGACCGAACAGCGTCGCAATAGGGGTAGGCATCGGGTATCCCTCTAGGCCGGAAGTAGCTGGATGCCGATGGCCACGTAGTTGAACGGGATCAGCTTGTCGTGGTCGTCGGCGTACACGATGGAGTTGCGGGCCCGGTCATAGACGTACGCGTTCCAGGACCAGGGATGGCCGTCGACCTCGGCTGGCGCCTGGGCCAGTACGTATGACCCTCGCCGCAGCTTGGCAGAGTCCACGAGCGTGCGGTCGAGGTCGAGCGCCAGGAGCCCCTGTTGTACCGGGCGGTTCTCGCTGCTGCGGGCGATGTGCCTGGCCAGCGAAGCCAGCGTGACCGACAGCAGGCCGACAACCGGGCCGGTCGACGCGACCAGGTCGAGGCCCTTCTGGAACACCTCGCTTTGGAGCGCCTGCAGGAGTCGGACGTCACCCTGACTGTGCACGTTGACTGTGAACATGGCTATGTTCAGCCCGTCCTCCCCGATCTCGACTCCCTCGAAGAGGCGCTGCCCCCCGACCGGCATGTGATTCCCGTCGGCACAGCGAATGGTGGAGCCGAAGTCGTGCTTGGGCATGGGCTCCTTGCCGCGGCCGACCCCAAAGTGGAGGAGTATCTCGTGCACGCCGTTACCCGGGTAGCGCACGACCAGAGCCTGGGTCAGTCGCACAGCCACCTTCTTGCCCATCAGCGCGCGCTCCGGTCCGATCTCCCTTGGATCAACGAGCGGGTGGAACTGACCGCCGCTTGGCTGGATGTAGCCGACGGTGCTGCCGGTGTGATCGAACGGCTTCTTGTCCGTAAACCAGAGCCGGTACCGCTCCGCGGACTCCGTGACAGCCTCCGGCACAGGCGGAGCATCCGGGTCATCGACCGCCCTTAGGTAAATCGCCTTTTCGTCATCGCAGAGCTGTCCCACGGTAGGTGATCCACAGAACCATGCCTCGTCGATCATGTCCGCCCCCCTAGGCCCTAAGCCGCAAGATGTCGCCGTCCGCAGCGCCGACGACAGCCGGATGGCTTCGGTTCAGCCAGGTCGGCGCCGGACGTTGTGTCAGCAATTGTTCCAGTTGCGAAGCTATTAGGCGCGGATGCTGGCTTCGAGTTCGATGACGCTGTGGTGAGCTGACCAGCGGAGCTTGGCACGGTCGCTCGCGGACAACTCTTATCGCAGGTCAGGCCGTCTGCATGCTGGTGCCGCACAGCTTGCCGGGCTGACAGTGCGGCCGCTTGTCGTCACGAGGGAAGACTCCGGGCTCCTGTTGCGCGAGTCCTACAATGACGCCATGGTTAGTCAGGGCCGTTGGACAAGGTGGGTTCCGGCGGCCTTGCTAACGGTGTGCACTGTGGTTGCGTTCGTCTTGCAGTTTGTTGCACTGGTCGTAATCGCTGGTGAGTGGGCCGGGAACCACGATGTCGCGTCAGGTGGATGCGGGTGGTATGGCACCTGCTCTGATGCAGGCGTCCTGTCCGTGACCATGTGGTGTGCACTAGCGCTGTTTCTTGCCGAGCTTGTCATCGGCGGACTGCTGGGGACTGTCAAACGCCTTGCGGTCGCAATCATGGTCGGATGCTTGGTTTCCTGGGCCGTGGCGTTTCAAGACGCGTTGGTGATATCGCAGACCGCTGAACGCGGGCTGGACGATCAGGGCCGAGCCCAGCTCTTTCTCACGTGGGGCACGCGGGCCCTGATGGTTGACGGGGCCATCGTCGTTATCTGCTGTCTGGCCTGGTTCGTCGCGACGCGATTTCCGTTGAACCGGCCACACCGGGTCCAGTTAATGGGAATGAGCGGTAGGGAAAGTGCAGTAAATCGTCCAGCAGCAAACTGACGGTCCTGGCGCAGGCAGGTTTTCGGCATGCCTACCGGCCTCGGCATTGTCGGCTCTTCGAAGTTAACCGGGGTCGTGTGGTCTCCGGTGACTGTTCGTGTCGGCTTGGTCGTGGCCGTTCGCGGCCACGGGGAGATGGTCTCGGCCGGCGCGACCAGCTCGGGATGTCATCGTTCCCGCGCACCACGGGCAGTAGGAGGCGAGTCGGCCAGGCCCCGGTGCCGTCCTTGCTTGCGCGGATCCGGGTCCATCTGATGCGACCTTGCGTTCCGGGGTCCGCCGAGCGCTATCTTGACTGATCGTTCTCGATTCGGGTAGCGTCGGAGTGGTGGCCAGGACTAAGGAATTTGATCCGGAGGCGGCGCTTCGGGCGGCGCTGGAGCTGTTCTGGGAGCGGGGCTATGCGGCGACATCGATGGCTGATCTGGTCGAGCGTACGGGTGTCGCCCGGGCCAGTATCTACGCGACCTTCGGCGGCAAGCGTGAGCTGTACCTGAAGGCACTCGATCGCTATGGTGAGCTGACTGATCCTGGGCTGCTGGCTGGGCTGTCCCAGCCGGGTCCGGTGCTGCCGGCTGTGCGGGCGCTGGTCGAGCGGTACGCCCGGGAGGCGGCCGGGGACGGCGGGCGCCGCGGCTGTTTCGTGGTCAACACGGCGGTGGAGCTGGCTCCGCGCGATCCGCTGGCTGCCCGCCGCGTGCAGGCGAACTGGGATTTTCTGGAGACCGCGCTGACTTCGGCGCTGATGCGGGCACAGGCGCAGGGCGAGCTGGCCGAGGGCAGTGATCCGCGGGCGCTGGGCCGTTTCCTGCTGGTGCTGATGCAGGGGCTGCGGGTCATGGGCAAGGCGGCGACCGAGCCGGATCGCCTGCGCGACGCAGCCGCGCAGGCACTGGCGGTGCTGGGCTAACGGTGCCTGCGGCAAGGTTGCCGTCGGCTTGGCATGTCCATTAACAAGAACGTTCAGTCCAGAATATTTTGCCACCCTGAGGAAGCTGTGACGAACGCCAGACCCGGCTCGCTGCCGGCCACGGATGGCGCGACGGCGCCGCCTTCGGAGGCGGGCCACCCGGCTCGCGCTTTCGCGCTGCTGGGCACCGTGCAGGTCACGCTGGTCTTCACGATCACCCTGATCGCTGTGCCGCTTCCGGCGATCGGCCGGGAATTCGGGCTGGGGCATTCCAGCCTCATCCTGGTCAGCACGGCGTACGGACTGTCGTTCAGCGGGCTGCTGCTGTTCGGCGGCCGGCTCGCCGACCGCCGCGGGGCTCGCGTGGCGCTCACCGCGGGCCTGGTCGTTTTCGCGGTGGCCTCGTCCGTGGCAGCGGCCGCGCCGGGCTTCGCGGTCCTGGTTGCGGCCCGGTTCGCCCAGGGCGCCGGGGCGGCGCTGGTCGCGCCGGCGGCTTTGGCCGTGCTCCGCGCGATCATCCCCGGCGAGGGCAGGCATGCCCGCGCCCTGGCGACCTGGGGCGGGTTGTCTGTGCTGGGGGCGACCGCCGGGATCGTGCTGTCGGGTGTGGTGACCACCTGGGTGTCGTGGCGGTGGATGTTCGCCGTCGCGCTGCTGGTCAGCCTGGTCGCGCTGGTGCTGACTCCCCGATGGCTGCCGCCTGTCGCGCCGAGCGGGCGAGCCACGCTCGATCTGCCGGGGGCTGCGCTGGCCACGGCCGGGGTCACGCTGGTCAGCTACGGACTCGTCGTGACAGGCGGGCATGCCTGGTCCTCAGCAGCGGTCGCGGTCCCGCTGATAACCGGCCTGGCGTTGCTGGCGGCCTTCGCCGCGGCCGAGTTGCGCAGCCGGGATCCGCTGCTACCGCCGGTGTTCCTCGCTGATCGGCGCCGCGCCATAGGGCTGCTGGCGATCGCCTTCTCCGCGGCCGGAACCGCGGTGACCTTTCTCTACCTCACGCTGTACCTCCAGCAGTCCCGCGGCTGGACGCCGCTGCGCACCTCGCTTGCCTTCGCGCCCTACGCGCTGTCACTCGTCACCGTCGGCCGGCTCGCCAGCCGGCTTGTAGTCCGGTTCGGCGCCCGCGCGGTCACCGGCGCCGGCCTCGCGATCGCGGCCACCGGGTTGTTCCTGCTCGCGCGGCTCGGCCCGGATACGGCTTATGCCGCCGGCCTGCTGCCGGGCATCGTCCTCCTGCCCGCCGGAGCCGCGCTCACCTTCGCCAGCGCCGCGGTCCTCGCCGCCGGCGGCGTCCCGCGGCAGCAGGCCGGCCTCGCCGGCGGCCTGATGAACACCGCCATGGAACTCGGCCCGACCCTGGGCCTTGCGCTGCTGACAGCTGTGGCGGCCGCCCGGGCCTCGCACGCCACCGCGGCAGGTGCCAGCCCGCAGGCCGCCACGGCCAGCGGATACGCCTGGGCGCTGGGTACGGCCGGACTCGCCTTCGCGCTCCTGGCGGTACTGGCGGCCATCCCGGTACCGCCCAGGCGGTCTGGGTAGCGCTGACGCCGCCTGGCTCACCGGACACTGGCCAGGACGCGATGCGACCCGCAGCACCCCGGTTCCACCCACAGTTAGGAGAAACCAGCATGACCGCTCGCTTTACCAGCAAGAATGTCCTCGTTACCGGAGGCGGCACCGGTATCGGCCGGGCGATCGCCGTGGCTTTTGCCCGAGATGGCGCGACCGTCGTCGTGGCCGGGCGGTCCGCGGAGCCGCTGAACCAGACCGTAAAGCTCATCACCGACGGCGGCGGCCGCGCGACGGCGGTCACCGCGGACGTCACCCGGTCCGAAGACGTCGCAGCGCTCGTAGCGGCTACCGTGGCTGCCCACGGCAGCCTCGACGTCGCGGTGAATAACGCAGGCACGCTCACCGCGTTCGGCCCGGTCGGCGACATCGACGAGGACCAGTGGTCGGCGCTCGTCTCGGTCAACCTCACCGGCACCCTGCTGTCGATGAAGCACGAGATCGCCTACATGCGCCGCCACGGCGGCGGGGCCATCGTCAACGTCGCCTCCAGCCTCGGCGCCCACATGCGCCTTGCCGGGCTGGGGGCCTACGTCGCAACGAAAGCGGCCGTCAGCGCGCTGACCCGCAACGCAGCGCTGGACCACATCGGCGACGGAATCCGGATCAACGCCGTCAGCCCCGGCCCGGCGGACACGCCAATGTCCTCCCGGCCCGGCGAGACCCAGGCCGGCCGTGACGCCCGGATGAGGGAGCAACTGCCAGCCGGCCGTGTCGCCATCCTCGACGAGATCGCCGCCGCAGTGCTGTACCTGGCCTCACCCGAAGCCGGCTTCATCGTCGGCACCGACCTGGTCATCGACGGAGGAGCCACCGCCTGACAAGCGCGCGCCCCCAGCCCGGCGCATCACGCACCAGCGCCGACGTAGACAGGAGTCCTGGAACCCGAGCAGCCCGTACTGTCATCCACGTGGGTTGCCGACCGCGGCTGGCCGTCAATCGCTGCTGTTCGGGCTGGACGGCGTGCAGGTCGCGGACGTGGATGCCGAGGCCAGCGGCAGCCGGACGGTATGGGCCTACTTGGCCAGGTCCGGGGCCGCACCGCCGACGACGCCGCGACTCAGTTCGCCAAGATCATCGACACCTGGACCGGACCGGTACGGGCAGGAGATCGCCGCCGCCTGGATCGCGAAAGAAAAGCTCCGTGACGTGCTGAACCTGGGAGCGCGGGTGACCGGCTCTGTCCCGTGCGAGCGCCAGGTCCGGGACCGGCTGTTCGCCTTCTATGACTGGTGCAGCACGATGACATCCCCGAGCTCGCCGCGCTGGCCAGGACCGTATCCCGCTGGGAGGACGAGACCACCGCCGCAGTGATCACAGGGGTGACGAACGCCACCAGCGAGAGCCTGAACCGGCTCGCAAAGCTTGAGGCAAGGCTGGCCTACGGGTTCCGCAACCCACTGAACCAGCGCCGCCCGCGTCCGCATCGCCTGCACCCGCATCGCCTGCACCCGCGGATACCGGCGCCAGTCACCCACCGCAACCAGTAATAGGACACGAACAGTAACCGGACGGAAACCCGATCCCGGCTAACCTCGAAGGCCCCGCATTGTCTTCACGGCGAACTTGGTTTAGTCGGGCAGCGTTCGCGGGAGCCCGAACATGCGCAGCACGCTGTTGTCGAGGAAGCCCGTCACGGCGCTAATCTGGCCGGCGGCGAGGGTGAGCACGAGTATCCCGTTGGCGTGCGCGAGCGGGGCGTGCGGGTCGCGGATGTAGAGGCCGAACGCGGGCTGGCCATTGGCCCGGATGGGAACCAGGCGGCCGGAGCGGCCGGGGCGGAACGCGGTCGCGGTCCAGAACCGGGCGGCCGCCTCGCGGCCCTGGTACCGCAGCGGGACTGGCGGCATGATCAGCCAGGCGTCCTCAGTGAGCAAGGCGACGAGCTCATGCACATCACCTGCTTCGTAGACCTGGGTGAAGCGTCGCACCAACTCCTTCTCCTGTGCGGAATCCGGCGGCGGCGGTCTGAGGTCGCCCTCCTGTGCCCGCCGGTACTGCAGGGCGGCCCGGGCTCGCTTGAGGGCGCTGGTAACCGACTCCTCGGTGCAGTCCAGGATGTCGGCGGCCTCGCTGGCCCGGAATCCTAGGACGTCCCGCAAGATCAGCACGGCGCGCTGGCGTGGCGGCAGCAGCTGCAGGGCCGTGACGAAGGCCACCGAGATAGCTTCGCTGGTTTCATACCGGGCCTCAGGGCCGGGCGAGGCGTCGGCGAGCCCTTCAAGCAGGATGTCCGGGTAGGGCTCCAGCCATATCACCTCGCCGAGCGAGGTGGGTTCGGGGAGTTCAACCCCGGGTGGTGGCCAGTCCATCGGCGGTCGCCTCCTAGCCGCGCGCAGCGCGTTCAGGCAGCGCCGGGTGGCGATCTGGTACAGCCAGACACGTATTGAAGCGCGGCCCTCGAACCCGGGCAGGCCCTGCCAGGCCGCCAGCAAGGTCTCCTGGAGTGCGTCCTCCGCGTCCAAGGCTGAGCCGAGGAACCGGTAGCAATGCACCTGCAGCTCGCGCCGGTAGGGGCCGACGAGCTCGCCGAAAGCCTGCTCGTCACCGGCCCGGGCCCGGGCTATCAGATCCGTGCTCACCAAACCACCCTTTCACGGCCTCGCCCGCTGTCAGCTCTCGCAGCTCCTATCAGTACTGACACCAACCTGCCCGGAAGTTGGGCGGCGCGGGCAGCCGCCAACTCTGGCGGTCAGCGGGTGTCCACATCATCACGAGCACAAACAGTCACCGCTAAGACGGACGGCGCTCGACCAAGCGCACATGCCGCTGGATGTCCGTCTGAACCCGTTAAGGAGGAAAGCGAATGGTCAACAATCCGGAGGCCACGCACGCCGCCAGGCCACGTCTCGGCTGGGTTCTCGGTCTGACCTCTACCGCCTACTTCATGGTCGTTCTCGACTCGGTCGTAGTCATCACGGCGCTGCCCCGCATGCAGCACGACCTTCACGCCAGCCTCGCATCGCTCCAGTGGACGCTCACCGCGTACAACATCGCCTTCGCCGCCGGCATCATCACCGCGGCCGCTGTCGGCGACCGCTTCGGCCGCCGACGGATCTTCAGTATCGGCCTCGCCCTGTTCACCGCCGCCTCGGCCGTCTGCGCGCTGGCTCCGAACGCCTCCGAGCTGATTGCCGCCCGCACCGTCCAGGGCCTGGGCGCCGCGATCGTCCTCCCCCTCAGCCTCACGATCCTGACGACGGCTTTCCCCGCCGAACGACGAGGAATGATCGTCGGCATCTACGGCGGGCTCGCCGGGCTGGCGGTCGCGATGGGGCCGATCGTTGGCGGCGCGGTTACCCAGGGAATCGACTGGCACTGGATCTTCTGGATCAACGTGCCGATCGGAGCCGTCGCCCTGCCACTTGCGATGCGGCTGCTGCCCGACAGCTACGGCGCCCCGGAGCGGCTCGACCCGCTGGGCGTCACCCTCGTAACCGGCAGCGTCGTTGCCATTATCTGGGCCCTGGTTCGTGCGAACCAGTCGGGCTGGGCGAGCGCCGAGGTCGTCAGCTGCCTGGTTTCCGGTGCTGTCCTGCTGCTCGCCTTCGTCGCGTGGGAAAGGCGCGTCAGCGAACCGATGATGCCACTGCGCCTGTTCCGTAGCCGCGCGTTCGCGGTCGGCAACGCCACGACTTTCCTGATGACGGGCGCGATCTTCGCCGCGGGCTTCCTCGTCACCGAGGAGTTCCAGCTCGCCCGCGGCTACTCCCCAGTCTCGGCCGGTGTGCGCCTGCTCCCCTTCTTCGCCACGCCGATGTTCGTCTCACCCGTCGCGGGTGCCGTCTCCGACCGCATTGGCCGTCGGCCGGTCATGGCCGCCGGACTCTTCTTGCAGACCGCCGGGTTGATCTGGGTGGCCGTCGCGGGATCGCTCTCGACGAGCTGGGTCGAACTGGACATCGCCCTCCTGATCGCAGGCGTCGGCGTCTCGATGGCCCTGCCGACCGTGCCGACCGCCGTGCTCAACGCCGTCGCGCCACGCGAGCTGGGCAAGGCATCAGGAATCAACTACATGATGCAGCGCTTCGGCGCCGCCTTCGCGATCGCCGTCGCCAGCGAGGTGTTCGCCACCTACGGGCACTTCGGCACGCCCGCCAGCATTACCGACGGCTTTAAGCCCGCACTCGCCACCTGCGCCGGCTTCGCCCTGCTGGCCGCGCTCAGCGCGCTCGCCATCACGCCGTCGAAGGCACAGCGCTCCGCCGCCTTCAACCCCGCCGGCGTCGAAGTTCCGCTGCTGCACGAGGAACAAGGCACGGTGTGAGACAGCTACTGTGCCCAGGCTGGCCTTCCGGCGCGGGCGCTAGAGGGAGAAGAGACTGGCCACTCCCCTCCATTTTTAATCTATAGCGCACCCCGGGGCTTGCGGCAAGACCCGGGTGGTGCCGGATAATCGCTGGCCGGGGCCAGAACCTACGAAACGGGGTCGCGAAATGCGTGTACTGCTGTCAGCGTGCGGGCTGCCCGGGGGCGTCGAGTCGCCTGCGGGAACCGAAGTCCCGCCGCTAGCCGAGGAGGCATTCCCGGCGGACATCGCCGGCGACCGGGTGCCATGCGACCTCAAATCGGAGCTGACGCCGTGAATCCTTGGATTACCAGCGCGTTTGACCTTCCCGACCGGCTCGCCGCCAAGGCCGACCCGGCGCTAATCGCAGGCGACGAGCAGCACTTCGCGGCCATCGCGGAGAGCCTCGAGCAGTCAATCGCCGACTTGTCCGACCGCCTCGAGGCCGAGCGCAGGGCGCCCGGCGGCCTAGGCCAGAAAGCGATGGACCGGGACATGGAGATCCACCGGCTGACCGCTCGCCTCCGCGCTCTGCGGCGCTTCGGCCTGGACCTGTGCCTGGGACGCATCGTCCACGCAGACAATCCCGAGCCGGTGTACATCGGACGGCTTGGCCTCACCGACCGCGCGGGTCGTCGGCTGCTGATCGACTGGCGTTCCCCCGCGGCGGAGCCGTTCTTCGGAGCGACGCACGCCAACCCGATGGGCCTGGCCAGCCGGCGCAGGTATCGCTGGACCCGCGGCCGGGTCAGCGACTACTGGGACGAAGTGTTCAGCCCTGACGCGTTGGAAGGGCACGCCGCGCTCGACGACCAGTCCGCGTTCATCGCCAGCCTGGGCAGCAGCCGGTCGCCCCGGATGCGGGACGTACTCGGAACCATCCAGGCCGACCAGGACGCCATCATCCGCGCTGGATCCCGCGGCGCTCTCGTCGTCGACGGCGGTCCGGGCACCGGGAAGACCGTCGTCGCCCTGCACCGCTCCGCCTACCTCCTCTACTCCGATCCCCGCCTCGGTCACCGTAGGGGCGGCGTGCTGTTCGTCGGTCCGCACCAGCCCTACCTGGCCTACGTCTCCGACGTTCTCCCCAGCCTCGGCGAGGAGGGCGTGCAAACCTGTACCCTGCGGGACCTTGTCCCCGAGGGAGCCAAGGCAACGACGGAGGCCGACCCGGAGGTGGCCCGGCTGAAGTCATCCGCGGACCTGGTGAAGGCGATCGAGGCGGCCGTCAGGTTCTACGAAAAGCCGCCCGCCCAAGGCATCACGGTCGAGACCCAATGGTCGGACATCTGGCTGAGCGCCGGAGACTGGGCCGAGGCGTTCGACGCACCAGAGCCCGGCACTCCGCATAACCAGGCGCGCGGGCAGGTCTGGGAGGGACTGCTCACGATCTTGATGGACTCCCGCGACGACGGTGTCCCGGCCGACCTGTTCCGCAGGTCGCTGCTGCAGAACGATGGGCTGCGCACGACCTTCAGCGGAGCCTGGCCGCTGATCGACGCGGTTGACCTGGTCGCAGACCTGTGGTCGGTACCCGCCTACCTGCGCTTGTGCGCCCCCTGGCTCAGCCCAGATGACGTAAGGAAGCTGCAGCGCCGGGACGCTCAGGCCTGGACGATGTCCGACCTGCCGCTACTTGACGCGGCACGGCAGCGGCTCGGCGACCCGGAGGCGGCCCGACGGAAGCGTCGGCAAGACGCGGCTGTCGCCGCCGAGCGTGAGCAGATGGCCATGGTCATCGGCAATCTTGTCCAGGCCGACGACGACGGTGAAGGCGTGGTGACGATGCTGCGCGGACAGGACCTGCAGGACGCCCTGGTCGACGAGGCCGCACTACGCGACGCCGACCCGGACCTGCTCGCCGGCCCGTTCGCGCACATCGTCGTGGACGAGGCTCAGGAACTGACCGACGCCGAATGGCAGATGCTGCTCCTCCGCTGCCCGTCCCGCAGCTTCACTATCGTCGGGGACCGGGCTCAGGCCAGGCACGGGTTCACGGAGTCGTGGCAGGAACGGCTCGAGCGGATCGGGCTCTACCAGGTCAACCTGGCCGCCCTGAGCATCAACTACCGGACACCTGAAGAGGTCATGGCCGAAGCAGAGCCGGTCATCCGGGCCGTGCTCCCGGACGCCAACGTGCCGACCTCCATCCGCAGCACCGGCATCCCGGTCGTACACGGATCTATTTCGGATCTGGACTCGATCCTCGGTGCCTGGCTCGCCGCGCACGCCGAGGGGATCGCCTGCGTCATCGGCGATCCCACATTCCACGCGACGTCCCCCCGCGTCCGGTCACTGACCCCGGAACTGGCCAAGGGGCTTGAGTTCGACCTGGTCGTGCTCATCAACCCGAGGGCATTCGGCCAGGGCATCGAAGGAGCGGTCGACCGCTACGTCGTGATGACCCGGGCGACCCAGCAACTTGTCATCCTCTTCACCCCCAACGAGCTGGCCGGAGGGCGGCTATGACCAGTCATGCGGTGGTGATCGCCGGAGGAGGCCCGACAGGGCTGATGCTGGCGGGTGAGTTGGCGCTGGCGGGGATCGACGTTGCCATTGTCGAACGGCGCGCCAGCCAGGAGCTCACCGGCTCGCGCGCCCGCGGCCTGCACTCACGCACCATCGAGCTTCTCGATCAGCGTGGAATCGCCGACCGGTTCCTCACGGAGGGGAAGGTGCATCAGGTCGCGGCCTTCGTGATCCGCCTGAACATCAGCGACTTCCCCACCCGGCACCCCTACACGCTCGCGCTAGGGCAGAACCACTTCGAGCGCATACTGGCCGGCTGGGTCGGTGAGCTGGGAGTGCCGGTCTACCGCGAGCGTGAGGTGACGGGCTTCGCCCAGGACCGCGCGGGGATCGACGTCGAGCTATCCGACGGCCGGCCGCTGCGGGCGGACTACCTGGTCGGGTGCGACGGAGGACGCAGCCTGATCCGCAAGGCCGCCGGCATCGAGTTCCCCGGCTGGGACCCGTCGGTCAGCTCACTGATCGCCGAAGTCGAGATTAGCGAGGAGCCGCAGTGGGGCATTCACTATGACGACAACGGCACGCAAGCCATCGGCAGGCTGGACGACGGGAAACGGGTCGCGCTGGTGGTGAGTGAGCGGTATGCCGGGCAGGCTGGTGAGCCCACCCTGGGTGACCTCAGTCGCGCGCTCATCGCCGCGTGGGGAACGGACTATGGGGTACACAGCCCGACCTGGATCTCCCGGTTCACCGACATGACCCGGCAGGCGGCGTCCTATCGCAAGGGACGCGTGCTGCTGGCCGGCGACGCCGCGCACGTGCATTACCCGGTCGGCGGACAGGGCCTCCAGATCGGCGTGCAGGACGCGGTGAACCTGGGATGGAAACTGGCCCAGGTGGTCAAGGGGACATCACCGGGAAGCCTGCTGGATAGCTACCATGCCGAGCAGCACCCGGTCGCCGCTCGCGTGCTGCGCGGCACCATGGCGCAGACCGCGCTCACCCGGTCAGACGCGCGCATCGATGCGCTTCGCGAGACCATGTCGGAGCTGCTGAGCATGGACGAGCCGCGCAAGCGCTACGCCGGCATGATGTCCGGCCTGGACATTCACTACGACCTCGGTGAAGGACACCCGCTGCTCGGGCGCCGCATGCCCGATCTCGACCTGGTCACCGCCAGCGGCCAGGCGCGGGTCTTCACCCTGTTGCACGACGCCCGGCCGGTGCTGCTCAGCCTCGGCGAGCCCGGCGGTTTCGACATCACGCCGTGGGCAGACCGCGTCCGGCAGGTCGACGCTGAATACGCTGGCAGGTGGGAGCTTCCGGTACTCGGCGAGGTCTCTGCCCCCGCTGCCGTGCTGATCCGGCCCGACGGATATGTCGCCTGGACGGACGACCCGGCGCAGCCAGGGCCCCGTGACGCGCTGACCACCTGGTTCGGCTCGCCTGCCTAAAACTTCTCGCGTCTGGCTGGGGGCGCTGTCACGATGGCGGCATGCCGTTCCCGAATCTCGAAGGAAAGCACGCCGGGCGGCCGTACGTGACGGTGCGGCGGCTGCTGGACTACCACGAGTCGCGGGGCAACGCGGTGGCCGAGGCACCGCGCGCCGTGGTGCTCACCTGGCAGCCCCGCCTCGAAGACCGGGTACGCGAGCGCCGGGACCATCAGGCGGTCCACGGCCCCGGGGTTCCCTCACTGCTGCTCCGCCTGGCGCCGGACCTGGGCCTGGTCCGGTTGCCAATCGGCGCACCGGCAGTCGGCATCGCCGTCGAGGAGCTGTCCGCGCGGGGCGCGGAACTGTTCATCGGCGTAGGCACCGCCGGCGCGATCGACGGTCAGCTGGCCGCCGGAGATCTCGTTGTCTGCTCCGCCGCGCTGCGGGACGAGGGGACATCTCATCACTACGCGCAGCCGGAGCCCTTCGCGCTTCCGGACCCAGTACTGACCGCCCGGCTACGCGCAGCGCTGCCCGCAGCCGCCTACGGCCCATCCTGGACCACGGACGCGCCCTACCGAGAGACCAGGGAGGAGATCGCCAAATACCGCGCTGAGGCCATCCGCACCGTCGAGATGGAAGCCTCCTGCCTGTTCACGGTGGCCAAGGCCACCGGCACGGCGGCGGCGGCCGCCTTCGTCGTGTCGGACGTCCTGCACGGAGAGCAATGGGAGCCCCTCTTCGGGTCGGCCGATGTGGAACGGGGCCTGTGGGACCTGTTCGAAGCCGCCGAGACATGCCTATCCCACTAGCTGGCCAGTGTCCCGGTCGCACCGCCGGGGAAAATCGCCGGGGAAACAAGTATGTGCCGCCAGGAATCCACGCCATCATGGGGCTGATGTCGGGAAGCGTTCGTAGTGATCCACGCCGGGTGCGCGCCGCGCGGCGCGCACGGTTTCCGGCTGTCCGGGCGCGCCGGCCAGCGCCGGGACGCCATCATCCGGCCTCGGCGGCGGATGTGCGGGCGGCGCTCAGCGCCTTCGGCGCGGAGGCCTACTACGGCGTACGGCTGGTGGAACTGGTCCCGGCGATGCACGGGAACGAGGGCCTTGCGCTCGGGAGGCTGGCCGGGCCGGGGCACGTCGTCCTCTATGATCAGCCGCCGCCGCCATGGCGGCTCGGTGCGTACTTGCTTGAAGCTGAGCGTGCCTGGCTCGCGTCGGCAGGCGCCGACGTCGCTGCGGCAGGGGTGGTGGGGTGGTCAGGGGATTCGCTGCGGCGATTCATGCTCGGCCATGTCCTAGCACACGAAATCGGCCATCACGTGGTGCAGCATGAGCGGCGGCTGAGGGGAGAGCGGGCGGCACGCACCCGTGATCATGAGGCGCGCGCCGAGGCGATCGCCGCGCGGCTGCGGGAACGGCTCGCGTGGCCCTGACGCTGTATGCCGACGGGGTGGAGAACCCGGCCAGCCGACAACGGATCGCGGAAGCCGCAGACCTGCTTGGTGCGTCCTACGCGGTTCCCTGCGGCGGACGGCTGATCGCGGTGGAGAACACGCCACAAGCCAGCGACGTATACGGCCGGCCGCCCCTCCGCGGCACGGCCACGCTCGCGGTCGGGCACGAGCGTCGCGGCCTGCCCCGGGCTACCCTCGCCGCCGCCGAGGAGACGATCGTGATCCCAACGGCTTCACGCACGGTGACAACGCTCAACGTCGCGGCGGCGGCTGCCGTGGCGGGGTGGTATGTGCTGCGTGGTTCCGGCCCGCAGGCCCGGGCCGCGCATCCCGGCCGGCGCTGGCCTGCGGTACTGCTGTCGGGTGATGACCATGTCGAGGTCGGGTCGAGCCTACGTTCGGCCGCGGCGTTCGGCCTACAGGAGGTATTGCTTGATGACCGAGGGGCGGGCTGGTTCGACGGCCCGCATGCCCGTCGCCGCGAAGCACGCGCCGCGGCGCGTCGGCACAAGAACCCGCTGCACGTCCGGCCAGCCCAGCTCGGCGTCACCGCCGGCTTCGGTGAGGTTGTCGTCATCACGCCGTGGGGACCGGGACGGCCGGTCAGCCGCGAGCGGTTCGCGCGGGGGCGCCGCCTGGTCGTCGTCATCGGCCTAGCGCCAGAGCAGGTGCAAGCGTCACCCGGCGCCCGCATCCGGACGGCGACGCTTGGCCTGCGGCCCACCAGTTGCGCGCCGCTGAGACTGGTCGCCTCGATCGCGCTGGCCGAGATCGCACGGCAAACCGGACGCCCGGCGGGACGGGGACCTGCCCCCGCGCCCCGCTGGCCAGCCTATAAGCGTGAGGTCAAGCTGGCCGCCGACGGCGAACTCCTCATCCTTGACCCCGCCGTGCTGCTCGACTACTTAGTACGCATTCTGGCATCGCGCAGGCCCGATCTTCGACTGGTTCAGCCTATGACAACATAGATCGCGTGAGCGAGACGGCTGAACTCCTGGACCGGCGAGAGGGTCCATCCGGCGAAATCGCGCTGCGCCGTCGCGGCGACTGCTTCGAGATCATTGCTAACGGTTGCTTCCTGATGGACTCGTCGGACGGCCGATCAGAACGGCTCATGGTCGGTGCCGCGCTTGACATGCTGGAGCACCCCCAGGGCGCGAATCTTCTGATTGGCGGCCTGGGGATGGGTTTCTCGCTGGCCGAGGCGTGTGCCGACCCACGTCCGGGACGGATCTGCGTTGTGGAGCGGGAGCAGGCAGTCATTGACTGGCACACCCGAGGTTTCGCACCATTGCGCCGATTCGCCGGCCGGGGGCACAGCGACCCTCGAGCCCGCATTCTGAGGGACGACCTTCTCCGGCATCTTCGGACCACCGACGAACGGTATGACGTAATGTGCCTCGACATCGACAACGGCCCTGACTGGACGGTGACAGACGATAACCGAGGCGTGTACGAGCCCGACGGGCTGGCCGCGATCGAAGGGGCACTAACCGACAGGGCGGTGCTGTCGGTATGGAGCGCGACCCGCGCGCCTGACTTCGTGCAGCGGCTGATATCCAAGTTCGCCGAGGTAAAGACGCTTGAGATTCCCATGTTGCCAGGCCGCCGCGGCGACCCTGATGTAGTGATCCTCGCCTCGCGCGCGTGAGCTCGCAGTCAGCTCCGGTCCAGTAGTTCCCGGACGGTGTCGGCCAGCCGGTCATAGTCGTCTGGGGTGTTGTACGGTGCTGCCGCGATGCGCAGGTAGCCGACCCCGTCGAAATGGATCGGCGCGACCTCGACACGCTGCTGTGACAGGGCCTCGTAGAAGGGGCCGACCCGGTCGGGAGAGGTGAGGACGCCGGCCGGCAGCGGCACGAGCCGCATAGTAGGCGCAGGCGTGGCCGGAAGCCCCGCAAGCGTGACCCCCAGGGCCTCAGCCACCCTCTTCTGGCCGTCGGTTACCACATCGGCGAGCCGGGCCACGGCGCCCCAGCCGCCAAGCGCCTTCCAGTACGCCAGACCGTCCGCGGCCGCCAGCCAGCCGGCATAGTCCCACGTGCCCGGATAGTCGAAAGACGCGGCGTACCCGTCCTCAAGTTGCCAGCTGAGCACGGTCGGCGTCACCGCGGCTCCGGGTCGGCTCCACAGTATTGCGCTGCCGCGTGGCGTGTACGCCCACTTGTGCAGGTTGCCGATCCAGTGGTCGGCGCCGAGCGCCGGGATCTCGTCTCGAAGCTGGCCAGGCGCGTGTGCGGCGTCAACAAGGACAGAGGTCCCGACGTCGGCGGCGGCCGCGGCCACCGCCGCGACCGGGACGACCGTCGCAGTGGGTGAGGTGATCCGGTCGATCACAACCAGCCGCGTTCGGCGCGAGCAGGCTGAGGCGTAGGCCGACACGATCACGTCATCCTCGGCGCCTACAGGATAGGCCGCCTCGACGATCCGCGCCCTTGCGCGCGCCGCGTGATGGCTGAGCGCCATACGGACCGCGCCGTAGCCGTGCGTGCTGATCACCAGTTCGTCGCCAGAACGCAGCTCCATCGAGCCAAGAACCGCGGACAGTCCCTCGGACACGTTGCGTACCCAGGCCGCGCGGGACGGGTCGACGCCGAGGAATCCGGCTGCGTGCTCCCGCGCCACCGCCACCAGTCCCCTGACCTCGACGCGGTTGAAGCGATGCGGATTGCGTTCGGCACGCTCACGCCAGGCGGCGGCAGCACGTCGCACCGCGACCGGCGCGACGCCGAACCCGCCGTGGTTCAGGTGAAGAACGTCAGGGTCGAGGCCGAAGGCCTCAAGCAGGGCAGCGTCCACGGAGTCGATTTTGTCAGCCGGGCCAGCGACAGGCTGACCGGCTGGCTTACCCCCGACCCGGTCAGGTGCCGACGTAGGCCGCGAGGTGCTCGCCGGTGAGGGTGGACCGGGCGGCCACGAGGTCCGCGGGTGTGCCCTCGTAGACGATCCGGCCGCCGTCGTGGCCGGCGCCCGGGCCGAGGTCGATGATCCAGTCGGCGTGCGCCATGACCGCTTGGTGGTGCTCGATGACGATGACCGACTTGCCGCCCTCGACGAGCCGGTCAAGCAGGCCAAGCAGCTGCTCCACGTCGGCGAGGTGGAGGCCGCTGGTCGGCTCGTCGAGGACGTAGACGCCGCCCTTCTCGGCCATGCGGGTGGCCAGCTTGAGCCGCTGCCGTTCGCCGCCGGACAGTGTGGTGAGCGGCTGGCCGAGGCTAAGGTAGCCGAGCCCGACGTCGGCGAGCCGGCCGAGGATGGCATGCGCGGCCGGCGTGCGCGGCTCGCCGGTGCCGAAGAACTCCGCGGCTTCGGTCACCGACATCGCGAGCACCTCGCTGATGTCCCGCCCGCCGAGGTGGTATTCAAGCACCGACGCATCGAACCGCTTCCCGCCGCACTCCTCGCAGGTGGTGGCGACACCGGCCATCATCGCCAAGTCGGTGTAGATGACGCCTGCGCCGTTGCAGTTGGGGCAGGCGCCCTCGGAGTTGGCGCTGAACAGCGCCGGCTTCACGCCGTTGGCCTTCGCGAATGCGGTACGGATGGGATCGAGCAGCCCGGTGTACGTGGCCGGATTGCTCCGCCGCGAGCCGCGGATCGCCGCCTGGTCGACCGAGACCACTCCCTCCCGGCCAGACACCGAGCCGTGGATCAGGGAGCTCTTTCCCGACCCGGCCACGCCAGTCACCACCACAAGCACGCCCAGCGGCATGTCGACATCGACGTCCTGCAGGTTGTGGGTACTGGCGCCGCGCACCTCAAGCACTCCCGACGGTTTCCGCACCGACGGCTTCAGGGAGGCCCGGTCGTCCAGGTGGCGCCCGGTGAGCGTGCCGCTGGCCCGGAGCCCTTCGACCGTGCCCTCGAACACCACCTCACCACCGGCAGCGCCAGCGCCGGGGCCGAGGTCGACGACGTGGTCGGCGATCGCGATCGCCTCCGGCTTGTGCTCCACGACAAGCACTGTGTTGCCCTTGTCGCGCAACTGCAGCAGCAGGTCGTTCATCCGCTGGATGTCGTGCGGGTGCAGGCCGATGGTGGGCTCGTCGAAGACGTACGTGACGTCGGTGAGCGATGAGCCGAGCTGGCGGATCATCTTGACGCGCTGTGCCTCGCCGCCCGACAGCGTGCCCGAGGGCCGGTCGAGCGACAGGTAGCCCAGCCCGATCTCCGCGAACGAATCGAGGGTCTGCGTGAGCGCGGCGAGCAGCGGCGCCACCGAAGGCTCGTCGAGGCCGCGGACCCATTCGGCCAGGTCGCTGGTTTGCATCGCACACGTTTCGGCGATGTTGATTCCCTTGATCCGCGAGGAACGGGCAGCCTCGCTGAGCCTGGTGCCGCCGCAGTCCGGGCACGAAGTGAAGGTAACCGCCCGGTCGGCGAACGCGCGGATGTGCGGCTGCATCGCGTCCGGATCCTTGGAGAGGATGGACTTCTGGAGCCGCGGGATCAGGCCTTCGTAGGTCTGGTTGATGCCCGCGATCTTCATCCTGACCGGCTCGTGGTAAAGGAAGTCTTGCAACTCCTTCTTGGTGAACCTGCCGATCGGCTTGTCCGGGTCGTAGAAGCCCGACTCGGTGTAAAGCCGGGAGTTCCAGCCACCCGGCGTGTAGCCGGGGATGGTGAACGCACCTTCACGGAGCGACTTGCCATCGTCGTACAGCTGAGACAGATCGATGTCGGTGACCGTGCCCCGGCCTTCGCAGCGCGGGCACATGCCGCCGGCGCGGGTGAAGGTCTTTCTCACGGTCGTGCTGGCACCGCGTTCGACCGTAATCGCCCCGCTCGCCCGGACCGAGGGGACGTTGAAAGAGTACGCGTTGGGCGAGCCGATGTGCGGCTGCCCTAGCCGGCTGAACAAGATGCGCAGCATCGCGTTGGCGTCGGTGGCCGTGCCGACCGTGGAGCGGGGGTCGGCACCCATCCGCTCCTGGTCGACGATGATCGCGGTCGTCAGCCCTTCGAGTACGTCGACCTCGGGCCGCGCCAGCGTCGGCATGAAGCCCTGCAAGAACGCGCTGTAGGTCTCGTTGATCAGCCGCTGCGACTCCGCGGCGATCGTGTCGAATACCAGAGAGCTCTTGCCCGAGCCCGAGACGCCGGTGAACACCGTCAGCCGGCGCTTCGGGATCTCGACGCTGACGTCCTTGAGGTTGTTCTCGCGCGCGCCATGCACGCGGATCAGGTCGTGCATCGCAGCGGCGGTCACCGGTCCTGAAGCAGGCCAAGGACGTTGCCGTCGGGGTCGGTAACGGTGGCTACCAGGCGGCCGCCGCCGACGTCGCGCACCGGATCCTTCACGGTGGCACCCGCGGCGGTCACCTCGGCCAGCTTCGCCTCGATGTCCGACACGTGCCAGTAGGCCACCGGCGAGGTCATGTGCTGTGGTCCACCGCCCGGCACCAGCCCAATGTGCTGGCCCTCGGCGTCGTAGCCGACGTAGTAGGGCGCGTCGGCCGAAGGCGGGAGGCCGAGCAGGGCGGTATACACGGGCTTGGCCTTCGCCAGGTCGGACACGGGATGCAGCACGGTCTTGATTCCCTGAGTTGAAGAGCCGGTCATGTTTACTCCTTGTAGTCCAGTGGATGTGATGTCCCCTGGCGGTCAGGCTAGTAGCGGCTCGGTCGCCGACGCTTCTCGAATCCTGATCGGTCTGGTCACCCGTATCCGCAGACAACCAGGGAAGAGGACGTGAAAGACCAGTTCATCTATACCAGCGACGACGTGCTGCGCATGCTCGACGACCTTCTCGCGGGAAGCGGCAGCGCCTGGTGGGATCAGTTCAACACGGACGAGTCCAGGGCGGTCCCGTTCTTTACCGACCGGCCCGACGAGAACCTCGCCGCCTGGTTCGCCCAAGGCCAACTCGTTCCCGGGCGTGTGCTGGAACTTGGATGCGGGTTCGGGCGAAACGCGACCTACCTGGCCGAGCTGGGATGCGATGTCCTCGCCGTCGACTTCTCGGCCCAGGCTATCCAACGGGCAAGGAAACGCGCCAGGCCGGTCATCGGCTCGGTAGATTTCCGCTGCTGCTCCATCTTCGACGCGCGGGTCACCGTGGAGTCCTGCGACCTGGTTTACGACTCCGGCTGCTTTCACCACCTCCCTCCGCACCGCCGCAGGGCTTACGTCGACCTGGTGCATACCGCTCTGAAGCCTGGCGGCAGTTACGGACTGGTGTGCTTCCGGCCCGAGGGCGGCAGCGGCTACACGGACCTGCAGGTTTACCAGCGAGCCAGTCTAGGCGGCGGCCTCGGCTACACAGAAGAGCGCCTGCGCGCCCTCTGGGACAAGCCGCCTTTCTCCCTGCGCGCACTCCGGCAGATGAACAAAACCACCAGCCAGCAGCCCTACTTCGGCGAGGACTTCCTCTGGGCCCTGCTCGCCAAGAAACAAGGCGCCGCCTCACTAAGGCAGCTCGAATAAAGATCTTTCGGGCCGAACGGACCGTGGTACCCGCTCCCCGTTGGTCGCAAGGCTCTGGTTCAAGGGCGGTCGGGCGAATCGAATCCGGTGTAGCCGGTGCACAGGCAGTGCCGCCACCAGCGGACGCGATGCGAGCATGAGCTGGAGTCCGGGTGCGAACGGGCGCTGTGGCCGCACCGTGTGCAGAGTATGGTTTCGGGGCCGGTGGTCTCGGGGCCCAGTCCGGCCGCGAGCCGGGCCTCACCTGGACTCATCGACCCGGGCGGGGGGGTCAGCGGACCGATCGGCACCGACATGGCGACCTCCATACCCCCCTGGGCCTGCCTACCTGACAAGACTAACGCCAGGATGGTCCATGCTTTCGTGATGTCTGCTTAGCCCGGGAGATCCTCCGGGCGCTTTGCGGCGAGCTTGCCGTGCAGCAGGCCGGTGGACTGGCCGACCTCGATGAGGTATCCGTCCGGGTCCCGCATGTAGCAGCGGATCTCCGCCTCCCTGTCGATCGGCGGTGTAACGAACACTGCTCCCTTGGCCTTCCACTCCTCGTAGCAGGCGTGAATGTCGGCGACCCGCAGGTTCAAGAAGATCGAGGTGGTGTTGTCCGGCTGGTAGTCGACAACCGAGATGCCCGGCTTGTCCGGGGTGGGCGGCCCGCCCGGGTTCATGATGATCCACGAATTGGACAGCTTGACGATGCACGGGTTCTCGTCCAGGACGACGGTGCCGCCCAGAACGCGCGAATAGAAGTCCCGGGATCGGGCGACCTTCTGGACGGTGATGAACAACGTCACCAGGATGCCCTCCGCGGGCACGGGAAGGTTGGCGAAGTCGATGTGAGGTGCAGGTTCTGTCATGGGATTGCTCCACTACGGCGGCAGTGGCGGACATCGGCTCATTAAGCCTTCCCCCGATGCGGCCGGCGCAGACATCCATTGAGGTCGGTGCGAAGGGGGCGGATCTGGGCGGCCATAGTAGATTCTGGTGAACTGAACACCTACGGGAGCTCGGGCTGACCGGGCTGAGAGGGTGGCTGGCCGCTGCGCCGACGGCGACGGCTCGTGCGCCACCGACCGTTGGAACCTGTCCGGGTAATGCCGGCGTAGGGAGGCTGCCGTGGCCACGGCCACCAACAACGAGAAGGACGTCTTCGTCACCGTGCCGGGTGACCGGCACTCCGAGGTCGCGCGGACTTTGGCCGAGCCGGTGCCGCAGGCCCTGAGCCTGCTTGACCAGTTCGGCTTGTGGGGCAATCTGGGGGTAAGCCTGCTGGGTTTCACCGGGGCCATCTTCGTGCTGCAGCCGGGCGGCGCGGGCACCCCCGAGCTGTCGCTGGCGGCGGCGCTGACCGCGACCATCGTGGGCACCGTGCTCGGCACGGCGGCGTTCGCGCTGACCGGGCTGCCCGGCGCGCGTACCGGGGCGCCCGCGATGGTGTTGCTTCGCGGCCTGTTCGGCGCCCGGCTCTCCTACCTGCCCACCGCGCTGAACATCCTCCAGTGCGTGGGCTGGGGCGTCTTCGAGCTGGTGACGATCGCCACCGCCGCGCACACCGTGGCCCCGGCCCTGCCGAAATGGGGCTATGTGCTGATCGCGGGGGTGGCCACGGCGCTGCTGACGATCCGGCCGCTTGGCGCCATCCGGGTGCTGCGCCGCTATGCGACCGGCGCGGTGCTACTGGTCATGTGCTACCTGCTGGTGCAGCTGGCCCGGCAGCCGCTGCCCGGCCTGACGCACGGCACCTGGTCGGGCTACTGGGCCGCGACCGACACGGTGGTCGCGGTGGCCGTTTCGTTCGCGCCGCTGGCCGCCGACTACACCCGGCACTCCCGTAGCCAGCGCGCCGCCGTGGCCGGCGCGCTGGCCGGGTACAGCACCACCCAGGTGCTTTGCTACGTCATTGGGCTGCTCGCGCTGGTCACCGTGGCGCGCGGTGACCCCGGCCGGATCTACGGCGCGTTCATTGCGCTGCCGGTCGGCGCGCTCGGCTTCGCCGTCCTGGCCGCCCGCGAGCTGGACCAGGCCTTCGCCGACGTCTACTCCACCGCGGTGTCTGTGCAGAACCTGCGCCCGCTGTGGGACCGCCGGATCCTGGCCGGCCTGATCACCGCGCTGACCACGGCCGGCGCGCTGTGGCTCAACATCGCCGACTACGAGAACTTCCTCGACCTGATCGGCTCGCTGTTCGTCCCCCTGTCGGCCGTCTTGATCGTGGACTACTTCGTGGTGTCGAGGGGGCGCTGGGACCTGTCGGCGGCGGCTCGTTCCCGCTGGCTGATGCTGCCGCCGTGGGCCGCGGGCTTCGTCACCTACCAGCTCATCAACCCCGGGTACGTGTCCTGGTGGGCCTCGGCGTGGACCTCGTTCGGGCACGACATCGGCTTTGCCCCGGCCAGCTGGATGTCGGCCTCGATCCTGTCCTTCGCCGTGGCCGCCGTAATCACGCTGCCAGCCGGCTGGCTAGCCAGGCTGGTCTCCCCGGCGGGGTTCGCAGAGCGGGCGTAGCGGGGCCGACCTTCTGTTTTACCGAAGGTTCAGGGTATTTTGGCCTATGATGCCGTTTACCTCTTCGCTTCCCGGGCCGGGGCGGCCGCCTTGACAGACGGGGTGGACGCCAGGGCCGAGCCGGGAGCGGGAGCGGGAGCCGGTGTAGCGGCACCGTCACATCAGCACCCCGAGCCGGCCCGCGCGCCCCGGAGGTACCGGCTGCGACGCGGCATGCTGGTCGCCCTGGCCATCGCCGTCCTGGTCACCGTGATCGTCCTGGAACGGCACACGCTGGCCGAGTCGCTGCACGTACTTGCCCGCCTGAACTGGGCCTGGTTCCTGCTCGCCTTGGCGTCGGAAGCCATCTCGCTGTCGAGCTTCGGGCTCAGCAGGAAGCAGCTGATGAGGGTCAGCGGCCGCCCGGCGCGGTTCGGCACGGTAATAGCGGTCACCTACGCGGCGAACGCGCTGTCGATCTCGATTCCGTTCGCCGGAGCCGAACTGGCGCTGGTCTTCTCCTACCGCCAGTTCCGCAGGCACGGAGTCGATGCCGCCACGACCGGGTGGATGCTGGCGGTGTCGGCGATCTTCTCCACCTCAGCGCTTGCTCTCCTGTTGGTGATCGGGGCGCTCGCGGGCTCGGCGTCGCTGGCCAGCGCGGCCGGGTTTCTCGGCGCGTTCGTATTCATCGTCCCGGGCGCCGCGGTGCTACTCGCGCTGCGCTACGAGAACGTCCGCAGGCTCCTGCACCAGCTCATCGCCTGGCTGGTCCGCCTGTCCAGGAGCGTCCTTGGCGTTCCCGCGCACGGCACCGACGGCCTGGACGAGTTCCTTGACCGGGTGGCAAGCCTGCGGCTGCCGTGGCCACGGTACGTGGAGGTCTTCGGGCTGGCCGTGCTGAACTGGGCTGCCGACTGCGGCGCGCTGGCCTGCGCAATCCGGGCCACGGGCCAGCCCATTCCCTGGCACAGCCTGCTGCTGGTCTACGGGGCCGGGGCTGCGGTCGGCAGCACCGGAATTACACCAGGAGGATTTGCCCTGGTGGAGCTGGCCCTGACGGCGGCGCTGATCGCGGCCGGGCTGCACCGGTCGCCCGCGCTCGCCGCCGTGCTGGCCTACCGGCTGGTCAATTTCTGGCTGATCCTGATTGGCGGATGGATCTTGATGGCCATCCTCGCCCACCGCCGGATCGGGCCGGACCAAGACCCGCCTGGCTCCCCCGGACCGGCGGGTTAGAGTTAGAGGTGCGCCCGCCCGAGGGTCCGGACCGCGTGGCCGAATCGATCACGCTGGCCGGCCTGGAAAACGACCCGCATCACGTGCTGGCCCGGCTGCGGGCCGCCGCTCCGGCCTGCTGGGTACCAGTGCTCGGCGCCTGGCTGGTCACCGGGTATGACCTCGCCGTCGCGGTACTGCGTGACTCACGCACGTTCACGGTCGACGACCCCAGGTTCTCCACGGCCAAGGTGGTCGGCCCGAGCATGCTGTCGCTGGACGGCGGACCGCATGCCCGGCACCGGGCCCCGTTCACCCGGCCCTTCCGGTCCGGCGAGATCCACGCCCGCCTCGGCTCGTTCACCCGGGCCGAGGCCGGCCGGCTGGTGTCGGCCATCCGGCCGCTCGGCGAGGCCGAACTCCGCCGGGCAGTGGCCGGGCCGCTCGCCGTCGCGGTCATGGCCGAGGCGCTCGGCCTCGGGCATACAGAGCCCACAAGCCCGGCCACGATCCTCGGCTGGTACGACGGCATCGTCGCGGCCGTGCAGGCCGAGGCCTCGGGTTCCCGGACGGAGGTGGACTCGGGCGCCAAGGCATTCGCCGAACTGGCCGCCAGCCTGCGACGGGTCATCGCCGAGCCGGAGTCCGCGTCGCTGCTCGCCGACGCGGCTGCGGGCCCCGGGCCTGTCACCGAGGCCGAGGCGGCTGCAGGGTCCGGGGCGCTCAGCGAGACCGAGACCATCTCCAACGCGGCGGTCCTGATGTTCGGCGGGATCGAGACCACCGAGGGCATGATCGCCAACGCCGTGCTGCACCTCCTCTCCCACCCAGGTGAGCTCGAGCTCGTCCGGGCGGACCCGGGGCTGATCCCGGCGGCGATCGAGGAATCGCTGCGGCTGGAACCAGCCGCGGCCGTGGTCGACCGGTACGCGACTCGCGACGCCGAGCTCGGCGGGACCAGGATCCGGGCCGGGGACCAGGTCACGGTCTCCTTGGCCGGGGCGAACCGGGATCCCCGGATCTTCGACAACCCCGACGCGTTCCGGATCCGCAGGCCGGACGTCAACCGCCAGCTGGCCTTCGCGCACGGACCGCACTTCTGCCTGGGCGCTCACCTGGCCCGCCTGGAGGCACAGGTCGCAGTCGCAACGCTCCTTGACCTGCTCCCCGGGTTGCGCCTTGACGACAAGTACCCGGCCGCGCCCCGGGGCCTGGTCTTCCGCAAGCCACCCGATCTCCGCGTCCACTGGGACCCGTGAGGTAATACAGGGTGATAGGAATGGACACTCAAACCGGAGGAGGCGAAATGTCGGAGCAGGACCCAGACGAGCCGGCCGAGTTCACCGAACAGTTCCCCGAGCGGTTCCGCCGGCACCGCGCGGAACACCGCGGCGAGATCGACCGCCTCGACGAGGACCACCTCGCCCGGCTCACCGAGGAGGAGCGCGTCGCGGCCGGAGTCGACGACTATGACCCGGACGAGGTACCGCCCGCCACGGACACGCCGCCGCTGACCGAGGACGTTACCCAGACCGAGCAGTACGAGGAGGAGCGGGCCGAGTTCGTCAGGGAGTACGACAAGGGCGAGGTGTACCCGATCGACGAGGACCACCCGTTCCCGCCCACCAGGTATGAGCAGTGACGGGAGGGCCCGCGCTCAGGACCGCGCGGTGAGCACGACGCTGGCCTCGGCGGTGTAGGCCAGGAAGGTCAGCGACTCCTGGAAGTACAGCTGCACGTACTCGCTGTCGTGCGACAGGTAGCCGATCGAGAGATCCTGGCCGAGGCGCAGCTCGTAGTCGCCGCCTCGGCCAGACAGCAGGAACGCTCCCTCTATGGCGGGCGCCCAGATGATGTCGCCGTCGACCACGCGGGCCAGGTGGTCGCGGATCGGGTAGCCGTGGTCTGACGTCTCGCTCACCATGGTGTACGCCGCGGCGGACAGCACCAGCGAGTACGGGCCGGCCACCCCGGCCAGCCGCAGCGAGCTGACCGCCTGGCTGACTGCCGTCGGGTACTCTCGCGCCTCGGCGGGCAGCGTGATGGCCGGGTTGGACGAGCTCCGCCTGACTCCGGTGATCCCGGCGGCCGAGTAGCCATCGAAGATGGCCCGGTCCTCGGCGAAAGCGATCTGCCTGGCTGCGTCCTTGACCGGCTGCCAGTCGGAGTCCTGCGAGCCGCGCTCCACGTTGTCCACGTCGAGCCTGCTCACCGTGAACGGCACCCGGAGCTGGACGAGCTGCTGGGCGCCGCGCAGCCAGGCCAAGATCCCGGCGGAATCGTCGCCAGGCGCTTCGATCTCGGCCAGGTGGCCGGTGCCGACGCTGGCCAGCGTGGGCCCGTCGGGTCCCTCGACGTCGACCACCCGGCGGCCGGCCACGTGCCGTTCGAAGGTCCGGCGCGCCTCCTCCTCGATCTGCGCCCAGGCGGCGTCAGATATCGGAGCGAGCTCGCGATGCAGGTTGTTCATGGTGCGCTCCTCTTCAAGCTGCCAATGCCCAGGGAACCATCGTTGGGCGCGTCGCTTACCGCGGCTTCGCCGGAAGCGCCGGAAGCGCCCGGGGGATCGGGAAGGTCATCGAGAAGGTCCGCCGACGGCGCGAAAAACAGGCAACCGGTGACGGCGGTGGAGAAATCCAGGATGCGGTCGTAGTTGCCCGGCGGGTCGCCGATGAACATGTGGTCAAGCATCAGCTCGGTCACGCTCGGCGTGGCCGCGTAGGCGATGTAGTACGTGCCGAACTCCCCGCGCCCAAGCTCGCCGAACGGCATGTTGGCCCGCAGGATCTGCCGCTGCGTGCCGTCAGGCTCCTCGATCGTGTTCAGGGCCACGTGCGAGTTGGAAGGCTTCACCTCGTCCGCCATCTCGATGTCGGACAGCTTGTAGCGGCCGATCACCTTCTCCTGCTCCTCGGTGGGCTGGGCGTTCCAGGCAGCGAGATCATGCACGTACTTCTGCACGATGACGTAGCTGCCGCCGGTGAAGTCGGGATCGGCCCGGCCGACCAGGGCCGCAACGCCGGCCGCCCGGCCGGTCGGGTTCTCGGTGCCGTCGACGAAGCCGAGCAGATCCCGCTCGTCGAAGTACCGGAAGCCGTGCACCTCGTCCGCCACGGTGGCCGCCCCGGCCAGCCGGCCCACGGCGATGGACGCGAACTCGAAGCACAGGTCCATCCGCTCGTGCCTGATGTGGAACAGCAGGTCCCCCCGGGTTGCGGGGGCATTGTGAACGGCGCCGGCCAGCGGGCGGAAGGGATGCAGCTCGGCCGGGCGCGGGCCGGAGAACAGGCGGTCCCACGCGGCCGAGCCGATCCCGGCGACGCACGCCAGCGGCTGGTCCGAGGCGCGGAAGCCGACCGTCCGCTGCAGCGCGGCCCAGTCGGAGAGCAGGTCCCTGACCGTGGCCTCTCCGCCGGGGTTGATCGTCAACACGAGGAAGATCGCGCTTGCGGTGAGCGGGGTAACTACCGGCTGCGGCTCAGGAGGATCTGGCGACGCCTCTGTCACGGGGCCAGGTTAGCGTGGCCGGCCTGGGCGGCACGCACCACGTCCCGTTCTGAAGAAAGATCCCTTACAGCCA